>JAEEGJ010019132.1_pt1 | contig 15152 bp, 10 predicted proteins | sample 8958761 | NCBI WGS metagenome assembly JAEEGJ01 (sample SAMN16246546, study PRJNA631951) | gut metagenome | biome: gut microbiome; feature: rumen; material: RS-attached | host: Bos | place: Iran: Karaj | collected 2018-10 | reverse complement strand
ACCAAAGGTATGCCGGGTGCAAAAGGTGAAGGTTCATACTTCTATTCTCCTGAAGAAGCAATTATTGCTTACAATGAGAAAAAAGCTGATCTTCACGCATTTGTGAGATGAGACCTGCTTCTTCTGCCGCTTCTAACTCTGATTCCCAACTATCAGTTACCTTAATGCTTTCGAGGATGGCGTTCATCAAAGCTGCAGGGCCCTCAAAGATATAATCGGCCTTCATTCCCGGTGTGCTGGTCAACTGTTCTAGCATCATATTGAAAACGAGGCCGGTCTTTGCCGATACATTCTCTCTGATGTATTGGATCTTGGCGTCAGTATCTGTGATACCTGCTTCCTCGATCTCTTCCAACATGTCATCCCAGAGGAATGCTCCATCCGCAGATGCTATGTTCTCATCTGTTTCCTCGAGATACTTGCACAAAGCGTCCAGATCCGGTTGTATATTATGCCAATTGTCTGTCCAGTACAATGTTCCGAACTGTTTGCCTTCGGAGACCTTGACGGTAGCGATGGGATCCTTGTACTCTATGATAGAGAAGTTGGGCATGACCATACCCTGGTCAGCATACTCTGCGATGTATTCCATTCCGTCTCCGGACTCTCCGCTGAGCATGGCAGTGATCATGTCGTAGGAATCCTCGTTGTTCACCACGACGTATGCGGCCGGTGCAGAAACAAGAATCGCCACGATGGCGATGGCCTTGGCATGCTTGATGGAGAACTCCGCGGATGCGTGGAAGTACCTGTCGCCGAGATGTCCGAACCAGGCATACCATCCTTTGGTTGCTTTTCCGCCCTCTTTGTATTCCTTCATCGGGGTGGGCCAGAATATCCTGTCGCCTACTATCTGCAGGATCGATGGGATAAGGGTGAGTGCCGCCAAGAGCGCCATCAGGATACCCAATGCGAGACAGATTCCCATAGTGGATATCATCGAATAGCTGCAAACGGACAATGCTCCGAATCCGATCATGACCGATACTCCGGAGATCGTGATCGACTCTCCTGCCCAGACGATCGCACTGTGGAGTGCATCGTGATGCGACTTGCCTGAACGCATCTCCTCCCTGTAACGGGCGATGATGAAGATACAATAGTCGCACCCTGCACCCATCATGGATACCAGGATCATCATGTTGGTGATGAAGAAAATGTTCAGGAAGTGCCCTATGAAGAAAATCAGGGCCATGGTGGCGACGAATGCCACACCGATCGTGAGAGGCGGTGTCGCAGAAGTTATGAACGATCTGAAGAACAAACCGACCAAAACAAGGATCATGAGAATGGTGAACGGATCGATCTTGGAGACGTCCTCGAGAGCATCATGCTCCATATCATAACCTATGGCCGGAGAACCGGTCAGATAGGTGCTGCCTGTGAATCCTGTAGTTTCCTTGACCGTTGCTATGAAGGAACGGATATCAGGAGTCATATCGACGACTTCTGTATTAATCTCGCTGTCGACCATCACATAGGCCATTAGAATTCCGTCGCCGTCCGGACCGAACATCGGGTCCATCGGAACGACACCATTGATTTTTTCCTGGGTAGGGGCGGCATCGTTCAATGCTTGTATGAATTGCAACGATGCGGCCAACTCATCCTCATCCTCCAGATAAATCACGAGGATGGGCGTAAGGGTCTCGTTCACAGAAGATGACGGGAAATATTGGGTCATCACCTGAATTCCTTTGATGGATTCAGAATCCGTAGGGGCCATTTCGTTCATGTCATAGCTCATGACCTCTCCGGACTGGATAGCGAAATATCCGGCGAAACAGAGGATGATTGCCCAGACGATGACGATGACCTTAGCATGATTCTGAATACCATCAGCTAAGCGGTCAAATATCATGCGGCATGTGACTACCCTATAATATAAGAAAATTTTTCGACGTACGTCGGTTAATCTGTAGGATTTTTCCTATTTCATCGTCATTTTAATCTATCGATATTCGCTGATTGACGAATAACTGGTGAGACCATCCCTTTTTATCGTGGATTACAATCACACGCACGATAACAATGGTTGACGAGAAAGCAATCCAAGCGGCACAGGAGAAGTTCGGCGTCCTGCTCAGGAAACAGCTCGAGAGGGTGGAGGTTCTAAAGAACGAACCTGACTGGACAGACTATTCCAAGCTTGACAAGCTCATCATCGGAGTTTGCGGAGGAGACGGTATCGGACCGTACATCTGCGCATCCGCCCAGAAGGTCATGGAAGTCCTGCTCGCAGACAAGATCAAAGCAGGAAAAGTGGAGATCAGACAGATCGACGGGCTGACAATCGAGAGGCGTGTCGAGGTCATGAAGGCCATCCCCGACGACACACTGGCAGCACTGAAAGAATGTCACGTGATCCTCAAAGGACCTACCACAACGCCCAAGAAGGGAGACCCCTGGCCGAACATCGAGAGCGCCAACGTCGCCATGAGGAAGGAACTGGACCTGTTCGCTAACGTCAGACCGGTATCCGTTCCCGAACTCGGAATCAACTGGGTTTTCTACAGGGAGAACACCGAGGGAAGCTACGCACTGGGAAGCGACGGAGTCAACGTCACGGACGACCTCGCCATGGACTTCTGTGTAGCAACCACACAGGGTACCGAGAGGATCATCCGTGCCGGTTTCGAGCACGCAAAGAAAACCGGTGTGAACTACGTATCCCTTGTCACCAAGGCCAACATCATCAAGACGACCGACGGAAAGTTCCTCAGCATCGCCGAGAGGGTCGCAAAGGATTACCCCGAGGTCCAGTGGGATGATTGGTTCATAGACATCACAACTGCAAAGCTCATCGACCCGGCAAGGAGGAGCAACTTCAAGGTCTTCGTCCTGCCCAACCTGTACGGTGACATCATCACCGACGAGGCCGCCCAGATCCAGGGAGGAGTCGGAACCGCAGGTTCAGCAAACATCGGTAAGAGATACGCCATGTTCGAGGCCATCCACGGATCCGCTCCCAGGATGGTCACCGAGGGACGCGCACAGTACGCCGATCCCTGCAGTATGATCAAAGCAGTAGCAATGATGATGGAGCACATCGGAGAGGTGGAGAAGGCCAAGAAGCTCAACATGGCGTTGGACATCACCACTCAGTTCGAGAAGAAGCTCGTCATGACCGGAAGGGACACCGGAGCCACCGGAGATGAATTCGCTCAATACGTGCTCGACACGATGGCCAGACCCGACATCGAGAAGGTTTGGCAGGGCTACATCGACGAGTCCATCGCCAAGGCGAAGAACTGATCAATTCATTTACTCCCCGAACGGGGAGACCTTTTTCTCTCAAACTATCGAATCTGGATGTAAGGGCCAAGCACCCAGCCACCCATTAATCATTTTAACATCATATCCCATTCCGATTCTATTAAACCCGCTTTAGGTTGAGATAAATTGACTGTTAGGAACAAGCTATTCATCGTGACCCTCGCCGTCGCTTTGGCTGTATTCCTTGGTCTGGCAGCCGTCTCGCAGGAAGACGATGCGGATCAGAAGTACACAATACAGGTGGTCACGAATCCCGATTTCGCGCCCTACGAATACATGGTCTCGGACCATTATGAAGGAATCGATATAGATATCTGGAAGGCGATATCGAAGGCACTAGGCTGCGATGTCAACTTCAATGTCATGGACTTTGATTCCATAATAAACGCCATCGAGGCCGGAAAGTACGATGTGGGTGCCTCTGGTTTCACCGTCAAAGACGAAAGGAAACAACAGGTGAACTTCTCAGACACATATTCGACCGCCCATCAGGTCGCAATGGTTCTCAAGGACGGCCCCCTGGCCAACGCCAAGGATTATACCGAACTCCTCGGCCATAAGGTAGGAGTCGAATCCGGTACCACAGGATATTACCTGGCCGTAGACGTCTTCGACGAGAAGAACGTGACCCCGTACAACACGTACACGGATGTCATAGAGGGTCTGAAGAGGGACTACGTATCGGTCGTAGTGATCGATGATCTCGTAGCGGAATCCTTCGCCGAGAAAGATTCGAACTTGAAGATCCTGGATGTCGAGATCCCGGGAGACGAGATAGAGGAATATGCTTTCGTCATCAACAAGACGAACTACCAGATGCTCCAGTATACCAACAGGGCTATGGATTACCTCATGGGAATGGGTGTCATAGACGACATCTTCGCTTACTACGGCAGCATCGGATACGATCCGGAAGAGTATGGTTACTTCACCGCCCATCCGGAGAAACTGGACGAAATCGATGTGGTCATACATTATCAGCCTACTACCAAGTACACGATAGAGGTAGCGACGAATCCCGATTTCCCTCCTTATGATTACACCGTCTCCGGCGATTACGAGGGAATCGACATGGACATCTGGAAGGCCATCGCCTACGTCCTGGATTGCAACGTCAACTTCAACTTCATGGAGTTCGACTCCATCATAAACGCAATTCAGAGCGAGAGATATGAGGTCGGAGCCTCCGGTTTCACCGTAACGGACGAAAGGAAGGAGATGATCAATTTCTCGAACACCTATGCCGTAGCGCATCAGAATGTCCTTCTCCGTACGGACAGCCCTCTGGCCGATGCCAAATCATGGGAGGATCTGAAAGGTGTCACGATATCAGTCGAATCGGGTACCACCGGCTATTATCTGGCCGCGGATGTTTACGGCGATTCCTACGTTGCTCCGTACAACACATACACCGACGTTGTCCAGAGTGTTCTTACAAAGCAGTCGGCATTTGCGGTGATCGACGATCTGGTCGCGGTATCGTATGTCGAGGCCCACCCTGACGAGCTGAAGATTCTCGATGTTGAGCTTCCGGGTGCAGAGGCCGAGGAATATGCGTTCGTATTCAACAAGAAGAACACTGAACTCCTCGGATACACCAACAAGGCCATGTCTTATCTGGAGGAGAAGGGAATCATCGACGATATCTACGCATATTACGGCGAGATAAGCTACGATCCTGCTACCGTAGGATACTTCTCAGCACATCCCGAAGCGCTATCGAAACTGGATGTCCTAGTGCATTACGTCCCCGGGGAGATGAAGACCACAGTCCAAGTGGCCACGAATCCGGATTTCCCTCCGTATGACTACATGGTCTCCAAGAGCTACGAGGGAATCGACATGGACATCTGGAAGGCCATCGGACACACCATGGACTTCGATGTCAACTTCAACTTCATGGAGTTCGACTCCATCATAAACGCCATCGCCTCCAAACAGTACGATGTCGGTGCTTCCGGTTTCACCGTGACCGATGAGAGGAAGCAGACCGTGAACTTCTCGTCCACCTATGCAGTAGCATATCAGAAGGTCCTGATCCTGAAGAACAGCCCCTTGGCCAACGCCAAGACCTGGGAGGACCTCAAGAACCTGGACCTGGCAGTCGAATCGGGTACGACAGGATACTACCTGTCAGTGGATGACTTCGGAGATTCGTACGTACATCCGTTCAACACATACACCGAAGTTGTTCAGAGCGTCAAGACAGGGCAGATGAAATTCGCTGTCCTGGATGACCTTGTAGCCATTTCCTTCGTGGAGGCGAACTCTGACCTGATGCTCTTGGATGTCGAACTTCCGGGTGCAGAGGCCGAGGAATACGCATTCGTATTCAACAAGGACAGCACCAAACTGCTGGACTATACCAACAGAGCGATGGCCTACCTCGAGGAAACGGGGGTCATCGACGATATCTTCGCATATTACGGTTCGATTGGATACGACCCCGAGATCGAAGGATACTTCTCCGCACACCCGGAGGCCCTTGCGGCGATCCAGGTCATCGACCACTATACTCCAGATAACGGAGGCGGATCCGATGGCGATCAGAACTGGTTCGAGTGGCTGTGGTCCGAGATCATCAAGAACTTCGTTGAGAAGGACCGTTACGAACTTATCCTGATGGGTCTTCAGAATACCGTTTACATCACCATCATCGGTCTTGCGCTAGGTCTGCTCATCGGTATTATCTGTGCAATCATCAGATCATTCCATGATCTGCGCGGCAACCTCAAGATACCCAACGCCATCGCTAGAGTGTACATCACCATAATCCGCGGTACCCCTATCCTAGTCCAGCTGCTGATCATCTATTTCATAGTGTTCGCATCATCTGGATTGAATTCCATCATCATCGCGGGAATCGCATTCGGTATCAATTCAGGTGCCTACGTTGCCGAGATAGTACGTGCGGGAATCAATGCAGTGCCGAAAGGACAGCTTGAAGCGGCAGAGAGTCTCGGAATGTCCTTCAATATGGCCATGGGAACGGTCATCCTGCCTCAGGCCATCAGGAACATCCTTCCTGCGCTCTGTAACGAGGGAATATCGCTGCTAAAAGAGACTTCGATCGCAGGTTACATCGGTATCGTCGATGTCACCAAGGCTGCCATGCTCATCAGGTCGCAGACCTACAGCGCATTCGTTCCACTGATCGGTGTCGCGCTGATCTATCTTGTGATAGTCCTGGTGCTTCAATATCTGGTTGGAAAACTCGAAAGGAGGCTGAACAATGCATACAGATGAGATATTGCTTGAGGTCAAGGACCTCCACAAGTATTTCGGTGACCTTGAGGTACTGAAAGGGATCTCGACAGAGGTCAGAAAGGGAGAGGTAGTCGCAGTCGTTGGTATGTCCGGATGCGGTAAATCCACATTCCTCAGATGTATCAACCAGCTTGAGACACCCACATCCGGAGAGATCATCTTCGAGGGCATCAACACCCTCGACGGTTCGATAGAGGTCAACAAGCTCAGGGAGAGGATAGGTATGGTGTTCCAATCATTCAACCTCTTCCCGAACATGACTGTAAAGAAGAACATCATGCTCGCTCCAGTGAAACTGAAAGTGATGTCCGAAGAGGAAGCTTCCTCCAAAGCTGACGATCTGCTTGCAAGAGTAGGTCTCCTAGACAAGGCGGACGAATATCCCCTGAAGCTCTCTGGAGGACAGCAGCAGCGTGTTGCCATCGCACGTGCATTGGCCATGAATCCGGACATCATGCTCTTCGATGAACCCACATCAGCCCTGGACCCGATGATGGTCGGAGAGGTGCTGAACATCATCAAGGAATTGGCAGAATCCGGTATGACCATGATCGTCGTCACGCACGAGATGGGATTCGCCAGAGAGGTTGCTGACCGTGTCATGCTGTTCCAAGACGGCGTAGTGGTCGAAGACTGTTCTCCGGCGAAATTCTTCGGACAGAACAACAACCCCAATGTGAAGGACTTCCTGTCGCATCTGATCTAAACCTCTTATTCCGGCCTGACGGCCGGATTATTCACATCGATACCATGGAACTAGAAGTCATAGAAACGGAACTGGCCATCTGCAAACTGAAAAACCTCGAAAACATCGATACAAATGGGGAATTCTACTTCCTGAGCAAAACGGATGAGGAGATCTCCCTTGTCTGTCCCGCTTCATCCACCCCCACAAATGCTATAGAAAAGAGCGTTGGCTGGAGGGCCTTCAGGATCTGCGGCACCTTGGATTTCTCATTGGTAGGGGTCCTGTCTAAGATAACCGGAATCCTCGCAACCGAAGGCATAGGCATATTCGCAATATCGACGTTCAATACGGATTACGTATTGGTGAAAGAACAGCATCTAAAGAGAGCGATAGAATCTCTTTCTGACAACGGATATCGCTTCGTTTGACAAAGCCTCAGCTGTTCCGATAATGAATGAAGATAATGGTGCGATGGCCGGGAATCGAACCCGAGTACCTACCTTGGCAAGGTAGGAGTCTAACCGCTAGCTCACCATCGCAGCATGCCACTGATTGTCTAATTCCATTTAAACCTTATTGGTAGGTTATTCGACGTATTATAAAAACAGAACATCTGCTTCAGCCAGAAGACCTATCAATCCCAATAATGGCCGTTGAATGGTTTGATGTTGGTATCGTATGCGAATCTGAGCCCGCCCGGGATGACTTTGACATTGACCTCCTTCAGACAAGGCAGCTCCCCGTCCAGATTGAGGCAATCGTTATCCTTGGAGATGATTGTACACTCCTTGAGCTTTATTACCTCCAGATTCGGCTGATACTTCAACCTGCCCCTGGCAAGCGCCAGAAGGTTCATCCATCTTCTGATCCTGGTTTTGTTGTGAAGAATAAGTATCTCCATCTCGCCGTCCGCCATATGGGAATCCGGATAGATCCTCATTCCGCCTCCGGCCATTCCAGTATTCAATATTGAGATGAATTCAGTGCTGTACACCTTCTCTGTCCCGTTGACTTTCAGGGTATATTCCTTGATATCACGGTACGCCATTATTCTGGGTGCTTCCTTGAGATACGAGCCCCCATCCTCTTTGAACGCCTTTACCAGGGTCGCACCGAAACCGTATGTTGCGATGAGCATGAATGAATAGGTATCGTTGATCCTTCCGCAGTCCACCCTGATATCCGAACCGCTCAAAATGTGGTCTAGAACTACCGAATCCGGGCATTTCTTCCCGTAAATGGACATGGCGGCATCATTCCCTGAACCGTACGGCAGAAGGGCGAGCCTAACATCCTTCCCATAAAGTGAAGTGATGGCCTCGTTCATGGTACCGTCGCCTCCGGCAGCGATAATCGTAGAACAGGTCTCTGCGAGTTCCTGACAGATGATCTGCGTGTGTCCTGCGTACTCCGTCTCGCGGTACTCATATTCGACGTTTTTAGAATCCATCAATTCGAGGAACGCTTTCATCCTGTCTTTGCACTTACCGCTCCCTGCAACGGGATTGTAGACAATACCGATCATCTGAATTCGCAATAATGTTGGCACTATAATAAAGAACCTTATAAAAACGGTATCAACACCTTTATAAGAGACGCCTATTTGTTCGCTCAACGGACGTGCATCGACAATGACCGGATTCACAGACCTGGGCATCAACAAGAAACTCCTCAAGGCCGTCGAGGAGACGGGATGGTCTAAACCGACTCCCATACAGCAGCAATCTATACCTGTAGGTCTGGAAGGAAAGGATCTGTTCGGCGAGGCACAGACAGGTACCGGAAAGACCGGGGCCTATTCGCTAATCGTACTCGGAAGGACTAAATCCGGCATGGAGAAACCCTCAACGGTCGTTCTCGCACCCACAAGGGAGCTTGCGGACCAGGTTTCGAAAGAGATGAGGAATCTCGCAAAATACACCAAGCATGTGATCACCGCAATCTATGGCGGAGCATCATACGGAAAACAGATCGATGTCCTGGAGAACGGATGCGACGTCGTTGTCGGTACTCCCGGAAGGATCCTAGACCTCCATGGAAAAGGTATCCTTGACCTCAGTCAGATAAAGGAACTGGTGCTCGACGAGGCGGACAGGATGCTGGACATGGGTTTCATCGAGGATATCGAGAACATCATCTCGCTCACCCCGAAGACCAGGCAGACCCTCATGTTCTCTGCCACGCTCAATGATGAGATATACTCTATCGCAGGAAAATCCATGAAGGAACCTGTGGAAATCTCCGTATCCCACGATGCTATCGTGACCGATCTGGTGAAGCAGTATTACATCGAGACGCCAAGGAACAAGAAGGTCGACATCCTCAGGGAGATAATGGCCAACGGGAATCCGAAGATGCTTGTATTCTGTTCAACGAAGATCATGGTAGATGACCTCTACGACGGTTTCAGCAAGGAAGGCATGAAGATCGGTGCCATCCACGGGGACATGCCCCAGCTGAGAAGGGAGAAGACCATCAAAGGGTTCAAGAACAACAGGATGAAGATACTCGTTGCCACCGATGTCGCTGCCAGAGGCCTTGACATCGACGATATCGAGTGCGTAGTGAACTACGACGCACCCATAGATCCGGAGACATATACACATCGCATAGGCCGTGCTGGACGCGCGGGAAGGACAGGGGTATCCATAACCTTCATCTCCAACAGGGAGGACCGCAGGATCCCTGCTTATGAGGAATTCATGGACAGAAGGGTAGAGAGGGTCACCAGGAAGCAGATCCCCCATCTGAGGATAGACAACCCCGAGCTTAAGGCACTGCACGCTGACGAAATCGTCAAAGAACAGCCTGCAGTCTCCCACAAGAAGAAGATTGATGCGACCATCAGGAAGGATGTCACCATCAAGGCAGACATGGTCGTCCTGTCGCTTGACATCGGAAAAAACGAGGGACTGAACCGTACAGACATTGTTTCCTACATTTCAGGCTCTGCCTGGATCAAAGAGGATGAGATAGGCCGCATCGGATTGTCAACGAAAACATCCTTTGTCGAAGTCCCTTCAGAAAAGGCCGATGTTGTTATCAGAGCAGTCAACGGAACAAGGTTCAACGGCAAGAAGGTAAGGGCATCCTATGCACCCCAAAAGGAGAGGTGCAAGGACAAACTAGCCAAGAAGAACTGAACCATATGGCCTGAGTTGGCCTCCTTATATATTATATATAAAAAGGAAATTCCCAGACCTAGAAAAGAAATGGGTTGTCTGTGTCAGTCGCAGGCAGTTGTTTCAGATCAGTGATTGAAATGATCTCAGATTTCACAGAAATAGGCATACCGGAAGATATCGCAAAAGCAATGATCGACATGGGATGGTCCGAGCCGACCCCCATCCAGGTCAGCGCAATTCCAATGGGTCTCGAGGGCTTCGACATGTTCGCCCAGGCACAGACCGGAACCGGAAAGACCGGAGCCTACGGATCCATCGTATTGGGTACAATACCCGCTCAGAAGAAAGTCCCCTCCGCAATCGTCCTCGTTCCCACAAGGGAGCTGGCGAACCAGGTCGCAGGAGAACTCACAAAGTTGTCGAAGTACACCGGACACGTCATAATCCCCATCTACGGAGGAGCGAGCATCGAAGGACAGATCAAGAAGCTCCAGCAGGGATGCGATGTTGTAGCTGGAACCCCCGGACGTGTAAGAGACATGGTCAACAGGGGAATCCTGAACCTCTCCGAGATCACCACCATGGTCCTGGATGAGGCCGACAGGATGCTGGACATGGGATTCATAGAGGATATCGAGTACATCCTCAAGGCCATGCCCTCCAAGAGGCACACGCTTCTGTTCTCCGCCACCATGCAGGAGAACGTCAAGCAGCTCGCATACGACTACATGACCATGCCCAAGGAGATCTCCGTCTCACAGGACGAGGTCGTTCTGGACAACATCAAACAGTACTACATCTCCGTCGGAAGGAGGAACAAGTCATGGGCGTTGTGCAGGATTCTGGACATCGATAAGCCCAAGGCACTGATCTTCTGTCAGACCAAGAAGATGGTCGATGTCCTTGAAGAGAGGCTCAAGGAGCTGGACTACAAGATCGAGGCCATCCACGGGGACATGCCCCAGTTCAAGAGGGAGAAGGTCCTGAAGGACTTCAAGGGAGAGGGCGTGGACGTCCTCATCGCCACAGATGTCGCCGCAAGAGGACTGGACATCGATGACATCACCTACGTTATCAACTACGACATGCCTGATGACATCGACACCTACATCCACCGTATCGGAAGGACCGGAAGGGCTGGTAAAGAGGGAACCGCAGTATCCTTCGTCACATCCGAGGAGAAGCACCTTGTAAGGGAATTCGAGATGCGTACCGGAATGGACATCCAGAAGAGGGACGTTCCTGAGGCAGAGGAAGGCACCAAGGACACCATCAAGAAGGTCGTGGACTACGACCAGATCTCCGATGTCTTCGGAATGTGCAAGTTCGAGGTCAACCTCGGAAAGAAGGACGGATTCAAGAAGGTCAGCCTGGCGGACTTCATCATCCGCAACGCAAGGCTCAGGGACGTCGCCATCGGAAAGATCGAGATCGGAGACGATTCCTCGATCGTTGAGGTCCACAAGGACTTCGGGAACAGGATGACCATGGACCTGACGAAGGCCAAGTTCAAGTCCAAAAGGATTACCGTCCGCGTCATCCAGGATTGAATATCATTACCGGTGCCTCGGCACCGGAACTTCTAACCATGGACCCCCAATTGGCCTGCTTGGCCATAGACAGAATTCTCGACCATTTCGAGATGAGTGACTTCGAAGGGATAGGTTACGACGGCTCCACTCCGTACCAAATACTGATATCGACCATATTGTCGCAGCAGACTACTGAGAGGAACTGCAGGATAGCTTCCCAGAAGCTGTTCTCGGAATGCCCTGGCCCCATTGATGTTTACAACACCCCTTCAGAGAGGATCGAGGAGCTAGTGTTCTCCTCGGGATACTACAGACAGAAGACCAAGTGCATCAAGAACGTAACAGCCATGATTATCGAGGGATTCTCAAGAGAGGTCCCCGACAATGCGGGCGACCTCATGAAGCTACCCGGTGTTGGGAAGAAGACCGCCGCATGCGTGATGAGATATGGTTTCGGCAGACCAGCAGTCATAGTGGATACGCATATCAACCGTGTATCACAACGTATCGGGATATCCTGTTCAAAGAAACCGGAGGACACTCAGAAAGCGATAATGTGCACCGTCCCGGAGGACAGATGGGATGATCTCGATATCGCTTTCATAACCCTCGGAAGGACCTTCTGCCGTCCCAAGAACCCTGACTGTGAAGGTTGCCCGGTCGCTGACCTATGCCATCACAACAACGGCTGCGGGATCTGAATCCGTTCTTTCAGAAATCGTCGAGCCTGATGACTTTAGGGCTCTTCTTCAGATAGGATTCCTGATTACCCTGCTGTACCGTATCGCCTTCTTTGAGATGTCCAAGAAGCAACGGCGAGTTGACATCGTGCAGAGAGTGATTGTCGAACGCCTTCATCGGATTGGTGTTAGCATAACAATACCTGCATCCGTTCAAGCACGTATCGTACCATCCTATATCCCTGCTCTCGATGCAATGGCATCCCTTCCTCATGCCTCTGTGCTTCAGATCCCTGAATACCACTCCATTGGCCCTTCCCAACGCTTCCAAGGTCATACAGCCTGACTTCCTTACTCCGAATTCGGAATAATCCGTGTCTGTGCCGCAGGACTGTATAATCAGCCCGTTCTCCGAAGCTATTCTGCCAAGTCCTTCGGCGATCCTCCTCTTATCGCCGTCCGTGATGGGAATGAGCTCGGGCATGTTGAATTGCAGCTTGTCATACATCTCGACAAAACTGAATACACACCTGTCCACATAGGGTGCTATCTCCTTGGCCATGTAGGAGAATGTCGACAAATGGGAATCCACGGTATATCTGTCGGTGAGAAGTACCGGGTCGTATCTCCACACCAGCCTATCCTTCCCTACCATTGACGAGAGTCTCTTCAGCGTGGCAATACTATCATCGATCGAGGGCACACCGGGCTCTACATCCTTTCCATAGGCCGTGATGGTGTAGAAGAAGTATGTGTTGAAGCGATCGGTTATCTTATGCAGATCGTCCAGGATAGGTTCGTAGTTCTTCGAGCAGAATACGACGCAATCCACCTTGTCCGGAGTCAGTTCGTAACGGGTCACCTTATCGGGGAACATGGGGTTGCGTGAGAGGACATACCCCTCCTCGAACCTTCTCAGAAGCCATGGCGTGAAGTATTGGACAGTGTCTGTTCTTCCGCCTGTGTTGATTATCATGATAGATGCCGGGGTCTCCCCCGGCTGAATTGTTTCACTGCTCGATCAGTACGAGCACGTCGCCGATCTGTATGGTCTCTACGGATTTACCTTCGAGCATGAGGGCCTTCTCGAGCTGGAAGAACTCGGCGGGGACGGTCAAGGTCTCTCCGTCCGCCTCAATCTCCAATGCTCCCGATGCAAGCCTGGAAGCCGCATCCTTGACATCCATCGCCGCAACAGCAGACACGATGGCCTTGGCCTGTCCCTTGTATGCAGGTCCGAGCTTGGCGTGCACGGGCTTGACGCCTATGACCTCTTCTGTCAGCTTTGCCTCGGCCTCCACCTTGACCTCCTTGGCCTTGGTGGTGTCCTTGAGGTCCTGCACCGAGGACTCCAGGAACTTCAGGTCCTTTCCGACGAACTCGATCATGCTGAGCTCCTGATTGAGAGGGATCTTCTTCTCTCCCTTCCATGCGCGGATCTGTGCGATGACCTCTGCCAGCTTCTCTCCTTCCATCTCAGCCTGCTCATCGATGAAGATGGGTTTGGGCCAGCAGGTGAGGTGGATTGACTTTCCGCCGTCGATCTGCTTCAGATGGGATTGGTAGACCTCCTCCGAGATATGCGGCATCATAGGGGCCAGGAGCTTCATGCTTCCCAGCAGGACGTTGTAGATCGTGTACCTGACAGCATCGTCATCCCTTCCCTTGACCATCTCGATGTAGTTGTCTGCGAGCTCATGCCAAATGAAGTCCTCGAGGACCCTCATTGCCTTGTCGAACTCATAGACCTCCATGGAGTCTGTTACCTCCTTCACGGTCTTGGAGTACTTGCTGATGATCCACCTGTCGGAGAGCCTGAGCGTGTCACACTTCTCCGGTACGTCGTGGATGAACTTGGATGCGAACTGACCGATGTTGTAGACCTTGTTGCAGATCTTGCTTCCGCGGATGACATCCTTCTCTCTGAACGCGGTATCCATTCCAAGCGAGCATGTGGTGACGTAGTACCTGAGCGCGTCCGCACCATACTTCTGCAGGATCGGGATGGGATCGATGACATTACCAATCGATGAGTGCATCGGGGTTCCGTCAGGGGCCATGATGAATCCGTGGATCATGATGTTCTCCCAGGGGATGGAATCCTTGATCTGGTCCGCCCTGAGGATCGAATAGAATGCCCATGTCCTGATGATATCGTGGGACTGGGGCCTGAGTGACATGGGGAACAGCTTCTTGTGGAGCTCCTCGTCCCTTCCCCAGAACGTGTTGTACAAGGATGATCCGGATGAATCCATCCATGTGTCGAACACATCGGTGCATCCGATCATCTTTCCGCCGCATTTGGGGCACTTGTCAACGGGTGCCGCATCCAGCGTGGGGTCGCAGTAGCACATCTCCTCTGTTGCACATACGGCATGTCCGCACTTCTCGCACTCCCAAACAGGGATGGGTGTAGCGAAGATACGCTGTCTGCTGAGGACCCAATCCCAGCTGAGGGAGTTGGTCCAGTCCTGGAGCCTGACCTTCATGAATTCGGGGAACCAGTTAATCTCTTCCGCCCTCTCGAGGATCTGCTCCTTGAAATCGGTGGTCTTGAGGAACCACTGGGGGACCTGAAGGAACT
>JAEEGJ010019130.1_pt1 | contig 15152 bp, 10 predicted proteins | sample 8958761 | NCBI WGS metagenome assembly JAEEGJ01 (sample SAMN16246546, study PRJNA631951) | gut metagenome | biome: gut microbiome; feature: rumen; material: RS-attached | host: Bos | place: Iran: Karaj | collected 2018-10 | reverse complement strand
CAGCTCGGGCAGCGTCCTGCTTTCTTTAATCGCCTCTACGGCCACCTTGGCCTTGAACGATGAATCGAATTTACTTTTTCTTGGCATTTTTACTCCTTTCTTTTCATTCTGCAAAGGTACGACTTTTCTCCCTATAGCAGTTGTCTAAATTTTGGGGAGTATTATAAAATCTTTATTTTTGTTCAATTAATTCAAATGTGAAGGCATCCAGTTTTGTACTGAGCTCTTTAATCCGAGTTTCGCATGTGGATAACACTCGCTTGCGGGCATCTATATTTGCCTGCCCTTCTTCCATTTCCTGAATAATGCATTGAACTTGTTGCTTGGCCTGTTCTATTTCATTGTCAATAGCTGCGGATATTTCCTCCGTAAGACAGGATAGTTTTTCTGCAATAGCGTTGGCTGTTTTAGAAGAATTAGCATCTGCGTTTTGGCTGATGGAATCAACAAAAGCTTTGCTGAGTTTTTCTTTAAGTTCTTTCATTGCAGCAGCACCTTTGAATCCGCCGCCTAAAATAGCAGCTGCAATACCACCAACAAGTACAAATGGGTTTGTAAAGCCGAGAAACAGAGCCAATACGGTTTCCGTGCCCAAAACAAGAGCAACATTTTTAAGCAGTTCCTTGTTTATTCCAGTCATACCTGCTGCTACTGCAGTAGCCAGGTCGCCAATAAGGAATCCACCTGCCGCGCCAGCTATACGTTGCCATACAGGAACATTTTTAGGTTGTACATTATTCTGACCAGAAATTTGGAGTGAGATGGAATCTATCTCATTGTATAAATTGGTAAGGTCTTGTTCGCTTGAGTCAAATATATATGTCGACTTTTTGTTTACAAGAGGTATCATCACCTCATCTCTCCATTTCTTTTGCTGTTCCAGTATTTTTTCATTGATGTAATCGGAAATTTCTGATACAACAACAGAGATTTTATCTCTGGTAGGAATCAGTCCAAGCGATGCATTAGGAGTGTAACCTGCTATCCAGCCAGGAATCATTCCTGTAACTGTAAGTGCATTTTGATTGACGACACGTTTGAATTCGTGTTTGCTCTGTTCAATTCGCAGCCTAAGTTTGGACATGACCTGTTCTTTCTTTTGTTTCAGCGATTCCAACTGAGGCTTTGCCTTTTCATAACGTGATTTAACGTCATCCAGAGAGCTGTCGAGCATCTTTTTTTGACTGGGAATCACCTCGTGGAGAGTTTTGTTTTGTATTCTCTTCAGTTCACGAGCAGGTTGTGAGAGTTTAATCTTGCCCTTGTCGTTGGTAAGGAACTCCGACAACTTCTGTGACAAAAGAGGCATATTGGACTTCTCGTATAATTCCTTATCACCTTTTAATTGACCATCTAATGCTTGCAACGCAGAAATAAAGAAAATATCATTTGTTGTATATTTGCTTAATCTCATTTTTGCAAAACGAACAATTCCATCTTTATCCCTACCGGGAATATTATCGAAATGATTTACAATAAAGAATGGATCTGTAAAACCGAACTCTTTAAGGTTGTTTTCGATAAAATCCACCTCGTCCATACCACACAACTTGTCTGCCATCGTAACAAACAGTATAGCATCGGCTTTTGTCAAGTAATCCATTGTCACTCGTGTTCGAGTTTTCGCCTCGTTCAAGCCAGGAGAATCAATTATCTCGACACCTTCTTTCAACATTCCCAGTGGCCAAAAAAGTTCAACTTTCTCATAAGGGCTTTCAAGTAGCATTTCTTTTGCATCCTCCCCCATAGGAATGACCACATATTCTTCAAGTTCACTATAGTCAATATGAAGAGGAGGAATGTCTTCTTTTCCATATTTTTTAATATGTGCCAGTGCTTTAGGGGATATGCTTTGGGGAAGATTTTCAGGTAGAGGATTACGAAAATAGAGAATCGCCTCTTTACTTTCTCCATATTTTACTTCATTGATAACCGCGGTGGTTGGCCATGAAAAAGCAGGCAAAACATCTTCGCCCAACAATGAATTGATAAAAGTGGACTTGCCACTTTTAAACGACCCGATTACCTGAATCTTGAAAGTGTCATTATTGACTTTTGTGCTCAATTTGTCCAAGTTATCACTATCAGATGACATGTTCAATTCTGTAGTGATGTCGGCAGTCTTGGACAACATACTACCAAGATGTTTTCTTTGAGCATGAAACATGATTAATTTTTCTTGATCGAGTGGCATGTTATTAGTGTTTTATTATGATACTTTGTTTAATATTTCCGTTAAACTGGCTATATTTTCAGTAATATTATTTACATCATCTTGTACTTTTGATGGATTGGCTTTTTCAATTGCTTCTCGTTGGGTTTCAAGCCATGCCTGTTTCTTTTTGTCAGAATCTTCAAGCATCTCATCGTACAATTTCTGTATTCTTTTTTCACTATTAGCAGTTGCTTGCATGATAATGGCTGGAATATCTTTTGCAATAGCCTCTTTAATGGCAACATGTTGCTCCTCAATTTTCTTTTTAAAGACAGTAGATGTTAGAAGGGTCCCTGCGGTTCCAATACCCAGTGTGGCCACTGGACCAAAGGTCGGTATTAGGATGAGACTTAAAGCCACTGTTCCAATTCTGGCATAGTTCTGTTTTTTGTTCAGGTTTTCGAATTCCATCACATAGTTGGACTTATTGTTTTTGTACTCATCCTTTTCGGTTATGTAAATATTACCCACCTGTATGAATGACCGGAATTTCTGATTAAGGATGTCATTAAACCACTTGACATCATTGTTGATAATCTTCGAAATGGTATTTTCAAGTCCAACAGACATGTTCGCCAATTCTACTTTTAAACGGTAAGGGTAGTCTTCATTCCACCATTTCTCGGGATGGGCTGCATGTGATACTTCATACTGCAATCTTTCAGCAACGTCAAGGGTATACTCCTCGACTTTCTCCAAGAAACGAGCATAACATTCATTGGATTTGGTTTGTAATTTCAATGCTAACTCATTCCATTCTATTTCCAGACTATTTAATGCCTGTTTCTTTAAATCAATTACTTCTTTCCGTTTGACGTCATCCAACTTCAACAGCTTCTCGTGCTCCACTAATGCATCAATGGCATTGCTTATAACTTCATGGACGCGAGCCTTCACCCATGTTTCTATCAATTGTTGTCTTCTTGGGTGGTTAATCCATCCAACAATTTCTTTTTTCACCTTGTCCATTCCTATTATATTGGAATAAGTATCATCGGGCATCTCAATATCGTAGGGAACATAGACAGGGATGTCCATCTTGTTCAAAGCAAGAACATCTTTTATATATTTTATAACCCTGCTACGCTCTTCTTTCTTGACGAGGTCTAATTTATTAACGATGATTAGTGTGAATGGCGTTTTGCGGGAAAGAATGCGATTTCTGATGAAGATTTTTTCGTTATTGCTCAATGCCGCTCTTGCGTTTAAAGCTATAATGGTGCCGTCCGATCTCCATAGCACATCACCAATGACCTTTGCTCTTTCTTCTGACAAATCGCCCGCACCAGGGCAGTCGATAATCTCGATATTGTGTTTGCCAAGCCACGAGTTAGGTACTCCAACAATAACACTGCCTCGGGGCTGTTCCTCGGAAAAGTTATTGGCCACCAAACCCTTCCAGGAATCCTGAGTGATAGCCAACATCGCCTGACGGACTCCTTTGTCATCGAAAACCGCCATCTTGGGTTCATTGGCATACCTTATTCTTGTGAGAATTGCTGTTGTGGGGAGGTTCGATACAGGCAACATCGCAGCATTCTCCAATAGGCGGTTCACAAAGGTGCTTTTCCCATGATTGAATTCGCCAACAACAGAGACAGCAAAGCGTTCTCTGTTAATATCTTTAATGATTTGATTGGCTCTTGCAGACATTTTGCCGAAACCACATTTGTCCAATAGGTCAGATGTCTGTTTGATCAATGCTATGATTTCCGCATTGGATTTCATCCTATGGCGAGACTCTTTTGGAGGAAAGTTTTCCCCAGTGCGTTTGGCAATGGAAGTGGAAACAATTTGAAGATCCTTTTTTTGAAAGAAATCTGTATTGCTTGTCAATTTCATAATTATTCTGATATGTATTTGTTTGCAAAATTCGGTTCAATGGCTTTGTAGAACGGACGAAGCGAAGGCTCTAGTATGAGATTAAACAAACGCTTAAAAGTTATCTCTTCTGAGTCCGTGTATTCTTTGCCATTTGTCAAGCTAGCAATTATTTTGTCATATTCGGCATATAAGGATGACCGAAGTCTATCATATGATGTCTTGTCCAAATCCTTAATTGCTTCATGACGAAATGTCCCAATTGGTTTGGCAAAATTGACTTTGGCAAAAGTCTCTATTAGAGACAAGTCCTCAAAAGTCACAATTTGCCCTTCTGGGATGATGGCTGTAGCTACATATTTTATCGGATATATAAAAGTTTTGTCAATTTCGCCCGTTACCATGTATTTCAAGAAGGGAACTTTCATGCAAAAATTACCATTAAGTATGCAGAGAATTGGCAATCCAGGGACGTAACCCATAGGCATACTGCTATTAAGGATAAACGCATTCGATTTAAGACTCTTGATTAGAACTTCTGTTGAGAAAGAATTATTCATGATTTATATCTATTTGTTAGTTACTATTTACTTGGATAGCATTTTATCATCTGGCAGTCTCCGTCTTCCCATGCCCCTTCAAACACGTCTAGGGGTATCATCTCTCCGCAACCATAAGGGGTACCCGAATCGTTGAGTATCACCATCGGATGTTCGGGATTGGTTCTATCTATACCAATAACCTCCACCGCGTGATTGGATGAACTCTCAGGGGCGAAGATGTTGTTGTCTGCACCATACCAAATTTCACTGCTATCAATGGATACAATGACTTTTCCTCCATTGTTTAAACACTCCTCAATGTCATTGATTGAATTGTGGAATGTCATCACATTCTCTATTCCATAGTAGTCAAGCATATTATTCATGTTGAGGAATGTGGTACCGCCATCTTCGGTAAACCAACCGTGTTCTTTGGCAACTTGCGCGAATTCTTCAATATCGAGATTCTGAATATTGGGAGATAGTTCTTCGATGACGAATTTTTGCGAATATAGGGCGCAACGTTTTGTGTTACCCTGACACTCCCAATATGTCATTGATTCTTTAGGGTCGCCACTAATACCATCTGGATAATCTTCGTTTGCATGGAAATGCTCCAATTCAGTGTAAACGGTACCACCTACCTCAAAACCTGCTGCCATAGCAGGGACAAGTTGACCCGTAGAAGGATCTATACTGTACACTTCATGATAATTAGCATGACCGGTTCCGTCGGCATCAACATAATGGTCCATTTTGTTTATTACTCCATCTCCAGTTGAATCAAATGCTTTGGTAACATTATCATATAAACCGTCATGATTTGTGTCATAATAGGTGGTAATGCTATCAATTTGACCATCTTGATTGTAGTCATATGCCTTTTGTACTAAATCTGCCATGCCATCCCCTGTTGTGTCTTGTAGAAGGAGTGACGTATCATAGTGTCCACTGTTATTGGTGTCAGCCGCAGAATAATTTGTTTCCATGTAGCCGTCACCATTAGAATCAGACCATATCGTGATGGAATCGTAATTTCCATTCAAATTAGTATCTGATAACACTGTGATGGAATTGAGGTTTCCATCCCCATTTGAATCATAGGCCTCAACATAGCTGTCAGGATATCCATCCCCATTTGAATCAAATTCAAAATTCACAAAATTGTAATCGTACATATTCATTATTTTTTAGTAGAAATCAATTTCCTTTATCCTTTATAAACAAAGACCCTATATAATTAATTATCTACTGTTGCATATTATTTTTATAGGTATCATTATTTATTGTCTATTCTATAAATAAAGATTCCATAAAATACTTTATCTACTACTACATACTAAAAATATTTTCATCGATTGTATGGTTCAGAGGATCCGTGAAATCGACTTCTTCGATGTTGTTGTGAGGATTGATGGTGTTAATTTCAGGAATAACATTGTCTTCAATTATCTCCGTGTTAGTGTCATCGATGCTATCCTCAATTCTGAAAACATAATTGTTTTCGTTAGGACTTGCCGCAGTTGCGGCACACTCTCTCTTCTCAAAATTATCATACGATTCATTTGTGAAATCGTTAGCCCCCTCATCAAAACTTGGTATTTCAATGACACCGTTTTCTAGTGCTTCTAAATCTGCTTCATAGGCAAATTTGTCATTTTTGTAGTGCACAATATATTCGTCTACAACGTCAGATGTTGACATCAAATCTTCAATTACTGGGTTGTTTGCTGTGGCGGTGTCTATTTCATTCATTCCATGCTCGTCAAGGTTGTTGTCAAGGTATGCTGCAAACATTTCAATACTTATTGGAGTCCATATATTGTTATCCATAATAATCTTCCTTTCTACAGACACGCTCAAGCTGAGATTTTGCGCGTTTGTGTATGTTATAATAATTATCCATATTATTGATGCCTAATTCTTTAGCGGTTTCTTCATTAGTCATCATTTCTATATAACGCATACGTATTAATTCTCTATAGCGTTTATTTGGCATGAGTTTTAATATAGCTTCAACATCTTCTTGGTCGATTTTTTCGAAATCTGGTTCATAAGAGTTTCCATTATCAATAATTCTATCAGTGCCATCAGGATTTTCTTCATCTAGTTCTGGTTGTATGTCTACGATAGTTAGACCTTTCTTTCGTTTGTACTTTTTATAGCAATAGAAAAGACATACCGTTTTTAACCATGATGCTAGAGAACTTTCTCCTTTGTAATTCTCCAGTTGGCATTTCCCTGTTTTCGGACTTCGTTTCAAGATATGTATATAAATCTCGTTAATGAATTCTATTACGCCTTCGTTACAAGCTTTATCGTTTTCACTAGCTATGTGAACTCTGATTGTGTTCCTAGATACTTTCACAGTATCTGTAAAATAGTTTTGGTGAATCGCTTTAAAGAGAGGGTAGCATTCTATGTAAAAAAAATGCCTTGTGATTTTTTCGTCACGTTCGATTAGTTTCTGGGCAATTTCAAGGTCTTCTGTATATTTTCTCAATGATTCCATGTCAATTTACTATGGATTGATAGGGTATTCTTGTGCTATAATAATTATGTATAGGGATAATCGGTTCGTGCAAATGGTTGTTTTTTAGTGTGAGAATCAAGGGGTATTCAATTTTAGTCATGGTGCAAAGATACGTTTTTTTTATATATGTTAAGTTTTTTTTTTCAAAAAAGTAGCGAAAGCCACGTGAAAGGATGACGCAATACCTTTGTGTGTCATGCAATGGTTGTGCTTATGACAAATTAGATTGAAACGGGTTCAGCCAGTTCTAGTAGGTGGAATATCGGATGTTGTCGCTTGGAAGTCACTGTCGGGGTGGGCATCGGTGAATGCCCTAGAGAAGGTGGCTCTCATCTGAGGATTCCGTTTTATATCGTATGTATAAGTTTTACCGTCACCCCCTTCAAGGTAGCCTATCAGGTGTTGCAGTTTTGTGCATCAAAAGTATTGGATCACCTACCGTTGGTAGTAGTTGTTGTTTTTTCCTGAGTTCGGTGGAAGCAAAGTTTTACCACAGAGCCTTGATGGTCTGTCTGGTTTTGGGCATTGTAGTCGGCTATTAAGGGGTCTCGAATACCCTTATGTTCCTAATGTGGTGTGGGTTGCGAGTGTAGGAGCGCTGTAGAAAGCTAATGTAGCATTTTTCCTGCAGGGTGATATATTTTTCTACTATCTTGTTGTCGGAAGAGAATCGTATATCATTAAATACGAAACTTTTGGAGATGTGACTCCCTCAGAGTCCTATATTATTGTTGTCAAATATTAGTAGTTGAAGCTACTCCCTCCGAGGAACTCGCGCATGATGCTTGTGGGGGGGATGAACTTGGGCTCGATGGGTTCGAGCAGTTCGATGAAGCTGAGCAGGTGTCGTGCTTCGGCGTATTCCTCACAGTTTTCGGGCACGTGCTTCAGCAGTGGTTCGGCATAGATTTTCAGCACGCCTAGCTCGTAGAGCAGGGCAGAGTTGAACATCACGTCGGCATTCTCCTGATAGGGGAAGATGTTCGTCTCCTCGCCACGACGCACCTCGCCCCATCGGCGGATGGTGTTGTATGCGTCCCATCCGCGGAAGTTGTTGTCGCGCACGATGCGGCGCAGCATACGGTTCTCGCTGCTGCGGATGCTGTTGAGGTCGTCGATGGCTATCTGAGTCAGTGCCGATACGTATACCTTGAATTTCAGCTCGTCGTCAATCTGGGCGGTCAGTTTGGGATTCAGGGCGTGGATGCCTTCGACCACCAGTATGCTGTTGGGTCCCATTTGCAGGCTCTTGCCGTCGAAATAGGGGTTGCCTTTGACAAAGTCGAACGTGGGTATCTCAACGCGCTCACCCTCGAAGAGCCGTTGTAGATGGTCGTTTAACAAAGGGATGTCGAGGGTGTCGACACTCTCGAAGTCTGGCTCGCCGTTGGGTAGGCGCGGAGTCTTCTCTCGTGGCAGGAAATAGTCGTCGAGCGACAGCTGTTTCACATCATATCCCAGCACGTTGAGCTGCACGCTCAGCCGTCGGCACGAGGTGGTCTTGCCCGACGACGACGGCCCTGCCAGCAGCACCACCTTCACCCTGTCGCGTCGTTGGTTAATCATGTCGGCAATCTCTGCATATTTCTTCTCGTGCAGGGCTTCCGACACGTGGATGAGGTCGTTGGCCTTGCCGTCCTTCACGATGCGGTTGAGGTCGCTGATGGTAGGCACGTGTAGCAGCTCCACCCAGTGGTGGTGCTCACGGAAGATGGAGAAGAGTTTAGGCGTGTCAGGCAGGATGGGCAGCTTGTCGAGGTGTTTTCTATCAGGCAGTTGCAATAAAAAACCCTCGTCGGCGTAGGTACGGAAGTCCCACGAGAAAAGACATCCCGTGCTGGGCACCAGCTTGGAGGCCACCTTGTGTATGGTGCCGTCGAGGAAGTGCATGTAGATATAGAGCTGGTTGAGCGACTTGAGCAGCTTCAGCGTCTCTGGGTTGTCCGTGTCCTCTATCATCTTGATGGCATCGCTCAGTAACAATAGCTTGGTTTCGAATGGAATGTCCAGGTGCTGCAACTCTATCATCCTGTCGCGCACGGAGTTCGCCACCTTCACTCGGTCGGGCTCGTCGGTGCCGTCAAGTGTGCAGTAGAATCCCCCTTGCATCGAGTGTTTCACCTGCAGGTGACTCTTGGGGTACACGTCGCGCGATGCCTTGTAGAGTAGGAAGGTCAGCGAAGCCTGATACATCCGCCATCCCTGGGTGCAGTTGATGTCGAAAAAACGTATGGTCTTAGGTTTGTATAGACGATAGTGTAGGTCGGTCACCACATTGTTGACCAACGCGCCCAACACAGGGCTTTGCAATGGCCAGCGGCCCAGTTCTGTATAGTATTCTTGTACCAGCTCGGCAAGGGAGATGCCCTGTCTCACATTGCGGCGTTCGTGCGTGTTCTCAATGACTATTTCGATGGTGTTCATTTGTGTTAAATTGAAAAGTGAACAATGAAAATTAAAAGGTGAAAATCAAAACTCTCGGAAGCAATCACTACCCGCCGCCGCGAAGTTTCAATTTTCAATTTTCAACTTTCAATTCTCAAGAATAACGTATATTAATTTTTTTTAGTATCTTTGCAGCGCAAAAAATGTATAGTATTATTATATGAAAAAGATTGCTATCACTCTCTTATTGCTTGCCTTTCTGCCCATTGTGGCACATGCGCAAGCCGACCAAAAATTAATCAACAAAGCCCAACAGGGCGACCCTGCCGCCATGGTGAAGCTGGGCGACTGCTATGAACGTGGTGCCGGAGTGGCTCACGACTCCACCCTTGCCCTCAAATGGTTCCAGAAGGCTGCCGACCTCGGCGACTGCACGGGTTGGATGCGCCTTTCGCGCTACTACCTCACCGGCTCAGCGGGCGTACCCAAGGACACCGCACGCTATTTTGCCATCCGCAAGGACTGGGCCAACCAGGGCTGCCCCGATGCCATGGCTGCTCTTGGTATAGCTTACGAGTACGGTTTCGGCTGCACCCCCGACACCGCCAAGGCTCTCGAACTCTATGAGAAAGCCGTCAAGGCCGGCTCTCCATTTGGCTATGAGGATATGGGTGTCAACTATATGGCTGGCAATATGGGTGTGCCAGAAGATGAAAAGAAGGGCATCTCTTATTACCAGAAGGCTATCAAGCTGGGCAATGTCGACTGCTACGCCCGCCTCGCCCAATACTATGCCTATAAACAGGACTACAAAAAGGCATGGAAGTATGTCAACGAAGGCATGAAATGGGGCGACCCTGATGCCGCCACCCTTGCTGCACGTCTGTATGGCTTTGGCCACGGCGTTGAGAAAGACGAGGCAAAGGCAATGCACATCCTCGACTCCCTCATCCGCGAACACCACAACCTTAGTTTCACTCAGGCTGTGGCGGGTATTTATTATATGTCGGCCGACAGCGTGGCTTTGCGCGACAGTGTCCGCGCCATCAGCATCTGGGAACAGGGTGACGTTCAGGGCAGTTCCTATTGTCGGATGAACTTGGGTGGCCAGTATTACAATCAAGAACGCTACGAAGAGGCTCTTGCCTACTACAAAAAGGTGGCTAATAAGAATTGGGACGACGGCAATCAAGGCGAAGCCTGTAGATACCTTTCTAGTATGTACTACAATGGTTGGGGCTGTGAGAAAGACGAAGAACAGTCTGTAGCTTGGCTCAAACGCGGTGTCGAAAAGTTCCACGACTCGGATTGCGCCATGACTCTCGCTTCCTATTATGAGGACAAAGAGGATATGGTCCAAGCCGCCAAATACTGCCGCCTTGCCGACGAGTATGGCGACACCAACGCCATGATTGCCCTGGGCCGCCTCTATGCCAATAACGGCAATGTCGATATGTCCATTGATTGTTTCCAAAAGGTGATAGACCGCGGACAGGCGGAGGGTTACTACTGGATGTCGATGCTGTACGATATGGCAGGCGATGCCAAGATTTGCAACGACTACCTCTTCAAGGGCGACAAGAAGGGCGACCCTCGCTGTGCCGAAGCCATTGGCACTATCTACGAGAACGGTCTCGACGGCTATAAGGTCGACTATAAGAAGGCTGCCAAGTACTACGAGAAGTCCGGCACCTCCAAGTCACTCTACCGTCTCGGCATCATGTATCTTGACGGCAAGCTTGGCAAGATGAAGGAAAAGGATATCGCCAAAGGCATGGACTATGTCAACCAGGCTGCCGAGCAGGGCTATATCGATGCCATCTACGCCCTCGGCTATTGCTATGAGACAGGCCGCAACGTCGATTCCGTCGACCACGAGAAAGCGGTACAGTACTTCCAGCTCCTTGCCGACAACGACATCGCTGCTGGTCAGTTCAAGATGGGTCTCTACTACGAACTGGGCGACGGCGGCCTGGAGGCGGACTCGGTCAAGGCTATCGAATACTATCAGAAGGCTGCCGACCAAGGCCACGGCGAGGCCATGTGCTACCTCGGCGACTTCTACCGCATAGGCCGCTACATGCCGCTTGACCAAGCTAAGGCCTTCGAACTCTATTATCAGGCACATGAGACAGGCGAGGAGATGGGCACCTACTATGTCGGCCGCTCCTATCTTGAGGGGTGCGGTGTCGACATCGACACCACCGCCGCCATCTCCTACCTCAAGGCTGCTGCCCACCAAGGCGTGGGCAACGCGGCATTCAAAATCGCGGAGATGTACAACTATGGCCGTGGCGGCTTGGAACCCGATGCCGATAGTGCCATAGCCTACTACGTCATGGGTCACGAGAACGGCAGTGGCGACGCCAGCTATTTCATCGGCCGCCAGCTGCTCAACGAAGAGGAATATGAATCGGCCGTCGAATACCTCTATACGGGTGCCCAACGCGGCAACGTCGATGCCATGGTCACCTTCGCCCTCTGCCTGCAGCGTGGCGTAGGTCTCAAGGAGGCCGACCCCAACACAGCCTACAAAATCTTTGAGAATGTGGCTCGCAACTACGGCGACGAGCGCGCCTACACCCAGCTCGGCATCGCCTGCCTGCAGGGCTACGGCTGCCCCGAGGACGAGTCGCTCGGCAAGGCCTATCTCGACACCGCCGCCGACAAGGGCAACATCCTAGCCATGTACGACCTCGGCCTCTGCTACCTCAACGGCTACGGCTGCCGTGTCGACACCGCCACCGCCATCTCTTGGCTCGAGAAGGCCGCCGACAACGAGAAGATTGAGGCCATCAATCTCTTAGGCGACATCTACGAGGAACAGGGCGACTTCAAAAATGCCGTCCTCTATTACGAAAAAGGTGTCACTATGGGCAGTATGGAGAGCTACTGCAACCTCGGCTACTGCTACGAGTCGGGCCAAGGCGTGGTGCTCAATTCCAAGAAGGCCTACGACCTCTACATGTATGCCGCCGAGCATGGCTACTCCCGTGGATTGATGAGTGTGGCCAGCTGCTACCTCAACGGCATCTATGTCGAGTCCAACGCTGCCGAAGCCCTCAATTGGCTCACCAAGGCTGCCGAGGCGGGCAACGTGAAGGCGATGTATTACTGTGGCTCCATCCTCGAGAATGGCGAGGACGGTGTTCCCGTCAACCTTAAGAAGGCGAAGGAATGGTATAAGAAAGCCGCTGCCGCAGGCTACGCCCCTGCCGCCGCCGCACTGGGCCGCATGAAGTAGCCCCCTATTTCAACGGAAATTCAGCTTTAAGTGTTACTGTCCGTCCGTCGGGCAGTAACACTTTTACATTATCTATATATACAGTCTCGTCCCTCCGTGCCTTCGAGAGCATCTCTTTCGCCTCCGACGTCAGCCGGGTCCCCGTCACCTCTATTGGCACGTTGAACCATTCCGAGCGGTTGATGGTGTAACTCAGCACCTCGGGCGCGTCCAGTGTCAGGCTGATGCCCTCCAGCTGCGCCTTCACCTGTATATATCCCTTGTTCAGCAGGTCGTCGAGTTTCACCGTGTCGCCCTGCCGCACATATCCCAGATACAGCACCGGATTGGGCAACGTCACCACCCTGTACCGCACCAAGCCCCGTCTGCGGGTACGCTCCGGGTCTATCCTCTCGTCCACATGCACCTCGATAGTCCCCGTGCTGTCCTTCGGGCGCACCACCAGGTCAGTGCTGCAGCTGCCGTCGGGGTCACGATGCAGATACGCCTTCTCCTCGCCGATGCTCACCACCAAGTCCTTCGGCAGCAGCCCGGGCACCGCCACCGACATCGGGTTGTCTACATTATAATACACATAATCCAGCCGCGTCAGCGACACCACGGCCCTGTCGTACTGCCCCCATGCCCGCTCCGTCATGCCCGCACAGCACAACGCCGCCACGAGGGTTATAACTTTCAATTCCTTTTTCATATTATATATAATGTATAGTTTCGTTGTCAAAGATAGGCAATAAATATCAGTATCGATTATTAAACCCGTGATACGGCTATTGACGACCCATGAAACGGTGTCAGGAACATCATCTAATATAACGCAAGCCCCCTTTCTTTATTGTGCCGCCGCCCCCAATTGTCCGTCCTAAGACGGCATTTACAATTTCCAATCCGCTCTTCGTTCTTTTACATTTATACTATATTTATACTTTAGTTATACCTTATTTATACTATTATATATAGTATAACTGTAGTATAACTAAAGTATAAATATAGTATAAATAGCAAACAATCGAAAAGGGCACGATTGGCCTATTGGGGATTGATTTTAAATTAAAATACTGAATTATAATACTTTGCACAAATATGGTGATTTTTCCGAGTCGTCGGACCCCCGATTTTGAGAAAAAAAGGGTGGCTGCGGGGAGTTTTGCGGGCGCTTTTCCGTGCGCGGTGAAAAAAAAGTTTGTTTTTTTTGTGGCTGTAGCACAGCGTGTTCGCAGGAGTATAGTAAAAAAAGTGAAAAAAAATTTTGGCGGTTTGGAAAAAGGTCGTATCTTTGCACCCGCTTTCGAGAGGGGGAGCGCCCCGCGAGAGGGGCGGCGAGAGTGGGAGAGAGCGAGAGGAACTTGAAAGAATGGGACCAGAGAGATAGCGTGTGTCGGAGCGTCCGGGGAGACCGGGCGCGGAGACACGAGATGAGTCAAAGAGGTTACAGAGCAATTCTTACAATGAAGAGTTTGATCCTGGCTCAGGATGAACGCTAGCGGCAGGCCTAACACATGCAAGTCGAGGGGCAGCGCGGGGTAGCAATACCCTGGCGGCGACCGGCGCACGGGTGCGTAACGCGTATGCAACCTGCCCGCAACAGGGGGATAACGGGGTGAAAATCCCACTAATATCCCATATAGCCTGGGTGCCGCATGGCGTTCAGGCGAAAGCTTCGGTGGTTGCGGATGGGCATGCGTGACATTAGCTGGTTGGCGGGGCAACGGCCCACCAAGGCGACGATGTCTAGGGGAGCTGAGAGGCTAATCCCCCACACTGGTACTGAGACACGGACCAGACTCCTACGGGAGGCAGCAGTGAGGAATATTGGTCAATGGTCGGAAGACTGAACCAGCCATGCCGCGTGGAGGATGAAGGCCCTACGGGTTGTAAACTCCTTTTAGCCGGGAGTAATAAGGGGGGTGCGCCCCCCGATGAGAGTACCGGCGGAATAAGCATCGGCTAACTCCGTGCCAGCAGCCGCGGTAATACGGAGGATGCGAGCGTTATCCGGATTTATTGGGTTTAAAGGGTGCGTAGGCGGACGCGTAAGTCAGCGGTGAAATGTCCCGGCTCAACCGGGGAGCTGCCGTTGATACTGCGCGACTAGGGTGCGAGCGGCGCCGGCGGAATGTGTGGTGTAGCGGTGAAATGCATAGATACCACACAGAACACCGATCGCGAAGGCAGCTGGCGAGGACGTTACTGACGCTGAGGCACGAAGGCGTGGGGATCGAACAGGATTAGATACCCTGGTAGTCCACGCAGTAAACGATGGGGACTTGTTGCCGGCGACAGGCTGTCGGTGACAAAGCGAAAGCGATAAGTCCCCCACCTGGGGAGTACGATCGCAAGGTTGAAACTCAAAGGAATTGACGGGGGCCCGCACAAGCGGAGGAGCATGTGGTTTAATTCGATGATACGCGAGGA
>JAEEGJ010019126.1_pt1 | contig 15156 bp, 3 predicted proteins | sample 8958761 | NCBI WGS metagenome assembly JAEEGJ01 (sample SAMN16246546, study PRJNA631951) | gut metagenome | biome: gut microbiome; feature: rumen; material: RS-attached | host: Bos | place: Iran: Karaj | collected 2018-10 | reverse complement strand
AAAAAATCAATAAAAAATGAATTACTTATTGATATATCTAATCCATAATCTGTAAATAATTTATTTTTAATAATTCCTTTATGTATTTTTTCAATTTGATAAATTTGATTATAAGAAATAAATTCAGTTATTGTATCATTTTTTGATAAAAAATATATTTTATTTAATTTATTATAAGTTCCATAATTATTATAAAATTCAATATAAGGAATATATTTATTAATATAATCTTCATAATCAATAAAATTCAATTGTTTAAATTCAATTGTTAAATCCTCAAGTTTATTTAAATTAATTAATTTAATATTTTGGGTATTGAATAAAACCTCTGCTATTATATTTTCATTATTTATTAAACCTAAAAAATCTTTTGAATTTAAGTTAACAAGTTTATTATTCTTTCCATTAATTATTTTATTTTTTTTCATTAAATTATTAAAAGTATTCATACTTAAATCACAATTTGAAATTAATAAATATGATATAGTAACAAAAGAATCTTCATTATTTCCAGGATTTTCTAATTCATTTTTTGAAGTACTTATTGAATGAGCTACATTATTTTTTTGATTAATTTTTAATTTATTAGAAATATTTTCACAATTATTTCCTTCATATCCAATGTAAAAATTTGTCCATTCAGTAACAAAAGAAAATAATTTATATTTTTCAGTAAAAATTTCAACATCATCAATAAATAATGAAATGTTTTTTTCTTTAATATGAATTCTTATTAAGATTTGATGATATACTTTATCACATTTGACAATTTCATTAAATTGTTCAATTGAACAAATAGTATTAATAGAATTATTTATATTTTTTTCAATAACATTTAACTTGTTATTAATATCTATTAGAAATTCTAATTTATTTGAATTATTTTCAATTGTACAAAAAGAAAAATCACTAATATTTTTATAAGAAGAAATTTTAAGATTTAAATAAATTGAAAATTCATTATTATTCTTTGGAAAAAAATATATTTCATGAATATAAAACATATTATAAATCAAAGGATTTAGATAGCAATTTTTACTAATAACAATTGAATTTAAGGTTTCTTCAGAAGAATTTTTTAAAGATTCTTTAAGTAATTCAATTAATTGTTGGAAAAATTCTTTTGAATATTCTATTTTATTAATTAAAGCATTCTTAATATTCATACATTCAGAATAAATTTGTAACATATATTTTTCTAAATGATATCGATTTAAATATTTACATATAGTTTTAAAAGCTTTCTTAATTACAATATTATATTTTTCATTTTCTGGAATTTCTAATAATACTTTTATAAAAATTGGAATGATACTAAATTTTAACATCATTTTTATATTTAATTCATCAAATTCAAATAGTTCATTAAGTAATTGAATTAATTTATGTAATTCTGAATAATTTTTATCTTTAAAAAATAATTTAATCATTTGAGTTATAAGATAAGGTGATACTATTAATTTATTTTCTATTGATAAACTTAATAAAAATTGAATTGTCTCTTTCCTTATTAAAGGTGTTGAATCAAAGTAAGTTTTTAATATAGTTTTTAAAGTTTTTTTATCAAAAATTTTTGGGGATTGAAAAATTTTTTCTGTTTCGTTTATGGGTTTAATTTTATTTAATTTATATTTGATTATTTTTTTGTTATATTCAAAAATAAATTTTAAAACAATTTTTAAAAATCTATTTAATAAATTTTGATTATTAGAATCATTTCTATTATTTATTTCATTGATAATCAATCCAGATAATTGATATAAAAGACTATTAATCTTATTACAGCTATCAAATATATTTAAATAAATACATTTCTTAGATTTAATTATAGAAAATAACAAATTAAAATAATCTAAAGCATATTCTGCTTTTTTATCAATTATTCGATTTTGAATTATACTTATAAGTTTAGACATTTTTTCATTATAAATTTCATTATCTTCTTCATATAAAGTCAGTATATAGTTTAATCTAAGAGAAATAAAATCATTTCCTAATTCAATATTATATGGTATTGTAAATTCATATTTATCATCATTTTTCATTAATATTAATTCTAAAAATTCTAAACTTCTTATTTTTATTTCTTTACTAATTTTTGGATTTTGACTATGAATGATTTCTTTAATTTTACTAAATAAAAAAAATTCATTTAAAAGATAATTTATTAATACAGGGTCATTATCTAAAATTTTATTAAATTGATAAATTAAAATGTTTAATATATTCATATTATTTTCAGGGTTATTTAAATAAATATCTAATTGTTGAATAATTAACTTTAAATCAATTATAGGAGAATATTTTAAATGGATTAATTTTAATAATGTTGATAAATAAACATTCATAATATTTTCATCTTTAATTTTGGGAATATTTTTTAAAAACTTTTCAATATATCCATGATTATTAATCAATTTAGTATATTTTTCTTTATCAATAACACACGAAAATAATTTAGATACTAATAATTCATATATTATAGGGTTATTAACTTCGAATATTAACTTTGCAAATAAATTAAAAATAAAATCTCCTACTTCAAGATTAAAATTATTTTTAACAAATAAATCCAATACAATATGTTCATAAAATAATTCAATTTTTTTAATATTTTCATCATTATCAATATTTAAATGAATAATATGAACAACACAAGATAAATATTTATGAGAAATTAATTGAAAATCATCAATAAAAATACCATCAATGATTTTTAATTCATCTAAAATTTCTTTAAAATATTCAGGTTTATATTTTATTCTAATATTTTCAATAACATAATTCATATATAATTTATTCTTTTTAAAATCATCATTTATTACTTTATCTTTATGATAAAGGTTATACATTTCATAAATAAAATGTCTTATTTCATAATTTTCAGAAACAATTGAAAATAAAGTGTTAGAAAGAGATTCATCTTTAAAAATAAGATTAAATAATAAATTATTATCATATAATAATATTCTTTTAAATAAATTATGACAAGCATTAAAAAACTTTTTAGTTTTAAAGTTTATTTTTTGATGATCAATAACCAAAAACTTACATATTTCAATACAATTTCTAATTATTTCTTCTATTAATTTTAATTCTATTATAGAAGTTTTTTTACCTAAATAATGATATAAATTTTGAAAAAAATTAATTAAGGAACATAAATATAAAAAATTTTCTTCAGATAAAAAAAGATTCGATTTAACTTGTTTTAATTGGTCAATTAATTCAACTGATAATTGTTTAAATAATTCTTTATTAGAAATATTCATACTATTAGTAATAGTTGTTAAATCTGAATTATTATAATTTAATGTGATTTCTTTTATTTTTTCCTTTGATAAAGACATTTTTATATATTTCCATTTTCAAAATATTTATAAATTAATTAATTAACATTAGATTTTAAATGATTCATTAAAATTTCTTTTAAGTAAATATTTGTTCCTTTAGAAAAAATAAAATTCAATTTAAAATGAAAATAATAAACATTTAAACAGAAAGTTAATATTTATATTTTTCTTAAAAAATAGTAAATCATGAAATAAATAATCTTTTGAATTATAGATAAAAAAAAAGAATGAGGATTATAATATTATTATTAAAAGGATTTAAAATAGTATTTAAGAGATATAAAAATATTAATTAAAAAATATAAAGGAAAAAAAAGAAAAAAATGTTTTTTAGAAATTTCTCTTTAATTCAAATATAAAATAATTTATTATTATCAAAAAAGTTAATTCTAATATATTTAAAATAAATATTGAAAATATTCATAAAAAAAAGAAAGAAGAATTATCTTTTTAAATTGAATTAAAAAAAAGGTTTTTAAAATATATAAAAACCTAAAAAATTAACTATATATTATAAATAATAGTTAATAATTATCTTATAAAATAAAATTTTAAAATACTTTTAAATCATATATAAATAATCCTAATAATCATTAATAAATAAGAGTTAAAAAATTAAAATGCTTGAATTTAAAAAATATATTGGTATATTATATACAGAAAAAGAAAATTATATTATAGAAAAGAAAATAGGAGATGGTGCAACAAGTCAATGTTTTAAATGTTTTTCCTTTACAAATCAAAATACATTTGCTTTAAAATTGTTTTCAGAGAATAATATAAAAGAATATTTAACGGAAAGACAAATTTTATCTAAACTAAAAAATGAAAATATTATAAAATTAATGGATTACGGAGAAGGAATGTTAAGAATAAATGAGAGAAATGAAAACAATCAATTGAAAATTTATATTAAACAAAATAATTCAAAAATTAATTATGAAATTTTTGAATATTTAGAAAAAGGAGAAATATTTGAATACATTTATTATCCTCATCAAGGCTTTTCAGAAGAAATAGCAAAAATAATTTTTTCACAAATTTTAAATACAATTGAACATTGTCATTTAAATAATATTATCCATTGTGATATTAAACCAGAAAATTTATTATTAGATGAAAATTTCGAAATAAAACTAATTGATTTTGGTTATTCAAAATTTTATAATAAAAATGAATTAATTAGAGAATGGAAAGGAACAAAAATTTATGCTTCTCCTGAATTATATAAGAATAAATTAAATGGATTTGATGGAGAAAAAATTGATATTTTCTCTCTTGGAGTATTGTTATATGTTTTAGTTATTGGAAAATTTCCTTTTGAATGTGCTTATTATTTTGATAAAAGTTATAGACATTTAATTAATAGAGATTACGATAAATTCTGGGAAAAATGTAAAATTAATATAAGTAGTGAATTTCAAGATTTAATAAATAAAATGTTATGCTATGAACCTGATAAGAGATTATCTATTTTAGAAATTAGAAATCATCAATGGATGAAAGATATTGGAAAAATAAGTGATTATATTTATCAAAAGGAATTTGAATTTAGGAATATTATTGTGGATATTGCTAAAAATAAGAATACATTAAATTAATTAGTTTGGATTTTGTTCTTTAAGATTTGTAATGATTAGTTTTAATATTAGTAAACTATTTGGTATTACCTTTAGTATATTTAAAATTCTCTTTTTTAATATTATGTAAAAATTGTATATAATAAACTTAATTAAATAATTAAACAAATTTTTCTATACATTATAATAAAAAGAAATATTTTATTTTATTATTTTATAACAATTTTATTATTCTTCATTTCCATTTTCATTATTATCTCCTTCTTCCTCAACTTCCATTTTAGAATTCATAATTTCTTGAACTTTATTCTTAGCATTTTCTAAAGCTTTTTCACCATTAGTTTGTTCGAATTCTAAATATTTTTTAAATATACTTTTTAAAGAAGAAAGTTTAAAAGGAATATTAAACATTCTTTCAAAAATTTTACGAATTTTTTCAACATTTTTAGAATATTTAATTTCTTTATCAATATAAACAAACCAAATATCTTTTCTTTTTGGATATTCCTTAACAATATTATCAAAAGTATTTCTTCCTTCTTCAATATTATCATAAGCATAAAGTAATTGAGCATAATAAATTGTAATATCTATTTGTTTTTTTTCTGATAAACTTTGCATTGCCCTTCTCAAACCTGTTTTTGTATCTGGAATATCATCTTTATTCTGTAATTTAATACCAAAATTAATTTCAAATAAGAATTCTAAATATTTTTTCCAAATTTCAAAATCATTAAAATAATCTTTAATACAAATTTTATATATTTCATAAGCAATAATGTATTTTTTAGAATTAGTATAAATTCTAATTAATTGTAAATATATTTGTTTTTTATCATTAACTTGTAAAGATCTTTCTACTACTGATTTTAAAGTATTTTCATTTCCATAAATATTTTCTAAATTAATATATCCAATCCATATATTTAATTTTTCTTTTTGTTTTGATATATCTATTGTTTTAATTGCTCTTTCAAAAATCTTTCTAGCAGATTCTAAACCTAAATTTTCTAATATATATGAAGCATATTGTATCCAATATAATGAATTATCATATTCACTTAATATTAATTTTTCATAATATTCAGCATTAATTTCTTCTGTTTTTTCTTGTTCTTTGTTTCTTAAATTTAATTCCTTTTTTATTTTTTCTTTTTCTCTTTCTTTAGCTGATTTTTTTTTAGTAGTTTTTTCTTCTTCATCATTTTCTTCTTTTTCTTTTTCTTTCTCTATTTCCATATCACTTTCATTTTTGCCTATTCCAGATAATAATTTATTTTTTTCATCGACATCAATTATTACATCTTTTTCTTTTAAAAGTATATTTTCATTATCTTCAATATCACTAATATTTTCTTCTTCTTCTTGTTCTTCTACTTCATCTTCAGATATAATTTTATTTTGATTTGAAGAGTTTTTACTTAATTTACTATTAGTAGAATTTTTTCTTTTTTTAGCTTTTTCAACTAATTCCTCATAATCAATTTCATTTTCATTTATTCCGTTTCCTGTCATATCGATTAAATCATTTATATTTTTTTCTTTTTTTGCATTTTCAATTATTTGTTTAATATTTTGATAAAGTTCCATATTTTCTTCTCCTTTTTTTATCATTTCTTCTGTAATTGGATTTATTATAATACTCTTATTAAATGTTTCATCTATATTTAAATTTGAAAAATTTAATTTATATTTATTTCCATTTGTGTTATTTTCTTCTTTTTCATATTTTATTAATTGAAGTATAATATTATTTCCTATTTCTATTTTACTTCCTAATTTTATATTTTCGTTACTTAATAATCCTATAAATGTACTTCCAATAATATTAACTTCAAAACCTTTTTTACTTTGAGATAAAATTTCACAATTATAAAAATTATTAGCAACTAAATTTTTTGCTGATATAATTAATCCATATTTTATAACACTTTCTCTTAGAGAAACATTAATCTTTCTTTCATTATTTTTTTCATAAATAGAAATAACTCTACATATACAAATATTATTAACATTAAATAATAAATAAGGTTTTGATATAGAAATTTCATCAGTTAATTCTCTTAAACTTGCTCTAACAATAACATTATTAGCAAGTTTAATAAATATTCCTTTTTCACTTGAAGATGTAATATAACCAATAGCTATTGTATTTAATTCAATTGAATCTTTAGCTCCAAATTTTAAAATTTTATTTCTTAAATCACAAGAATTTAAAGAAGAAAATCTTTGAAGAAATTTAAGTGTTGAGCCATTAATAATAATATCATAATCATCATTATCTATTATACTATTTCTTAAAGAACAATAATATCTATTTGAATTTTCATCTTTTGATAAAATCCTACATTTTACAATTTGACCTTTTTTATAATATTCTAAAGGATTATAATGAAGGAAATCAGTTATTTCACATATATCTACAAAAGTTTCTATTTCTTTTGATATATTTAAATCTATTATTAACCCTCTTCCATCAATTGATTTTAATATTCTTGCAGGATAAATTTTTCCAATTGATATTTCATTTTCAGTGTTTTTTATAAGTGAACAATTTAATTTTTTATCACAGTAAAATTTTATTTTATTTCCTATTTTATATTTTAATCCTTCTTCACTTATCATTTCTATTGGAATTTTATTAAAAGGAATTTGTAATTTTTCTTCAATTAAATCATTATTTATACATAAAGTGATTGGTAACTTTGTATATGGTTTAATCATTGATATTATTCCAATATTTTCTTTTTTATTTGTCTTATCTAAATCATTTGAAATTTCTTCATTAGTTAAATATTCATTTATTCCTTTTTCATTTATTAAATCTTCATCTTCAATTGGAGCTAATTCATATAATTGAATTTTTTTCTTTTTTTTAGTTTCAACATTTAAAATTCTTACTATTTTATTTTTCATTTTTAATTCAGAAACATTATTTAATGAGCTTTTACTATCTGATGAGTTTTTTCTTAAATTTATTGTTTCATTTAATAACTTTGTTATTCTATCTATATTTCCTGGAAAACTATTTATTTCCATTCTACCTAAAAATCTGTTATCACAAAAAAAAAAAATATGATCTTTTTTTATACTATTAATTACACAATTAACTGTGTCTCCTATTTTCTTACTTAAAGATTGATTATTATTTGTATCTGAAAAATTAAATATTTTTGATATTATTTCTTGAGGAATTTGTCCAATATAAAAGTTTAATTCTTTTATATTTGATATTATTTTCACATTTATTTCATTTCCATTTTTGAAATAATCATTAAAATTAAATACTTTATTATATAATAAAGAAAAGTTAAATAAACTAGAAATAATTCTAACTTCACAATCTTTATATTTTGAAATAATATAATTTTCTTCTATTTTTTCAATTTTAACTTTATATTCTTTGTTTAATGTAATTTTAGTTTTTGAAGTTTTATCAGATATTCCTTTAATTTTTTTTAATTCTTCAATTTCATATTTAGAACGAATATTACTTTCTTTTATTAAATCATTTTCTTTAAAATCTGAATAAACTTTTATATCAAAATAAAATGTTCCATTATTATATTTACAAATAACTGTTTGTCCTGGTTTATAATTATTATTTATTTGCTTTGTTTTCATTAATATTTTTTTCTTACCATAAAATTGAATGTTAATTCCTTTTTCTGTTACTTTATTTACAAATCCATAATAAATTTTACCATCTATAAATTGTTGTTCGTTTATTTTTTTAATATTTTCATTTATATGTAAAATATTATCTTTATTATCAATTAAGCTTTGTTTCATTGTTATAAATAAAATTCTATTTTTTTTATCATGATATAAAACTAACATTTCTATATTATCTCCTTCTTCTTCTTCACACATTTTTTTAAAAATATCTTCAGAAAAATAATCACCACAATGTTCTTTAGAAATAAAAGCATAATAATTTCCTTTATTATTTTTTTTCTTATCAACAATTAATTTTCCTAATAAAAACTCATTATTAAATGCTTCTTTATTTTCATTAATAATTTTATTATCCACTCCTCTTTTATTTAAACTTTTAACTAAAGAATCAATTTTAACAAGAGAAAACTCTCTAACATCTCCTTCATTAATTGCATCAATAAAATCTTTATCTAAAGTATTCATAACAGTAATAATATTATTTATTAAAGGATTTCTTCTCATTATATTATCATAATCACCACATGAAGGAAAATAAATTTGATTCTCTTTTGTTAAATACATTTTTCCATTTGAATAATTAATTCTAAAAACTTTATATTTATATAAATTTCCTATTGTAAATTCCCCTTTTTTAATTATTGTCTTTGAATTAATTAAAGTTCCATTTATATTATTTGAATGAGAAAATAAACCATTACCAAGATAAATAACATAAATTTCTTCTCCTTCTTTTATATCATTTATATTACTATGTAATATTATATTTTCATCCATTAATGTTTCTTTCATTGTTAAAATTAAATTTTTAGTTTGTTCATTAAATGAAAAAATTCTTGCATTAATTTCCATTCCAACTTTAAATTTTTTTGGTAATTTTTTTAAAGGAAAATCAGTAATGTGAAATAATGGAATTTTTCCATTTATAAAATTATTGATTATTATATCAATATCATCTTGATTTATTTGTTTAATTTTACATTGAACAAATTGACCAACTTTTATTGATGAATATGTTAAAAGTTCTTTTTGATTTAATGCTGTTATTATTGGAATATCATCAAAATAATTATATTCTTTTATTAATACATTTTCAAAAGTTTGTCCTATATTTATTTCAGGAATTAAATTTTCAATTTCTTCTTCTTCTTCTTCATCTTCTTTTTTTTCTTCTTTTTTTTTACCTTTTTCTTTTTTATTTTTTTTATTTTTCTTTTGACTTCTTAATTGCTTTTTTATATAATTTAAATTTAAGTCTTTTGGTAAATTTGAATTATGTAAAAATGCTTTTAATTTTATATTTTCTTTTTTATTATTTTCATCTTCATTATTATCTATTTTATTCAATTCAACTAAATAAGAATTACCAAATAAAATTTTAATTACTTTTGCATTAAATCTTTGACCAATTAAATTTTGTTTATCATTTATATTTTCAATAGTTAAAGTTCTAATTTGATCTAAAGAAGAAAGAGAACAAGTTTTTTTTTTAAGAGAAAAATGAACTACTCTAACAAATATATTTTTATCTTTTTTCTCATTTTTAATATGATCTATAAATATAGTACCAATATTTCCACCAAATGAAATTTCACTCCCATTAACTAAATTTCTTGTGATATTTCCCTTAAATAAAAAACCAGGTCTAATATTTGAAAAATCTATAGTTTTAATTGGAAATTTATATTTTTGTAAATTTAATGAAACAATAATTTCAATTTTTTTATCTTTATTATTATTAATTTTTATAACTTTAAAAAAATAATATGAACCTACTTTTTTATTAGTAACAACAGAAGAGTCTTCATCCTTATCAATAGTATCAATAAGTTTAACAATATAATTTTTATCATTATTACTTTTATTTTTTATTTTTTTTTTATTTTTATTTGTATTAATTTCTTCACTTTCACTTTCTTCATTTTCTTCATCTTCATTTTCTTCATCTTCATTTTCTTCATTTTCACTTTCTTCACTTTCACTTTCATCATTATCATTAGAAAATTTAAAATCAGCATTAAAATTTCCTTTATTATCTAAAACTAATTGACCATATAAATCCATTCCAACAGTAATTTTTTCAACTTTTAATCCAGTATTAATAATTTTAGGATCAATACATATTAATAATTTTTTATTCAATCTTCCTCCTTGATTTTCAATTTGAATATCTCCTCCAGAATTAATAACAGCTCCTATTAAAAATCGTCCAATTGAAAAATAATTATTAAAAGAATCTTCATTATTTAAATTTAAACCTGAATAAGAAGAATGAATCATTGCTTTTTTATTTCTTGAATAATCACATATCATATAATCTTTATATATTTCACTTATTGATAATAAAACTAAATCTCCTTTTGAAAATTTTGGTAACATTACTCTACTTTTTTCTTTTTCTTTTATTTCAAATTCTGTTTTTGTTTCTTTTTCAATTTTTAATTTTTGTAAAGATTCATTTTTGTTTTTTCTCTTTTTAGATAATAATTTTTTAGATTCTTTTGAATGATCTATCATTGCATTATTAAAGGAGAAATCATCTTTTGATGATGTTCCTCTTGGAAAATAATCTATTAATTCTTTTGAAGGTTGTGAAGGAGTTTTATTCTTTTTGTATCTTTTCATAGAAATGAATAAATTAAATTATATTTTACAAATTTTAAAGAAGTCGAAAAAATGATAAAAAATTAAAATATAATCTAAAAAATTAAGAAAAAATAAATAAGAACATTAAATAAAAAAAATTAATAACTTTTGAATAAAATAAAACATTATAAAATAAAAAACTAGAAAAAAAACCAATAAAAAAACATTAAAACAATATGGATAAAGTTCAAGAAGACCCGAATGAGCATTTAATAGAAAATTAAGATTCTCAATCTTCAAAATCAAAAAAAGTAAAAGAAGAAGATAGAAAGGATTCTTTTGTAGTAAAAGTAAATATGAATAATTTAGACAATTCTTCAAATATAGGAGTAAAAATAGCAATAAATGAAGTATCCTCATTAACAAATCCTCAAAATACAGAATCAAATCAATCAAATTTGGATGAAAAGGAAAAATCTTTAAATAGTAATCAATTAAATACTCCTTCAAATAAAGAAGAAAATCCAAATGAAGAAGAAGAAGAAAAAAAATTATATGAATTAGATATTAATAAAGATGAAAATGTATCTAATTCAAATAGTGAAAATGAAGAAGAAGAAAGTGAAAGTGAAAGTCAAAGTATTAGTAAAAGTAAAAGTGCAATTGAATTAAGAGAAAGTCAATTTGAAACAATAGAAAAATATTATTCTGAATTAAGAAAAAATTATGGTCCAAATAATCAATGGGAAGATCCAGATTTCGGTCCAGAAAAAAATTCTTATTTTACTGAAAAAGATGAAAATAATGATGTTGAATTAGAAAGATTAACATTTGATGATGATAAAGTTAATTTTTTCATATATGAAAATTCCTCACATAACATTGATTATGAATTTAAAATAAAAAATGGAATATTAAGAGATAAATTTTTTTTAGGAGCATTTTTAATGTTATTTAGAAGAAGAGAAGAATATTTTCAAAATTTAATTTTAGATATTGATCACATAAAAGATAATATAAATTCTGGTTTTTGTGGATTTACGTTTTTTATAGATGGAGAATGGAAAAATATAACAGTAGATACAAGATTGCCAAAACATCAAAATGATGAATTTTCACTTTCAAATACAGAAACACCAAATGCTTATTGGATGTGTCTTTTCGAAAAAGCATATGCTAAAGCTTTTGGAACTTATGGTGTTCTTGATATGATTGGTGTCACGGATTTCTTAGTCGATTTAACTGGAGGTTATGCGAGATTAAAAGAATTTGTTGCTGGGAAAGATTCTGGATTCGATGAAAGCAAGAAAAAAGCTCTTTTTGAAGAAATTCAAAAAGCTCTTAATCAAAAATATTTAATTGGTTGTATGAAATTTGATGCTTCTAAAGTAGATGAAGAACCTGATTCTGATCAAAGTGATGATGGTGCTGAAGATGAAGCAATAGCTACAAATTGTATGCATAATATTTTAGATGCTCAAGAAGATAATGGAACTAGATTAATATACTTAGTAAATTATTGGCCTAAAGGTAAATGGACAGGAACTTATTCAGTAGAAGATGAAACATGGGAAGCAAATAAAGCACTTGCTGAAAGGCTAAATTATCAAGTATCACAAAGTGATGGAACATTCTGGATGGATTTTGATGATTGGTTAACTTACTTTAATCGTGTTTATTATTGTAGAATATTCCCTGAAACATGGGCTCAATTTGTTATTCCAGGTAAATGGAGTAGTATCACTTCAGGTGGAGCTCCTCCTAAAAATACGCCATGGTATCCAGAAAGGTATCATCCTCCTCAAGCAACTACTAATCAATTTGCAGGTGCTACTTCAATTAAACCTGATAAAATTAATACAAATTTTGCTTCTCCAGGAATGAATATAACAGGGACATCGAAGAAAAAAACAATTATGAATCCTATGGGAGCTTCACCTTCTATTAGACCTAATTTAATGATGAAAAATCAAATGTTAAGTAATAAAGGTACTACTTTTATGCCTTTAAGTGGAAAAATTAATATGCTTAGTTCACCTACAATGATTGGAAGTTTGTCTAAACCTAGTATTAAACCTATGAATTCTACTTCTAGTGGTTTTAAAAAAACTCCTACTAAAAAAACTAATAATAATAATGCTAATGTTGAACCTAAGAAGAAAGCTCCTGCTGTAGTTAAAAAAAAAATCACACCTAAAATTATTCATTCTACTATTAAAAGAAATATTATTACAGATACTGAAGATAGATGGTTCCTTAATCCACAATATAAAATTGAAATTGGGCCTAATACAAGAATGATAATATCTTTAATGCAAAAAGATAAAAAATTAGAAGATGATAATTATTTAAAATGTCAATTTTTTTTAATTTATTGTAAAGGAAAATATTCACGTGTATGGGATATTGATGAAGATAAAATAATAAAAAAATCAAATAACGATCTTGAAAAAAGTAATAGAGAAATAATAGTTCAATTAGATTACAATGAAGCATTAAGAATAATAAATTCAAACCGTAAGAAAAAATTACAAAAAGGAGAACTACTTCATATTAATTTAATACCATTTATAGATTATACAGAAAAATATGAAGTAAATAAATATGCAAAAACAACAATTCAATTTATGACTCATGCAATAGAAAGTGTATTTTGGTTAAGAGTTTTTGCATCAAATGATATATATATTGCAGAATTAAATAAACCTTTTGAATGTACTGCAAATTCAGCTTGGACTCATGAAAAAGAAATGACTTCTGGAGGAGCTCGTTATTTAACAGAAAAAGGAAGAACATTAGAAAATTCAAAATGGGCAATTAATCCTCAATTTTTAATTACATTTGAAAAGAATATCCAAATGAAAATAATATTAAAAAAAACAAAAGGACATTTTTCAATAGAAGAAAATAAAATAGGATTTATGTTATGCAAACCAGAACCAAGAAAAGAAGAAGTATTATCAATAAAGCAAAAAACTCAAACAAACTTTAATAAAACATTACCAATGTTTATGAAAACAGAACAAATATTTAGAGTAATGGAAAGTACAGCTCGTATATTAGATAATAGGCAAAATAATATTGCAGATGTATTTCCTAAAATGTTTATAAATGGAAGTGAATGGACAGCAGAATCATCATATTGTAATTCATATTGTGCTTGTTTAAATATGACTTTTAATAAAATAGATTCACCAATAATATTAATTCCTACTTTAGATACACCAAATAATCCATTTGAATTTGAATTAAAAGTTTATAGTAATAGACCAACAAGTGTTTTTAGTTTAAATAATAGTCAATCTAAATTATTACTTGGAGAATGGGGTGAAGATTCATGTGGTGGAAGTCATCTTGCAAAAGAAGAAAAAAAAAAGAAAAAGAAAGATGATAATGCTTTTGAAACTTATAAAAAAGAATTAGAATGGTTTGATAATCCAAAATATCATTTAAGTTTTAAAAGTGAAAATGAAATACCAAAAGTTGAATTTGAAGTTATTTTAACTAGAACTGATTCTATTTGGAAACCTATTATTTCAAGAGGTGTTGTAAATTCTATGATTGGAATATATGTTTTTGAATTTACTGAAGGTGATATTTGGAAAAAAAAATGTGTTAATTTTGATTCTGTTGAATTTTTACCTCAAAATAGAATTATTTTAGAATTTGAATTTGAAAAAGTTGATCCTAAAGGATTTATTATTATGCCTGTTACTTATGGATCAGGAGTTAAAGGACCTTTTTTAATTATGGTTAAATGCAAAGAAAAATTCACTTTTACTCAAATTGAAAAATAATAATTTTAGTTTTTTTTTGAATAATTTTTTAAAATGAATTTTTTAGATTTTTTATTTAAATTTTATTTTAGTTAATTTTTATACTTTTGATTTAATATTTTCAAATAAAATATAATTTTTAAATGTCAAATAGAATTTGCAATTCTTGTATTAAAGAATTAA
>JAEEGJ010019124.1_pt1 | contig 15157 bp, 11 predicted proteins | sample 8958761 | NCBI WGS metagenome assembly JAEEGJ01 (sample SAMN16246546, study PRJNA631951) | gut metagenome | biome: gut microbiome; feature: rumen; material: RS-attached | host: Bos | place: Iran: Karaj | collected 2018-10 | reverse complement strand
TCAAAGATTTTCAGGGTTGCATTGTTGTTTGATTGTCAAGGTTCTGTGTGCCTCGCGGAAGTCTTTATCAGGTGTCCCGCTCGGAACATTGACTACTATAGCACCCGTTTTCGAGTCTGTCAACAAGAATTTTTTATTTTTTTTAAAAAATTTTCAAAAACATGAAAAAAGGCTTATTTACGGCATTTCTTGCCACAAACAAGCCTGTAATAATTCTAAAAACTCATGTTATTTATCTAAATTGTCGGAATTGTGTTTACAACTCTAACATTTTAACGTAAAGATTTAGTTAACGAGTCGCTGCCCTGCGTGATGCGAAGGTTAACGGTAGAAATCTGTGTGCCTTCTCTGACCTCGGTAATCAGAACAAGTCTCTTAGTTTCGCCCGGTGCAAAGTCGCCTTCATAAACGGCCATATCGTCTTCCAGTAACGTCCTTAATACGCTGTGGAAGTTATCACCGTTAATGGCAAGCTTAAAGTATGTCATGGGTACCATATTAAGAATATCAAGAGTATTCGTATCCGGACTCATATTGGTTACATTAAAATAAACCACGCATAAATCTCCGCCTTCGGATGCGGAAATATAAGGAACAAAGTCCATTGAATCCTCGGGATAATCGTTCATAATGTCAAAACCTGCATACACAAAGCCAAACCCGCTTAATCCGAGAAACTCTTCTATAGAAGCATTGTCCACAACAACAGCCCCGCCCGAACCGTCATTTCTGCCGGAACCGCCTTCTCCGCTGCCATGACCGTCGCCCGAGGAATCGGGAGCCGCGGTGTTCTGAGAATACTCGGAGTTTTTGTCATCCTGATTCTGAGCCTCTTCACGCCTTTTGTTTTCTTCTTCCTCAATACGCTTGTAATAAGCCTCCTCGGCCTGATCGTGAAGTCTCTTGGCAGCCTCGTAAGCCGCAATAGTGCTGTCCACGTCCACCAGTCTTGAGTGATTGGCCGCATCATATTTAAGAAGAAGCGAAACCGCATATTCCGATACCATTTCCTCTTGTTCTTCGGTCATATCGGGAATGGAACCGCAGCCTGCAAGAGTCAGTACCATTAAAGACATTATGCAGATTACGCATGTAAATTTCTTCATCAGGTTTCCTCCGTATCGGCGCTGTCCAAAACAAACCAGAAACAAACGCCCTCATTGGTATTGTAAACTCCGTATTCTTTTTGATGGGCTTCCATTATAGCCTTAACTATGGAAAGACCCACTCCGCTTCCGCCGTACTCTCTGGTACGGGCCTTGTCCACCTTGTAAAACTTCTCAAATAGATGGGGCAGACTCTCGTCGGGAATCCTGTCTCCCGTGTTGAAAACGGATACCTTAATTTCATTTTCCGCCTTTTCTATAGCCACGTCAATCCGTTTTTTGGTGTCGGACTTAACGTGATTCAAAGCGTTTGAAAAATAATTCTTAAACACTTCTTCAATCTTAAACTCGTCGGCGCACACGTGGGCCTGCTTAAGTCCCAATATGTTCACCTCAACATCATTTTGTGACGTAATAATATCAAAAGAAGCCGTAATGTTCTTAACAAGTTCGCAGACATCAAAGGTTTCTTTGGTCAATACATCGTCGCCCCACTCAAGCTGGTTTAAGTTAAGAAGCTTTTTCACCATGTCGTTCATCTTCATGGCTTCATCCATGATGACGTCACAGTAATAGTCCCTTTCCGTCTCGTCGCTTATGCCTTCTTTTAACCCTTCGGCATAGCCCTGAATCAGGGCAATGGGCGTTTTGAGTTCATGAGAAACGTTTGAGATAAACTCTTTTCGCATGTTGTCTATCTCGGTTTTTAATTCGTTGTCCTTCTTAAGTTCGGCGTTGGCGCTTTTAAGTTCTCCGAAGGCCTTTTTAAGGTTATCGGACATTTTGTTGATGCTTTGACCGAGAACGGCTATTTCAGTCTTGTCCTTGCCCGTGTACCTTGCCTCGAAGTCCATCTCCGACACTCTTTCCGATATGTCTGCCAAAGAAAGAATGGGTTTCGAAATCTTCCTTGTAAACAGGAATATCACAACGGCACTTATTATCATGCTGCCGAGTCCGATGTACAAAAGAAAGCGGTTGGCTATCCCCGCGCTCACCCTGATACTTTCAAGAGGCGTTCTCAAAAGAACAAAGCTCCCGCTGTTAAGAATACCCACAACTTCGAGATAATCCGTTTTCCTCACTTCATCCTTGAGCTTGTAAACCGAATACTCTCCGGGCTTTACCACCGTTTCCTCCGTAACCATGTCAAAAAGAACCCTTTTAAGTTCCCTTATAAGAAGTTCTTCCGGTTCGTAGGAAATAATCTTAACCGGCGCATATATTGAGGAAAGAAGGGCGAAACTTATGTTGTGTGTGCCGCACAGGGTTTCAAGTTCCTCCGCGTGAGAATCCACATCGTTGCCGTAATCATTTAACTTATTGAATACGGACAATATTTCGTCCTGTTTTTCCCTTGTGTATACTTTTTCAAGAAAAAGAGAGTTGACCAGAATACACGCGCCTACGGTCAGTGCCATGATACAGATAAAAATTCCCGTAATCTCACGGTTAAGCGAGTGTATCTTTCTTTTTCCTTCCTCACTGTTACCTGACATATCCTTTTAGTTCATACCTTTCTCAAATCAACCGAATCCGATAACGTCACCCTCGGCGGTAAAGAAGCCCACCGTCCCCACCAGTTTACCGTCATCGTATACGGGGATTTCGCTCAATATTGTCATAACGTTTTTGCCGCCGACTTTACATTCGATGGATTCGTTAATCATTTTGCCGCCGGAATTTATGATTCTTTTTTCCCCTTTTTCATAGGCATCGATATCAACCACAAGGTCAAGGTCTCTGTCGGTCTTGCCCATCACGTCTGCGGGAGAATCAAATCCGAAGAAATCAAGGAACGCCTGACTTACGCCTCTGTATTTAAAGCTTCTGTCCTTCCAGTAAAACCTTAGACGTGAGTTCCAGATAAGATTATCCCAAAGTTTAGCGTACTCGTCTCTTGCTTCGCCGTTCATATCTATCACATAAGGATTGAGTTCGGCCTTCATGTAATACTTCATGCAGAACAGGAACTCATTGCCTCTGCTTCCCGAAACCGGCAAAAGAAAGATTTCCTCAAGCCTGTAGTCTCCGTTTTCCTGACGCACGCCGAATATTTCGCTCAAGTAACCGTCGTCGCTCTTTTCAAGTCTTTTTTCCAGAGTCGAAACATCTGTGTAAGCCCGGAATTTTTTCTTTTCAGGCGCAAAGATTCTCTCTTCAAAAGAATCGAAAACAGTCTTAATATCTGCACCGTCGTCAGCAATGCCGTCAAAGTATTTGTACTTGCCCAAAAGAGGTGTAAAGGTGCTGTCGGTTACATTTATAAGATGAACAACGTCAAAAAGCTGGTTCAGTTCTCTAAGCTTATTGCTTAAATTGGAACCTTCCACCTTATTTTTGTCCAAATTGAGATTGTCTATGCGGCCTCGAAGAATGTTTCTGCCGCCGCTTCTTGCTATAACCTCGCCCACAAAGTGCATGATGTTACCGCCGACGGTGTAAAAGAACTCTTCGGACTTACCCGTTTCTTCCAGAGAATCAATATACAATCTGTACTTTTTAACCAAAGACGAATCGGTATGATAAATACGTCTGTCCGCCTCTTCGATGTCGGGAAGATCCGAAAAAATCTGCTTCTTATAAGAATCGTTCATGAATAATGTATGAATGTTCTCACCGTCATCTTCGATAATCTCAAGAGGCGCTTCCGTAGGCCTGATAAACGGGCACGCGGCATCGTAAAACTTTGTATCCTCTTCCGGTTCTATGGGCAGACCCTTCTCCTCCGCATGGGCAAAGAAATCCGCTATAGGCTCGGGTTTTCCGAAATAATAGCCCTGAATTCTTCCGCAGCCCACCGAGTTCAGGAATTCCACTTCTTCTTTGTTCTCAACGCCCTCAGCCAGTGTTCTGATACCGATGTCCTTACACATGGATATCAGGTTTCTCATAATATCCTTGGCCTTGTCCGTAAAGGGCGTCAAAAATCTCATGTCAAACTTGACTTCATCAAAAACGTAATCCTTCAAAAGCATGAGCGACGAATATCCGCTTCCGAAGTCATCCATCCATACTTCATAACCCGCATCTCTGAATTCGGTGATAACGTTCTTCATCAGTTCTTCATCGGAAGCAATCATGCTCTCGGTGATTTCCACGTGAATGAGATTAATGGGGACGTTGTATTTCTTTCTTTCGGTCTCCACAAAATCCAGCATGTCGCACATGATAAAGTCAAGGCGGGAAAAGTTAACGGATACGGGCACAACGGGAAGGCCCTTATCGATTCTGTCCTTAATATCTTTCAAAACCCTTGTAACCACAAAACAGTCAAGCTTGTGGATAAGACGGTTTTTCTCAAGAGTCTCGATAAACATATTGGGAGCAAGAAATCCCACTTCAGGGTCAATCCAGCGCACCAGTGACTCAGCGCCGCATACCGCCTTTGTAAGGGTACGAACCACCGGCTGATAATAAACCTTAAGCCATTCTTCGCTGATGGCCATGTCGATATTTCGTACCACATATTCGGAAATAATCATGCTTTTGGCGATACCCTCGGAATAATCCACAATATCGGCCTTGGCATCGTATTTGATATAGTCGCAGGCAATTTTTGAAAAAGAAAGCGCCGATTCAAAATCAAACTTCTCATCCAGCCTGAACTTATAAATGCCGCACTTAAGGGATACGCCGTAATTTTCGCCGTATAATTTGTCGAATTTGGTCTTAACGTCCCTTGTCTTTATGTGAATGTCCTCAAATCTGTCAAATACCGCAAAATGGTCGTCGGAAAGTCTTGAAATACAGCCGTTTTCGTAGACCTGCTCCATAATCTCCGACATGCACTTTAAGCATTTGTCGCCCTCTTCGACTCCCAGGGTTACATTTAAGAACTTAAAGTTTACAAAGTTAAAATAAACAATGGCATAGTAAGTCCTGTCGCTTCGTCCCGTCTTTTCAAGCAGGTCTTCCACCTGTTTTTTTAGCTTGGACTTGCCTATCAGACCGGTAACGGGATCGATTCCTGTTTCGGATATTTCAAACTCTCTTGATACCAGGAAAACGTACACAACATGTCCTTCTTCGGCATCAAAAACAGTCTTCCAGTGAGCTTCGACGGGAAGAATTCCTCCGGTTTTGGTACGAATGTTAAAGAACAGGTAGCCGGCATTTTTGTTTAAAGAATGAATATCCGAGGATATTTCCTTTATAACCGCTTCTTTGGAAGCTTCGGCTATCATTCCGTCGAAGGATTCCCTCGTAAATTTAAAGAAATCCTCGTAATCGGAACACTCGCAAAGCTGAACCACGTTGTTATTGGCAAATAACAGTTCATGCTTCCCCGAATCTTTGTATGCAAAAGCACCGCCCGAAATTCTGTTGGCGAATTGTTCCATTAAGTGTTCCGCGTGCTCTTTGTTGTACATGAAATATCCTCCGAAAACAGACGTTAAACGTCAAATTTATATCCCATGCCCCAGACCGTTTTAATAAGTTCCCCTTTGTCACCAAGCTTGCTTCTTAACTTCTTTACATGCGTATCGATGGTACGCGCATCCCCAAAATAGTCGTAATTCCAGACTCCGTTAAGTATTTTCTCTCTGGAAAGCGCAAGCCCTTTATTTTCCATAAAATACTGTAATAATTCAAATTCTTTGTAACTGAGTTCTACTTCGCGCCCGTCGCACTTGACTATGTGGGCCCCCCTGTCAAGCATTATGCCGCCCATTTCCATAACGGATTCATGGGACTCGGCCACTGTTCTTCTTAAAAGTGCTTCAACTCTCGCCGTCAGGATCTTGGGACTGAAGGGCTTTGTAATGTACTCGTCCACACCCAGCTCAAATCCCAGAAGTTCGTCCTGCTCCTGGCTCTTGGCCGTAAGCATTATAACGGGAACCTTTGACTCGCTTCGAATCTCTCTTAATACCTGCCAGCCGTCCAAAACCGGCATCATCACGTCAAGTATTATCAGCGAAAGGTCCGGATGCTCGTAAAAAGCATCAAGCGCCGCTCTTCCGTCCCCCGCCTCATATACGTCAAAATCTTTCTTGGTAAGGAAGTCTTTCACAAGCTTCCTCATTCTGGCTTCGTCATCCACAACCAGTACTTTTAATCTGTCCATTTATACATTGCCTCGCCGTTTTAAGCCCAGTTTATCAAAAGAATATGTCCATTCTGTGAAAATCACCTTGAAATATCCAAACTTCTTTCTTTTTCCCTCACGGCCGCTTCTCTTTCCTTAAGTTCCTGCTCCCATTCAGCATACTGATTGGTAATGGCATTCTTGTAATTTAAGGCGTTCGGCGTAGTTCCGTGAAGAGTAATAAAAAGCATGGCAAGGCACAGCACTCCGAGTATTACCGCCGCAAGTACAGCATTACGGTATTTCATGCGAAGAGACATTTCCTTTTTCTCGGCTTTTGTTACTCTTCTTTTCACGGAGTCGCTGTTCTTTAAATCGATTCTTTTAAAGGTGGTGTACAACGGAATGGGCTTTAAAAGTTCTTCTTTTAAGCCTCCCGACACCAGTATCTTCTGCAAATCCCTTAAATACTCAAAGCCGATGGGCGTCTGGAAAAAGCGCTCCGCCAGAGCCTTCTCGTATATACTTTGAACAATCGCTATGTTGGTCATGTCCGTGTGGGATTCGATGTATTCGATTTTGCGAATCTCGTTTTTGGCTATTTCCGCGTCTTCTTTATTGGCGAAAATATAACCGTCAACCGTCAAAGCCTCAATGTTCTCCATTTCTCACCTCATATTATTAAAAACAATCCCCGGCATTTAAAACCGGGGATTATTGAAATCACATAAGCCCTAAATTGTGAAGAGATCGATCTGTTGTTTAAGTTTAAGAGCAATCTCATCAAGGTCGTTGGCATCCTTGGAAATGTTAAGCACAACGTTGTTGACTTCCGTTACGGATGCACTGGTTTCCTCGGTGCTGGCCGCATTTTCCTCTGCGATTGCGGTAAGGTTCTGAACCACGTCAACCACATTGACTCTCGCATCGTCAAGTTTTCTCGTCTTCTCGGCAATGTTGGAAATACCGTTAATGGAGGTGTTGATGCCTTCTTTAACCTTTCCGAACATTTCAACCGTCTGGCCCACTTTTTCGGACTGTTCTTCCATAATCTTCTGGACTTCGTCCATGGTCTCGACGGATTTGGCAGAATCGGAAATAAGGGAGTCGATGATTGCTTCAATCTGTCTTGCGGATTCATTGGACTGCTCCGCAAGCTTTGAAATCTGGGAAGCAACAACCGCAAAGCCCTTACCCTGCTCGCCCGCTCTTGCCGCCTCGATGGATGCGTTCAGCGAAAGAAGGTTGGTCTCTTCGGCAATGGATGTAATAAGGTTGGTAGCCTCACGAATCTTACCCGCCGATGAATTGGTGGTATTGGTCTGTTCCACGATAACGTCGATGGCTTCTCTGGTCTTGGCATTAATCTGCTCAAGCTGGGACAGCGTCTCGGTAGCGGAATCTCCCGCTTCTTTCATGACGGAAGCGGTTTCCGAAAGGGTCTCAACCTCTGCATTGGTCTCTTCAACCATGTTGCCCATAAGAATAATGGATTCCGTAGCCTTCTGGGTTTCGTTGGCCTGGCTGGTAGCTCCGTCGGAAATTTCACCGATTGCCGCTTCAACCTGCTCAACCGTGGATGCGGTTTCAGCAGCGGCACCGTTAAGATTGGTGGAAGCTTTCTTTAAGTCTTCCTCCTGCTTCTTGATATCCGAAACTACGCCCACCATCTTGCCTGTCATCTCCGCAACCGCCTTGGCCATAAGTCCGGTCTCGTCTTTTCTGCCGCTAAGTTTCGTAACCGTATCATCTTTTGTGAAATCAAGATTGCCTGTTTTATTGACCACCCCGGTAATGCTGATAATAGGTGTAGCGATGAAGGAAGCCACAACAAATCCCACTCCCACAGCCGCAATAAGAACAATAACACCCACAATAATCGAGGTCAAAGTAAGCTTCTTCTGTGAAGCCATAATCTCCGCTTCGTCAACGGTGGCAACAACGATTGCTTTCTGTCCGGATGCTTCATCCGTCGCTACGTAATAAGCCGCATATTTGGCTGCGCCTTTAAAAATATACTGAACAAATTTGGGAGGGAAATTCTGACCCTTTGCCAGGCCTTCCGCAACGCCCTTAACCACTTCATTGGTAACGGGGCTTCCCACTTTATCTTTGGTAGGGTGATACATCATGGTGGAATCCGCAGCCACAACATAGATGTAACTGGTCTTCATATCGATGATGCCCATGCCTGCGAAGATATTTGAAAGAGCCTCATATGTCATCGCGGCATCATAGCCCACAACATCGAATTCTTTGTCGAGTCTTGAGCCTGTCTGAACAGCCATATCGTAAAGGTAATTCTGATTGGTCTTGGCTATGGTGTTCTTGGTATTGGGCAAAAGAATGAGTTCGATAATAACGAAAGTAACAAGAACCGAAAGCAAAGTAATTAAAATAACTTTAAACTTGATTGAATTTAAGAATCCAACCTTAGACGAGTTCTTTGGTGCCTTAGTTTTTGCCATATTGGTAACCCTCCGAATTAAACAGATATTTTTCGCTCCCCCAAGCCCTTAAATATCATTCTCGGAACTCATACAAGCTTATTATACTCTCTTTTGTCTACACATTAAACCAAATTGTTCGCATTTGTATGAAAAATCAAAAATAACGCTTATATTACCAATATATTTTTACAAAAACATATTAACAGACTATTACAGAAAATTACGAATTTCTCCCGATTTTGCAAGGATTGTGCCCTGTATGGCATTCTTTTTTCCCCCGCCTTTTACATCGAAGTTTTCTTTGAGCAATTTAAGCAATTCAGTCAAATCCGATGTTTCGGACTCTGCGTAAAATCTGTAGCCTTCTTCATCGTTTCCGCAAAGAACCGTTCTTACTCCGGAATAGAGTTCTTTTAATGCATCGCAGGCATATTTCATATTGGACGAAAAGTCTGAAGGAAGTATGCAAATGCCGTTCTCTCCGTCAGTCTTTTCACTCTTAACCTTTAAGTCAATAAATTTGTTACGAAGTTCAACTTCTTTGTACTTTAAATCGCTTAAATCCTTGCTAAGTTTAACAACACCGGCAAGTTCCTCTCCCTGCTTAAAAGAAAGAGTTCTTGAAATCTCTCTCAAGTCAGAAAGTCTGCGCTCGTAATCCTCTATAGCTCTGAAGCCCGCCAGATAATTTACGCGCACTCCGCTCTTGTAATTCTCCCATGAAGTGATCTTAAAAACGCCTATTTCGGAAGTGTTTCTTACGTGAGGGGCACAGCAGGCACATACATCAACGCCTTCAACGGTAACTATCCGCACCGGACCCGTAAGTTCTTTTTTGGAGCGGTAAGAAAGGGCCGCAAGTTCTTCTTTTGAAGGATATACAGCGGTAATCTTTCTGCCTTCCACGATTATTTCATTGACCTTTCTTTCGAGTTCAAGGGCCTCCTCGTAAGAAAATTTGCCGTCATAGTCCATGGTGGCGGAATTGTCGCTTAAATGAAAGCCCACGTTGTTAAACCCGAATCGCGAATTGACGAGCCCCGAAAAAATATGCTCGGCGCTGTGCATCTGCATCTTCAAAAATCTGTGGTCAAAGTCCACCTTACCGGTTACCGTAGCCCCCACCTCAAGAGGCTTGTTAAGATAGTGGGCTATAACATCATCCTTAATGGATACGTGAATCACTTCAAGCCCGTCTATGGTGCCTGTATCGGGAGTCTGTCCTCCTTCCTCCGGGAAAAAGAAAGTCCGATCCAGCACGACTTTAAAGCCCTTTTTATCCTCCTCACAGCTTAAAACCGTGGCGGTAAATTCATGCCCGTAGGCATCTTTGTCATAAAGTTTCTCAGTCATTACAAAATTGTCCTTATTACTTAATATTTATTTCTTACCACCTCAAGAGCGCAGATAAAGTCCTTGAATTCAACGGTTTCGCCGTCGTCCATGGTGATGCTTCCGTTTAACCTTCCGAATACCTGATGCTGGTCGCTTATAATCACCTTAAAGTCCATGCAGTTACTGCGGTCGAGAATCGGCTCAAAAGCAGCTTTAAGTCTTCCGTCCGTCGAATCAACGGTCCAGGGCTTCAAATACTCTCTGCCCCCCGCTTCATCCGTGGGAATCTTAAACTCAACCGTTTCAAGCTTGTGAATCTTACCCTTATAGTAGAATCCGTTTTCCGAAGCACTGGATCTGTCTGAGAATCCGTAACCCAGGTTAAATCCAAAGAGTTCACCGTTAACGGTTCCGCTTCCTGTGCCCCAGAACCATGTATTGTCGTAGGTCCATACGCCTCTTCCCCAGTCAAGGACGCCAAAGCAGGTGCCGGGCTCAATCTTATAGGTTTTGTCCCCAAGTTTTACGACGCCGGTTGCCTCGAGGCAGTTTCTTTTGCAGTTATAGTAAAAAGCAGTGGGCTTCTCTTTCCAGGGTGTTGCAATGTAAACCGCTTCCATATCGGGTTCTTTGACAAAGAGTTCCGCGTTGAAGGTGATTCCTTCTTTGCAGAAATTCTTGAATTCCATGGATATGGTGCGACCGCCTTCGGCATTGTCAAAAGCCATTTCAAGGCGCTTTGTGCTGCAGGATGCTCCCGCATCTTTGGTGGATGTACCGAGTCCGTAACGCTTGCCCCCGGGAAATACACCAAGCTCCGAGTCGGTCTTCTCCCATCCTTCTTTTAAATCAATAAAAGAAGCGCTGAGTAAGCTTATATATCCAAGGTCGGAAATGGTAAAAGCAACCGCAAAATCCTCTGTATTAAACAGATAATAGTCCCATTCTTTGCGGCGAAACCAGGGGGCCTTTATATTCTCCCTGTTATACTCCCAGACCTCGCTTCTGGCCCATCCGGGTTCGCTTATGAGTCCCTGTGCATTTAAGAGTTTTTGTGCTTTTGTAACCTCATGTTCCATAATTTAACCCTCCTTAAAACATTATACACTTACAGCGCCTCGAAAAAAACTCATAATTCGCCAATTAATTTTAGTTTGCTTAATTTTAAGTTAAGAGTTAAAATAATGCTAATATCATATTAAAGGGGCTAAAAATGGCAAAGAAAATCAAACTTTCAGACATAGGCGCAAAACTGGGTGTAAGCGCCGTTACCGTATCAAAGGCTCTCTCCGGGCAGGAGGGTGTTTCCGATACCATGCGTGAGAAGATTCGCGCACTGGCGGAAGAAATGGACTATAAACCGCCCAAATCCTATAAAAAGAACAAATCCTACAACATCGGAATCCTTATCTCAGAGAAATACTTCGATCAGACCCAGTCCTTCTACTGGCAGATGTATCAGGAAGTGGCTACCAGAGCCATTTCAAGAGAATGCTTTACCCTTCTTGAAATCGTAAACGGAGATGACGAAAAAAATCTGGTTACACCAAGGCTCTGCGAAGGCAACAAGGCCGACGGTTTCGTAATAATCGGCTCCATGAATTCCGAGTACTTAAATAAGCTTGAAGAAACCATAACGGTTCCCTACATTTACCTTGATTTTTACGACCACAAAGAAAACTGCGATGCCGTAGTATCCCAGAATTACCTCGGAATGTACCGGCTCGTCAATTACTTAATAGAAATGGGGCATCGCAAAATTGCTTATGTCGGCACTCTCATGTGCACCAATTCCATTACCGACAGATACTTCGGCTATAGCAAAGCCCTCCTTGAGCATTCCATCGAGGCCAGGCCCGACTATATTATCAACGACCGTGTATTTGCAACGGGCGACAGACTTGACTTTAAGGACTTCAAATTTCCCAAAGACATGCCTACCGCTTTTGCCTGCAACAATGACGTAACCGCCAGCGAGCTGGTTAAGGCTCTTAAGTTTAAAGGGCTGTCGGTTCCGGAAGATGTTTCCATCGTAGGCTTTGACAATTATAACTTTGCTCCTTCTTCAGAGGTAAACATCACCACTTTCGACGTCAATATGAAGGACATGGCAAAGAAAGCAATCAACAATCTTATTAAAAAAATGGGACACGAATCCTACAAAAACGGCATCATAGAAATCCCCGGAAAAATAGTTCTTAAGGATTCTGTTTCAAGGCTCAAATAATCCCTTATTTACGGGCTTTTAACTTAAAACGTTTTACCAAAAAACCACTGTTTTGTTACTTAAAAAACAGTGGTTTTCTTGTTTAAATCGCTTAAATTTAATTAACTTCCTTTGTCGATTTAGTAGAATCTGCTTAATTTTTTCTTGTTAATTATTGATTAATTTTAAGTAGCATCTATAATAATTTTAAGTTACCAAGCGGGTAACGAAGCAAAAACACATTAGGAGGTTATTATGAAAAAGAAAAAACTTTTAGCTCTCTTGCTGGCTCTCACCTGCACACTTTCTTTGGCAGCATGCGACAGTAAAGAGGCTCCCGCTTCAAGCGACAAAGCGGTTGTATCTTCAACCGATTCTAAGGGAAGCGAACCCGTAACCGTAGGAACCGACGCCGTTCCCTCTTACACCGAATTAAACCTTGATGACTACAAGGACACAAAAGCTTCCATCAAATTCATTCACCACAAAACAGACCGTGCGGCAGACGGAACAATGGACAACATGGTTGCCGAATTCAACAAAGAATTCCCCGGCATCACAGTTACCATGGAAGCAATCACCGACTATGCGGAAGATTCTCTCTTAAGACTTAACGCAGGCGACTGGGGCGACGTAATGTTCATCCCCGCAGTTGACAAGTCTGAGCTTAAGAACTACTTCATGCCTCTCGACACCTTTGACAAGCTTTCCGAAGTTCTTAACTTTGTGGATTCCCAGAAGTTTGACGGCCTTTGCTACGGTATTCCTTACATGGCAAACGCTCAGGGCGTTCTTTATAACAAGGCAGTATTTAAGGCAGCCGGCATCGACAAGCTTCCCACCACTCCCACTGAGTTCCTGGCAGACTTAAAGGTCATCAAAGAAAAGACCGATGCAATTCCTCTTTACACCAATTACGCAGCAGGCTGGACCATGGGCGCATGGGACGCATACATCGGCTCAGTTTCAAACGGCGATGACACTTTCATGAACCAGAAGTTCGTTCATACAAAGAATCCTTTTGACGATCCCGGCGACGACACCGGCGCTTACAACCTTTACAGAATCCTCTACGAAGCATCCAAAGACGGTCTCATCGAAGATGACTACACCACCACCGACTGGGAAGGTTCCAAGGGTATGCTTAACAGAGGCGAAATCGCAACAATGGTACTCGGTTCATGGGCTTACGCTCAGATGCAGGAAGCAGATTCTCATCCCGAAGATGTAGGATACATGCCTTTCCCCATCACTGTAAACGGCACTCAGTACGCTCTTGCAGGCGGCGACTACAACTATGCAATCAATGTTAAGTCTTCCGACGAAAACAAACTTGCTTCTCTCATCTTCGTTAAGTGGATGACCGAACGTTCCAACTGGTGCTACAACGAAGGCGGCTACACCGTAGTTAAGGGCGGCAAGAACCCTGACATGTACTCCGCATTTGACGGCTGTGAAGTTTTATCCGACCAGCCCGCTCTTGATGGCGAAGAAACCTTATTAAACGACATGAACAACGAATCCGAGCTTTCTTTTAACGCAGGCGGAAACAGCAAAGTACAGAGGATCATTGAAGCAGGCGTTACCGGTTCCGAGACTCTTGATGACATCTTTGATGACTGGACAAAAGCATGGAACGACGCTCAGACAGAACTTGGTATCGAAGTTAAGTACTAAATTTTCTACAAATCATCTTTCGGGGAGAGTTAATCTCTCCCCGATTTTTTAAGGGGTTATTTATGCAGACAAAAGTAAAAGCGAAAAAGAAAAAAAGAACATTCAAGGAGTGGATAAATTCAAGAGACGGGCAAAAGGTTTTGGTAATCACCGCCTTTATGGCAATACCTTTATTGCTTTTATTTGTGTTTACATATCTGCCCTTCGGAAAAATGGTTTCCTTCAGTTTCTACGATATGAAATACGTGGGTGCCAAGAAGTTTGTGGGGCTAAAAAACTATATCAAAGTATTTACCCGTGACGACTGCTTTAAAGCTCTTCGACTGAGTCTTTACTACATGCTCGGTTCCGTGGTTCAGTTAGGCATCGCACTTTATTTTGCCACCATCTTAAGCTTTAAAACCCGTGGCGGTGCAGTATTTAAGGGACTTATGTTCTTTCCCTATCTTATAAACGGTATAGCCATCGGTTTTATTTTTAAATTCTTCTATACCAGAGGTTTCGTGTTCGATACGGTTCTCTCCTGGTGCGGATTCAATCTTGAGAATCTTCCCTACTGGCTTAAGGACCAAAGAATCAACAACTTCTCCCTGGTGGGCACCTCCGTGTGGAGATATTTCGGTCAGAATATGGTGCTCTTCATCGGTGCCATTATGTCCGTTGATTCAGAACTCTACGAAGCTGCAATGCTTGACGGCGCCGGCAAGTTTCAGCAGTTCAGATATATTATTCTTCCCAGCATTAAGACCATTATTTTGTTAAACGTAATCCTTTCGATTTCCGGTTCATTAAGCGCATTTGAGCCTCCTTACGTAATCACATCCGGCGCCAACGGTACAGGTACGTACTTCGTGGTAATGCACGAAATCGCCCATACACAGCAGAAAGTCGGCCTCGCTTCCGCCATGGCTATAGTGCTGCTTGTAATTATATTTATCGCAACAATCATTCAACGGCTTCTTTTTAAGTACGTATTTACCGACGGTGAGGCCCCTGTCGACTCAAAAGCCAAGCGTCTCTCCGACAAAGCATCGAAATTTTAAGGAAGGTCCACGGCAATGAACATATTAATGTATATAAAGAAAATTATACTCACAGTATTTAAATACTTTACTCTCCTGCTTTTTTCCTTTATTTCCGTTCTTCCGGTGGTATCCTGCCTGATTACCGCCTTTAAAACGGACAAAGAATACAACTCAACAAACGTTATGACTCTTCCCTCCTCATGGCTGAATTTTGAGAATTTCTCAAGCGCTTTCAAGCAGGCCAACATGGGACGGGCCTTCATCAATGCAACCATAATACTCATATTCATACTTTTAATCAACACAAATATTGGAACTCAGCTTGC
>JAEEGJ010019121.1_pt1 | contig 15161 bp, 11 predicted proteins | sample 8958761 | NCBI WGS metagenome assembly JAEEGJ01 (sample SAMN16246546, study PRJNA631951) | gut metagenome | biome: gut microbiome; feature: rumen; material: RS-attached | host: Bos | place: Iran: Karaj | collected 2018-10 | reverse complement strand
TCAAGCCATGCCTTTTCGTGACGAGGATCAATATCAATAGTCTTGCGGAAGGCTGTAAGAGCTGCTGTATCATTTTTAAGTACCTTTTGTGTAACACCAAGGTTATAGCGGCTTGGAGCAAAGTTTCCGTTCAACTCACACGATTTTGTAAACGAAGAAGCAGCTTCACTGTATTTTTTGAGTGTATATTGAATTTTTCCAAGGTTATACCAGTAAAGATAATTGTTCGGATCATATTCAACTGCAGCCTTCATTTCTGCAAGTGCCTTGTTGTAATCTTTTTTCTCAAGGGCATCCTGGGCAAGTATATAATGTGCAGCGGCATCTTTAGGGTTAGAAGCAATTGCTTTTTGTGCCATAGCAACAGCATTATTCATAAGCTGCTGTTTCTTTTCAGGAGTATCTGCTTTTTGAGCTGCTTCATACAAAGCCTGGGCAATTTCTGACTCTTTAGTTGCCTTAAAATCTGAACCGGCTTCTCCAGGAACTAAACTGTCTGCCATATTAAAATGCTTCATGGCTTCTTCTATGTTTCCCATTGCAAGTGCAGTCTGACCAAGCTGAATTTCATTATTTACATCATCAATTTTCTTTTTAAGTTCTGCGTTTTTCTTTGCAAGTGCTTCTTCTTCGGCCTTACGCTTTTCTTCTGCTTTGCGTTTCTGCTCTGCAGCAGCGGCTTCTTCTGCTTTTTTCTGTGCTGCTTCTGCCTGCTGGTCTGCAATACGCTTTTCTTCTGCTTCCTGCTGCAATTTTACAAGGTTTTCCATAGCCTTGCGGTTTTCTTCTGCCTGCTTGCTCGATTCTTCCAGAGCACTCTTCATTGAAGAAAGAGAATCTTGCATTGCGCTTGAAATACCAGAAGTATCTACATCAATCTTAAAGCTGTCAGGGTATCCGCCTGCACCACTTCCATCACCTGCCCCGTAATTGTAGGTGTTTCCGCCGTATGATGCATCTCCACCGGCAGCTTTTTTCATATCAAGAATAGAATTCCAAAGATCCCAGACTTCCTGGTCATCTCCGTTTTTTTCAAGGTAATCATCAAGCTTGTTCAAAGCTCTGTCATATTCACCGCGTTCTGCATATGTACGTGCCAGATTACAAACATTTGTACGAGCCTTTGCCCCGGAACCGCGTTTACTTACACAACCGCCGATACAGCAAAGACATATAATTACAATAGCAGCAGCTGCAGCCGAGATTATGATAATCTTTTTCTTTTTGCGTTCCTTTTCTAATTCATCATAAGTTTTAAGATTTGGATTTTCTGTTCCAGATTTCTTAAACAAATCCTTAAAATCATCCATTTTTATGCCTCCCACAGCCTAGTCAAGTTCTGATTCATAATCATAGTCAATCAAATCTTCTGTACCGCTTGTCATGTTGGTTGAATCTGTATTTTGCAACGAATTTGCAACATCTTCAAGCAGTTTACGCCTTCTTTCTGCTTCTTCCTGACGTTTTATTTCAGCCAGACGCTCTTCTTCTGCCCTTCGTTCTGCTTCAAGCCGTTCCTCTTCTGCCTTCTGACGTGCAAGCTCTTCTGCCATACGCCTTTCTTCTTCTGCAAGTCGTTCTGCTTCCTCTGCCATAATTCTTGCTTCTTCTTCCTGGCGTACAAGTTCCTGCTTTAAAAGTGCAAGCAGTGCTTCAATTTTAGGACGCTGAACATCATTAGGCTCCATTATAATAAACTTCTCATAATCTGTGATTGTTTCATTATATTTTTGAGCCATTAAATAGGCATTTCCGCGATTAAGAAGCGCCTGTGTAAACTTAGGATCTGCAGATAATGCAAGAGTATAACTTTTTGCAGCATTATCATAGTCTCCCATGGCATAATAAGAGTTTCCCTGGTTAAACGAAAGGATTTTTTTATTTGTTGCAGGAACTTTTAGCCCCTTTGCAAAGGCATCTACAGACTTCTGATAGTCTCCTGTCTGATAATATGCAAGCCCAAGATAATTATATGCTGCAGAAGATGCTGTACCGTTGTTTATTTCCTCTTCAAGAAAAAGCGCAGCTTCCATAGGTTTATTGCTCTTAAAAAGCTTTTCACCTTCTGATTCTGCAAAAACGAGTGAACAAAAGCCTAAAACAAGTACTGTCATTAAATATTTAGTCTTCATAAGCAAACCCCTTGAAATAAGAAACCAAATAAATTATTCTTATGTTACAGGTTTATTATCGGTTCTATATAATTATACTAAATTTTTTTTATAGAGGTAAGTCATGAGTTCCGTTGCAATAGTTGCAGTTTGTGTACTCGGCATTTTCATAGCCGGACTTCTTGTTTTTATTATTAAAAGTGCAGTTGCTCCTAAAAAGGTTGACGCAATTCCAAAACTCATCAAACAGGGAAAAACTCAGAATGCAATAAAACTGGCTAAACAGATTATTGGTAAAGATCCTAAGAATTACATTGCACACTATTACCTTGGAAAAGCCTATCTTAAAGAAAATAAACCTGAACTTGCCATTATCGAATATAAACTTGTAAACGAAAACGCCCTTTTTGGACAAAATCTTGACGAACAGTCTTTCCGCGAAGAATACGCACAGCTTTTAATGAAATACAATCAGCCGCAGGAAGCTCTTAAAAACTACCTTTTACTTACAAAACTTGACCCTAAAAATGCAGAAAACTTTTACAATGCAGGTCATCTTTATGAACAGTGCAACCGCTATGACCTTGCAATGGGCTTTCTTCAAAAAGCAGTTATGATTAATACACGCCATGCAAAGGCACATGCAGAAATTGGTTTAATGCATTACAGAACAAAAAACTTTGGCGAAGCTAAAAAAGAAATTGATATTGCCCTTAAGCTTAGCCCCGAAACATATTCATCATACTATTATCTTGGAAAAATTGAAAAGGACGCTAAAGACTTAGCTGCTGCATTAAAATCTTTTGAAAAGGCTCAGCGCGATCCGGAAACAAAGCAGAAAGCTATTATTGAACATGGTTCCTGCTTTATGCTTGCAAACCGCTGGGATAATGCAGCAATGGATTTTCAGCGTGCAATTGACCTTGATAAAGAAAACCTTAATGGTGAAACTCTTTATGCACGTTATTTCCTTGCAACCTGTTACGAAAAAAGCCGCCAGATTGATAAAGCTATTGAACAGTGGGAACAGATTTATAAGCGCAACAAGACATTCCGCGATGTTTCTGCAAAGCTTTCTGAATATAAAGACCTTCAGGCAAATGATTATCTTAAAGATTACCTTACCTGCAGTAACGAAGAATTCCTTTTAATCTGTAAAAATGCTGTAGAAAAAGCTCTTAAAAATCAGGTAGTTTCATGCGAAGGTAAAAAATGGGGCTGCCAGCTCACCGGTGTAGACACTTCTACCGAAGGCTGGAGAAACATGCGCAAGCAGATATCATTATTCCGTTTCTTCCGTGAACCAGACCCAGTTGAAGATGATATTATCCGTGAATCGCTTGATATAATGAAGCAGTTGAATTGTCAGAAAGGCTTTCTTTTTTCTTCTTCCGGCTATTCAAACAGCGGAAGGCATTTTGCAGAAGGACGACCTATTGAGCTTGTAGATAAAATCAAACTTGAAGCATTACTTTCACAAGCCGGCTCGACACAAGCATAATGAAAATTCTGTGCCTTTCGGATTATGTTGATCCTTTAATATACAATCAGAATATACGCGAAACTTTTGGAGATGTAGACCTTGTACTTTGTGCAGGCGATTTACCTTTGGACTACATTGATTTTGTAGTTACAATGCTCAATAAACCTACTTATTTTATATTTGGAAATCACAATCTTAAGGATTTTGCTTACTATCACAAAACTGCGCTTAATTCACCGGAAGTCCTTCAGTCAGATCATAGAAAAGATAATTTCGGCCACGGTGGCATTTACGCAGGCTTTAAGGTTATTGAAGATAAAGACCTTATTATTGAAGATCCTGTAACAGGAAAAAAACGTCCTTTGCTTATTGCAGGAGTTTCAGGTTCTCTTGAATATAATAAAGGATTGAATCAGTACACAGAATGGCAGATGAAGCGGCACCTTAGAAGAATGATTCCAGCCCTTATAAAAAACAAAATAAAATACGGCAGATATCTTGATATTCTTTTGACTCATGCATCGCCACGCCATATTCACGACAAAGAAGATCCTTGCCATAAAGGTTTTGAATGCTATAACTGGTTTATAAAAAAGTTCAGGCCTTCTTACCTTATTCACGGACATATACATCTTTATGATATGCGCGAAAAACGCATTACCGTAAGCGAAGATACAACTGTAGTCAATGCTTATGCTCACTGGATAATTGAATATCCGGAAAATAAAACAACAATACAGAACGGAGAAACCCAGTAAATGACAATTATAGATAAAACAGCCGAAGAAGATTTTAACAGGGCAAGAAATAAAGCTCTTTTTAATGAAATTCAGCACTTTCTTTCACCGGAGGAAGTTTCGCTTATTTCATTGAATGATGTAAAGCAGCTTATCCGGCCAACAAATGAAACATATGTAGGAATGAAGGTTGTTCCTATTGATAAAATTGTAGGAAGCGAAGGCCGTTACCAGGACTTTGATAATCATTTTTTCCCTAAAAGCTCACATTTAAGAAACCGCTGGCAGCATGTTGATGAAGCAGCCTTAAACGATATTATTCTTCCACCAATAAAAGTATATGAAATTTCTGGACTTTACTTTGTGCGCGACGGAAATCACCGTGTATCAGTTGCAAAATCGCGCGGAACTGAATTTATTGATGCAGAAGTAGTATCTTTGCAAAGTGAAATTAAGCTGAATAAACCCGAAAACATGCAGGATATAGTTAAACAGATTATTTATTACGAAAAGCGTGTTTTCTACAGCGAAACAAATTTCGGCGACATTACAGACTACTGGTGCCTTGATTTTACCCGTACAGGACGCTACGACGTTATTTATAATCATATTTTAACACACAAATACTATATGAATCAGGGAAAAGAAGAAGAAGTTTCTATGGAAGAAGCTGTTCTTTCGTGGTTTAATACCGTTTATCTTCCAATTGTTACTTCTGTGCGCCAGTGCCATATCCTGCACAAGTTCCCGCGCCGTACTTTAGGCGATATGTATGTATGGATTGTGCGCTACTGGGATTCGCTCAAACAGAATTTTGGTGAAAATATTTCTATAGAAAAAGCAGTTCAGGATTTTGGCAAATATTACCAGCTTCCGTTGTATAAAAGAATAAAAAATTTCTTTACAAGAATAGTTTTAAGACGGGCTATTTCAATAAATTCTGCCGATAATTATATAAAACTTGACGATTGAAAATTTCAATGTTAAAATTAAATAATACCTAAGGAGTAAGGTTCGTATGGGTTCAATAGACAATTACATTGGAGTTCCTTTGCTGGTTGCAGCAGGACTTGGTGTACTGGTATTTCTTTTTCTTTTAATTGTAAAGTTAAGAAATACTGCAAGAATTAGTTTTACATTCTTTATTGTTACGGGCATTGTAACAGCTTGTTCCGTATTTTCTTTCTTTGACCAGCATTTCATCTATTTTGTTTTTGCTGTGATACTTGCAGAATTCATTACTCTTCCTTATCTTGTAATAAAGGCATTTGATAATCCGGAAAAACGCGAAAAGAAAAAGGCAGAGAAAAGACTTGCAGAACAGAACTCTGCAATTGAAAATTCTGACTTTGTTAAGAACGTTATCAAAGAACTTGAAACAAAAAATCAGAAGCTTCTTGAAGTTAATAAAACTCTTGTTTCTCAGGTTTCAACATTCTTCTCTCGTGATAAATCAATGGAAAACTTCCTTGATTACTGTAATAAGATGATTACAGAAAAAATCAATGCAGACGGTTGTGTAATCCTTATGGGTGATGACTACGACAATGCACTTGCAGTTAAGTCACTTATGGGTTCATTCCCTCCTCCATACAAATTACCTGACGATTTACCGCACAAGCCTCTTCGTGTAGAAACAAACCTTCGTTTTGCTTCTTTCCCATTGGCCGACTCAAATATTTTTGGTGCAATCTTCCTCGAAGGTCAGCCTGTACTCATTGCAGACTCTATTAAAGACCCTCGTGTTTATCAGAACGGACCGGAAGAATTCCTTAAGTGCGGAAGCTACATTTTTGCTCCAATCAAACAGCAGGACAGAACAATGGGCCTTATTGGTCTATCAAGACTTCCTGATAATGAAAAGTTCACAAAGGATGATTTTGATACTTCTATTATCCTTGCAGATGCAATTTCTACAGCACTTACTCCACTGTACAGCTTCCTTGCTTATGCTGAACACACAGAACTTAGTAAGGATGGTACAATTGCTTCTAAATACCAGAAAGACCTTCTTCCAGCAAAGCTTCCGGTTATTCCAAACGTTTCAATCGGCTGCTTCTCTAATGCAGTAGAAGGTGTCTGCGGTGACTACTACGATGTAATTGCTTCACGCAAAGACAGAATCTCTTTCATTATGACAGACGTTGCCGGAAAAGGTATGAACTCTCTTGTTGTAATGATTATGATTCGTGCAATCCTTAGACTTACAGTTAATACAGAACAGACTGCTGCTACAATCCTTTCATGGGCAAACAGAGGTATCTGTATAGACAGTTCTAAGATTGACCACTTTGCAAGTGTTGCCCTTATCAACTTTGACAGCACAAAGAATAAGGCACAGATTTCTACTTGTGGTAACAACCCTGTATTCCACTATTCATATTCAACCGGTGAATTCAAACAGCTTACTTCTCCAAGCGAACCAATGGGTGTAGAAAAGAATTCTGTTTATACCGATGTTGATCTTTCACTTTCTAACGGAGATATTCTTGTAACATGTACAGATGGTTTACTTGAATCTCTTAATGAAAATGGTGTACAATATGCTTCTGAAAACTTAAAGAAAGTTATTTTGAAGAATAAGAATGCAAACGCAAAAGATATTTCTAACCGTGTAAAAGACGATTTGAAAGCTTATTGTGGTTCTGCACAGCAATATGATGATCAGAGTATTCTGGTTATTAAAATTCAATAGAAAAGGAAAAAGGAGCTCTTTATGGAACTTAAAATACGTAAGAATGGTGATGTCTATATCATCGACGTAACAGGCGAAATGGATCTTTACAACTCTTACAAGCTCAAGGAACTTGTAATGAAAATGCTTGAAAAGAACGTTAAGAACTTCGTAATCAATCTTGAACAGGTTGATTACATTGACTCGTCTGGAATCGGTGCATTGATTTACATTTGTTCTACAATCAAAAAGATGAATCTTAAACTTGCCATTTCTAATATTCATGGTTCGGTTAAGAAAGTTATTGAGCTTACAAAGCTTATGGGTTATTTCCCTATTGCAAACAGCGTAGAGGAAGGCCTTCTTATGGTGAAAGAGTAATCAGTTTTTTTTGGAAGTAAAGGAGTAACTCGTGGCACAGGAATTAAAAGAATTACGCTCGGACGAAAACGATCCGTTATTCGATAAAACAAATATGCTTAAGAAGGAATTCCCTTCTGACTTCAGACAGATCCGATATTTTACATTGCTTATCGTTCAGTCTGCACCTACAGAAATCAAGGAATTGAACCTTCTCGAACAGCAGATTAGTGAAGTTATTAAAAACGCTGTTAAGCATGGAAATCACTGTGATATTAATAAGAAAGTAACTGTATGGTATTCATTCAGCCCTACACACGCACACATAATCGTACAGGATGAAGGTGAAGGTTTCCAGGATCTTGAAAAATGGAATGAGTTTAATAAAAAGCGTCTGGAATGTCTTCATAATAATGATTTTATGCAGCTTGCTGATTATGTTTCTTTCCGTACAAAGGAATCGGACAGTCAGGATGGTGGTAATGCTCTTTTTGCTGCTCTTGAATACTGGAACGGTGGTTTTGTTTACAATGGTAAAAGAAACGCTGTTGCAATGCTTAAGAAGTATCAGCAGAAATACAAGAGTGTAAATCACGACGGAGAATAAATTAATAGTTTTTACTTAAAATATCAGCTTCTATTACAAAAAGTCTAAAAAGTTATTTATTGCTTATATTTGAGTTATAAATTCTTTTTGGGCTTTTTTTGTTATCGAGTTTACAAGTCTGGATTTTAATTGAAGAAATTTCATTTATTTGCGACAATTTTTCTTTCTCTTTTTCTTTGTATTTCCTGCGGCTATAACGAAGATTTAAAAGTTGAACTTGTTAACTGGGAATATGCAACCGACACTCTTAAGACTGTTTATAAACCTATAGAAACTTCACAATTTCCAAAAATATCAAAGATTTTACCTGAACGCAAAGGAGATATTTATCTTAGAACTTATTTTACTATACCTGACAACTTAAAAGATGAAAAATTAAAATTATTCTTAGGTAATATCAAAATTGCAAATGAATTTTATCTTAATGGAAGTTATATTGATCACAAGGGTTTAATCGGTGAAAAACCTTTTTCAAGCGGTTCAGAAGCCAGTGCATATATATTACCTCCTACCCTTTGCAAAAAGAATGGATTAAATGAAATAATAATTCATATACAGGTTGACTGTGAAGGAAGAATTGGAGAATCTCCATATATTTCAACAGAACGAAGAGTAACAGCACACGAAAAACGCTTTAATTTCTTTAATTCCAAAATGCATATGATTATTTCTATGGTCATGTTCTTGATTGGAATAATGTATTTTACTGTTTATTCATTAAGACGTCAGGATAAACAATACTTATCATTTGCGCTGCTTAATATTTTTTCGAGCTTATTCCTTATTTATTTCTTTGTTGATGAATACCCGATATTCACTGATTTAAATGTTTCTTATCTTCTTGTTCAAAAATTATTCAGAGGTATAGCAGCAGCACTTTCAAGTTTTTTTGCAGTTTCATTCATGCGTGACTATATTGGATATAATGAATCTCTTTCAAGAAAAATATATAGAACGGCACTTACAATAGGTCCTTGTTTCTTTCTGGGCTTTACTCAGACAATGCACGACTTTTTCCTTTATTTAGGAATTACTTATGTAGGTACCCTCTTGCAAATGCTTTTTGCCGTGCACTTTATAATTAAATCAATTAAAACAAATAAAAAGAAAGTACTTGAATTATTATTTGGTTTTACACCTGTTCTTATTACAGTCTTTATTACCTGTATCTTACTTTTATTTAATAAGAAGGTTTATTCCCTCATGATAGTTTTTGGCTGGCAGATAGTAATATTTACTTTCCTTGCAATGCTTATTATCAGTTTTGCCACCATGAGTAATAGAGTTGAATTTTTAAATTCAAATCTTGAAAGGCTTGTTCAAAACAGAACAGAAGAACTTACAAAATCTAACACTGCCCTTGAAGAATCAAATACTCATCTTAAATATGAAATTGAACGTGCAGAAAAAGAAATTGAGCTTGCTTCATTTGTACAGCAAAGTTTTTATAATATAAAGCTTCCTGAGTTTAAGAATTATGAAGTTGCTTATTATAACAAACCTATGGCAGGTGTTTCGGGCGACTTATATGATTTTTATTTTACAAAAGATACTCTAAACGGCTTTGGACTTTTTGATGTTTCTGGTCATGGTATTTCTTCAGGTCTCGTTACTATGCTTGTTAAAAACATTATTAACGATGAATTTAACAAAGGAAAAAAGCTCCCGCTTGAAGAAGTAATGAATATTACAAATGACAGAATTATTACACAAAAAGGTAATGTTGAAAATTATCTTACAGGTGTTCTTGCAAGAATAAACGGTAACAATGTTGACTTTGTAAATGCAGGTCATCCTAATGTAATTGTATACAGAGCAAAAACAAACACACTCGAAATTATTAAACGCGGTGAAAATAAGGAATCTGGTATAATTGGTATTTCCGGATTCCCGGTAACTTTTGAATGTGTTTCTGTTCCAATCGAAAAAGGCGACATTATGCTTTTATACACAGATGGTGTTACAGAAACAATGAACCGTAACAGAGAAGAATTTGGTGTAGAACGACTTAAACGAATATTCCTGAAAAACACAGATCTTAAAATACAGGAACAAATTGAAAATATTGTAGATGAAGCAAAAACCTTTGCCAACCGCACAAAGATTGCAGACGACATTACGCTGGTGATGGTTAAAAAGAAATAGATTGTCGGGTCAAGCCCGACAATGACAGTCATTCCCGCGCTTGACGCGGGAATCTTTTTTTTTGGAGGTGAGGAGAATTGAACTGGGTTCCGGTCGCAAACCTCCTGTTTGCTCCCTCCACCCAATCTTCGTTCGCTTCCGGCGCCGTCCATGGCGCCTCTTCCTCCCTATTCGGTCGGCGCTCACTACGCGGAGTTCAATTCCCCTCAAAAAAAAATCTAAAAAAAAACGCTCCTACTTTATCAGTAAGAGCGATATCTGGAGGTGAGGAGAATTGAACTCCTGTCCGGGAAAGTAAACCAGGTACATCTACAGGTTTAGTTATGCGAGGTAGTTGTCGGGAGCCGGTAGCAGCATAACAAGCGTCGCCTCCGTATTCTGAAAAAGAGTCCCCGTTACATTTCAGAAGCTGTAACAGGCAAGTCCCGATAGGTGAAGGAACATCTTAGAACGCGGAACAGAGCCCCAAGAGTTCCTGCACTGCTATGCAGCGAGTGCTTCTGCAGAAGAAACTTCTTCAGCTTCTTCTTCTTTTCTTGCGAAAATTGCAGTTATTTGTTTGTCAGTTTAAGGAACCTTCAGTCCTACTTGCAGTACAAGATTTCTCGATCCCGTCGAAACCGGGACACCCCCAAGCACTAATAAATATAATATCAAAAGATTTAATAGTCAATAATTATAATAGTTCGGACACTCCCGTAGAAAACATACCCGGCCAGCTGAAGAAACCTGTCCGGGTATGTTTTCTACTCCGTGTCCGAACAAACGTATATTTATTTTATTAAATCTTTTGACTTATATTTTCTCAACCGGAATATTATAGAGGGAGCCGCAGTTGCGGCATTGTATCTGTAGGGTGCCGTCGTTGGAGCCTTCTAAGAATTCTTTTAGTTGGGCGGGAGGCACGGTTTTCAGGTAGTCTATGTATTTTTGTTCGTTGCAAGGACAGTCGTAAATTATGTCGCGGGTAACGGTAATTACCGGGTTGAACTCACGGAATAAACCTATGATTATGTCTTCGCTGTCTACTTCTTTTTCGCTGTATAAAAGGCCAAGACTCGGGCAGGCTTTGAAGGCGTTTTCTACACCGGTAAGGAGTTTTTCTTCTTCCAGTGTTTCTTCTGCGTGGCTGTCACTTCCGCCACCGTCGCCGGCTGTACCGCCTGTTTTTGGCATAACCTGAATATACATGGCGCCGGCTCCAATTACCCTTCCCTGCTTATCAAACTGTATGCTTGAATTAAAGGCTGTATTTATCTGCTCTGACTGTGCAAAGTAGGTTGCAAAATCTTTGGCAATATTGTCACCGTCTACATCAACAGTAGAGCTTTGTGGGTATTTATCATCCTTGTGCACGCGCGAAAAAGTAAAGCTTCCCGGTCCCATAAAGGATGTAAGGTCCCAGTTATCAAGAGCCTTTTTAACGGGAATATTGTCTGTAAAAAGGTAACCCCTTACATAACCGGTTGAATCGGCTTCTACAGAATAACCCTCTGCAGGACCGGTACCTTCGTATTTTATTACATTGTGTTCCAGGTCCTTCATCATAGGAATTGTAAGGGCTGCACAAAGACTTGCCTGACCAAGAATATAAGTTTCCAGAATGCCAAGATTATGCTGGGCACGAATCTGGTTTACAAACCGTGTTCCATGAAATAAGGCTCCGCGCACACGGCCATTTGCCATGGTAAAAACACGAAGCTTATCGGCCTCAAGAGAGTCAAGATATGTACTTAGTTCCTGGTCTGCAATTGGTGCTTTTATCATTTACTTTGTTGCTACCCGCTTTGTTGTCAAAATTGTTCCGTCATACTTATAAACGATAAGTTCAAGGTAATCTGCAAAAACCTTCATATCAAGCCAGCCAAAGTTATCGTTGTCGAGCCACTTTGAATATGGAGAGCTGTATTCAAGGTTCTTATCAAGCTTACCGCCCATACCGCCAATAATCATGTAATCGACACTGTCTTTTTCAAGGAATTCAAAGAAGTGATTGTGACCGCTCAAAGAAAGGTCAACACGATATTTTTCAAGAATAGGACAGAGACGTTTTACAACGCTTGGAATATCTCCCCAGTATTTCTGAGCTGCAGAATCCCAGTAGCCTGAACCTGTAATATAACAGTGTGAAAGTACAATTACAGTATCTTCCTGTGGAATTTCTTCGAGCTGTTTTATAAGCCATTTTTCCTGAGTTTTAGAGAACTCTACATCATCCCATTCCATAAAAAGGAAAATAAGATGAATTGAACCGTTATCCATACGGAAATATTTTTTATCACCCTTTTTCATAAAGGCCTGCTTGAATGCAGGATATCCGTTTACAATAAAGTCATGGTTTCCAGGAATTACAAGAGTTCTTGTATCCCCGAGGTTGTCGCGCATATCATCAACTGCACCCTGCATAATTGGTGCAACCATACCAACTTCAGAAATATCTCCAAGACAGAAGAAAGCATCGTAGTCGCGTGAAGCAATCTGCTGCATAATTGCCTTGCGGGCTTCGTCATTTGAACCGCTTGAACCCCAGTGAGGATCAGAAGCAAAGGCATAATGAGCAAGGGCTCCGTCTGCTGTTTTTTCTGCAGGAAGCGGGTCTGTCTGTGTAAGAAGATTAAGGCCTGTGTTATCAATCTTAAGGCGTGGTAAAATCATAAGTGCAACATAGATGATAATCCAGAGTGTCATTGAAAAAATAGAAAAGATTCTTGAAAGTATATTTATAGCTTTTTTATCAATAAAGGTTGAAAGAATCCAGAATACAATTGGCAGCGCTGCAATTACAAAAAGTAAAATATAAGCGCATTTAATTCCTATATGCCAGTGGAAGGTTCCAAAAAGGCCAGGACGAACGCTAAACCAGATAAAAATAACCGCACAAACAATTGAAGCGATTAAACCAAGATTAAAAGTTTTTTTGTTTTTGATTTTCATGATGTATAACTCCTTATTCAAAAACTATTACATTCCATGATAGCGGTTTGAGGGTTACTGTGGCAATACCTTCTTTTAGTTCGCGAGACTTTGCCTTTGGCTCCGGCCATGGCTGGTCAAAGCTGCTCTTCTTATTAAAGTCTTCGCTGTACATTTCGTACTGGCTTACCTTGGTAAGTCCTTCAAAACCGCGTATATCAATTTCGCAAGGATACTTACTATCCTTGTTCCTGTTGATTGCAAATACTGTAAGACGCTTGTTATCCTTGTCCCAGGCACAGGCTGTGTCTATATAAGGTACATTGTTTTTACCTGTATACTGAGAAGTGTCATCAATTGCGTAGCCCGGCATGTCGTAGGTAGGACAGTCACAGCTTACCTGCATACTCTGTCCTTTTGCATATTCAAGAAGCTGGCGGTAAGCAAAGTGAGAAGCACTCTTCCAAACATGGTCGTGATTGTTGGCACAAAGAGCACCAAGACCACCTGTCATACAGCTAAGCTTTACTCGGTCTGCATGGCGCAAAATAGCAAGCTGAACGCTTACCATGGAAAGAAGCTTTATCATATCTCCGCCAGGGAAATCTCTGTCCGGCATTTTGTCAGGGTCGTGGAGAATGTATTTACGCTCCGGATCAAACTTATAGTGTGAACGGGCCATATTGTACGGACCATAGCCTGGATTAAGCGGAGAGAACGGTCGTTCAAAAGCACCATATTCATCAAAAGAAATATTTACTTTGCGTGGAGAACGGTGCTTTGCCTGAATATAGTCAAGCATGGCAACTTCTGTGTTTATAAAATCTTCGTAATAGTGTGCTCCGCCAAGCAGGCTCAGAATGTCTCCGGGCTTTGCAGAGTGATAATGATGAAGAGCCAGATAATCTACAGTGTCGTAGCATTCGTCCATTACAGTTGCTTCCCAGAGCGGATAATGATCCATAAACAAAGCAGAGGATGCACAGGCAACAGTTTCTATACTTGCGTCAATCCATTTCATTGCTTTGGATGCTTCGTGGCAGAGGATTCCATAGCCCTTTGGATTTTTTTCCCAGGAGCCAAGCTGCCAGTGTCCGTCCATTTCGTTTCCAAGACACCAGGTTTTTACCTTGTAGGGTGCGTCATGTCCGTTTTTGCGGCGCAGGTCAGACCAGTAGGTTCCGCCTGCATGATTTGTATATTCAACACAATCCATTGCATCCTGAAGGTTTCCGGTTCCAAGGTTTACGGTATAAATTGATGAGGTTCCGATTTTTTCTGCCCATTGCAGATACTCGTCGTGCCCTACTTCGTTTGGTATATACTGATACCACGCAGGATCCAGATGAACCTTGCGCTGTTCCTTTGGTCCGATAGAATCCTTCCATTGCCAGGCAGATACAAAGTTACCGCCAGGAAGACGAACGCCGGGAAGGCCTGTTTTTTTAAGAAGATCTATAACATCGGTACGGAAGCCCTGTTCATCAGCGGTTGGATGCTTTGGGTTATACATAAAGCCGTTTACCATGTTGCCGATTGGTTCAAGAAAGGCTGAATAAAGGCGCGGGGAGATTTCTCCGATTGAGAACTTGGGATGGATTGTTATTCTTGGTTTTGACATTTTAACTCCTTTTTATATTGTGGATTGCTTCGTCGCTTCGCTCCTCGCAATGACCGTCATTGCGAGCGAAGCGAAGCAATCTACAACTCTATTTTCCTGTAGATATCTTTTTAATCCACTTTCCGCTCTTAAGCCTGAATACACACCAGATGGTTTTTACAATATCTGCTGAGTTTAAGCAAACATAAATCCAAAAGGCAGACCAGTGAAATACAAAGCCGGCAAGAATTCCAAGCGGAAGTGAAAGTACCCATAGAAAAACATTATCTGTAATCATGAGCATTTTTGTGTCTCCACCTCCACGTAATACACCTTTTGTCATAATGCTGTTTGTTGCGCGGAAAATTATAATCAGGCTTATTGCAAGCATAAGCTGGCGTGCAATATTAATTGTTTCTTCTGTAACATTGTCAGCGTGGATAATCGGTTCGCTTACAGACATAATGAAGATTGCAGAAACTGTTCCAAGAGCAAGTCCAAGTCCAAGGAAGAGCCAGCCCTGAATTTGTG
>JAEEGJ010019120.1_pt1 | contig 15162 bp, 17 predicted proteins | sample 8958761 | NCBI WGS metagenome assembly JAEEGJ01 (sample SAMN16246546, study PRJNA631951) | gut metagenome | biome: gut microbiome; feature: rumen; material: RS-attached | host: Bos | place: Iran: Karaj | collected 2018-10 | reverse complement strand
CCGATGATATGATACAGTTTGTTGGCTTCCTCGGGCGACAGGTCTTTGGCCTTGCCGAGTTCGTCGGAAACAGCCTTAGCAGTGGCCACCATCTCGTCCATGAGGTCGTCAGCATCGACCACCGTGCCCTCGCGCGACTTCATCTTGCCGTTGGGCAGCTCAACCATGCCGTAGGAAAGGTGCTCAATATCGTTGCCCCACTCGCGACCCAAGCGCACCAACACACGCTTCAGCACATCGAAATGGTAGATTTGCTCATTGCCCACCACATAAATCAGTTTCTCTGGGTCGTATTCGTTGACACGCAGTTGGGCGGTACCGAGGTCTTGAGTCATATAGACAGAGGTACCATCGCGACGGAGCAGGAGTTTTTCGTCCAAGCCTTCATCGCGGAGGTCGCACCACACGGAGTTATCTTCGCGGCGATACAGGACGCCTTTTTCGAGGCCTTCTTGCACCAATGCCTTACCCAGCAGATAGGTCTGTGATTCGTAGTAAATCTTCTCAAAGGCCACACCCATGCGTTTGTAAGTCACATCGAAGCCGTCGTACACCCATTGGTTCATGGTCTCCCACAGGTGGCGCACCTCGGGGTCGTTGGCTTCCCATTTCACCAACATCTCGCGGGCTTCCTGCATCAGCGTGGACTCGGCTTCGGCCTTGGCCTTGGCCTCTTCCTTGGCTTTTTCGTCCAAAGTGTCGAAATTAGCAGGCAGCAAGGACTTCACCTCCTCCTTGAACTTCTTGTCGAACAGCACATAGAAGTCGCCAATGAGGTGGTCGCCCTTCTTGCCCGTCGATTCAGGCGTGCAACCGTTGCCCCATTTCAGCCATGCCAGCATACTCTTGCAAATGTGAATGCCGCGGTCGTTGACCAAGTTAACGCGTACCACCTTTTTGCCGTTGGCCTTCATGATTTCGGAGACACTCCAACCCAAGAGGTTGTTGCGGATATGGCCCAGATGCAAGGGCTTGTTCGTGTTGGGCGAGGAATACTCGATGACCACGTTCTTGCCTGAAACGGGTTTGCGGCCAAACTCGCGGTTTTCATGGTTTGCCTTAAAGAAATCCATCCAAAACTTGTCGGAAATCAACAAATTAAGGAAGCCTTTTACCACGTTGAACTTGGCAATCATCTCCGATTCCTTGATCATCTCGGCACCCATTTCGTTGGCCAATTGCTCAGGATTGCGACCCGCCAACTTCCCGAAGGGGAACACCACAATGGTCATGTCGCCCTCAAACTCGGGGCGCGTCTTCTGGAAATTCACCTGTTGCAAAGGCGGTTCTTGTCCGTATAAAGTGCTGAATGACTTTATGAATAAATCTCTTAGTACTTGTTCTAACATAACGTAATATTTACAATTGGTGCAAAAGTAGTAAATAAGCCCCAAATGTATAACAAAAATCGAGGAAAAATTGCAACTTAAAACGCATTCTCTCTCCATAAGCAAATATTTTGTAATTTTGTCGCCTCAATAGAAGCATCATGGAAAATCCGAAATTCGTTATCGCCATCAACCGTGAGTTCGGCTCGGGTGGCAGAGAGATTGCTTACAAGATCGGCGAGCTGCTTGGTGTCAATGTTTACGACAAGGCCATTCTCGACACCTTAACCTCCAAATTTAACCTGACCGTTGAGGAAATGCAGCGCATCAAAGCCGCCAAACCCAACTGGTGGAACGACTTCTGCCGATTCTATCAACAGTTTGGTGCTGCTGGACAGGGTGGATATACACCGCAAGAAGACCGTGAGGTAACCTCGCAACAGATCTATCTTGCCGCGTCGCAAATTCTCCGCGACCTGGCCTCGCAAGAGTCCTGCATCATCATTGGGCGTTCCGGCTTCCATGTCTTCAGAGACCATCCTTATGCTATGAGGATCTTCTTCATCGCCAACAGGAAAGCCCGTGTGAAACGCGTCATGGAAAAGTATGCCTTGGACGAGGACGCTGCCAGCATGCGCATCGATAAAATCGACGAAGCTCGCGACACCTACACACAGACTGTCGCTGGCGTGTCGCGTTATGATGCCCGCAACTACGACTTCGTATTCAACGTCACCCAATTCCCCACCGACCTCGTGGCACAGTTTCTCGCCGACAACATCAGGAAGAAGTATCCGTTCATAGTGAAATGATCATATTATTTTTTTCTTCATAAATTCACCATCAAACCGAAAACTTTCCTATCTTTGCAGTCCGATGAGGTACTTAATAAAGCCATCGGAAAAGATTATCGCCACGGAATCAATGGGTTCCATCAAAACGAATTTCCTACTTTCTCATACTGACGGTCACTTTGTCGACCGTCTTTTTTTTGCCAATTCCAACAAATTAAATCCATAAAGCCTATGTCAATTTCACTGAAAAACCGCAGCCTGATTTCCATCAGCGACTACACGCCTGAGGAAATCTGCCATGTCCTCGACATTGCCGAAGACTTCGAGAAAAACCCGCACCAGAACCTGCTGAACGGGCGCATCATCGCTTCGTTGTTCTTCGAGCCTTCCACCCGCACACGCCTGAGCTTCGAAACCGCCATCCAACTCTTGGGCGGCAACGTCATCGGCTTCAGCAGCACCGCCGGAACGAGCATCCAGAAGGGCGAATCTTTAGCCGATACCATCACCATGGTGGCCAGCTATGCCGACCTCATCGTCATGCGCAACCCCATCGAAGGCTCCGCTCGTTTTGCCTCCGAGGTGTCGAAAGTGCCGGTCATCAATGCAGGCGACGGTGCCAACCAGCACCCAACACAATGCATGCTTGACCTCTATAGCATCCGCAAGACGCAAGGCACGCTTGAGAACCTTGAAATCACCCTCGTCGGCGACCTGAAATACGGCCGCACCGTCCACAGCCTCGTGGAGGCCATGTGCCACTTCAACGCGAAGTTCAACCTCGTCTCGCCCGTCGAGCTGAAGCTGCCGAGCGTGGTGAAGCAACACATCAAGGACCGCAACCTCGAATACCACCAGTACACCGAATTGGAGGACGCCATCCCCCACTCCGACATCATCTACATGACCCGCATCCAGCGCGAGCGCTTCCCCGACCCCGAGGAATACGAGAAGGTGAAGAACTCTTATGTGCTGCGCAACGCTATGCTGGAGAACTCGAAGCCCAACTGCCGTGTGCTACACCCGCTACCGCGCGTCAACGAAATCCACGTGGATGTCGACGCCAACCCGAAGGCCTATTACTTCCAGCAAGCACAAAACGGAGTTTACGCCCGTCAAGCACTCATCGCCTCAATACTTGGTCTAAAATAATTCAAAATTCAATATTTAAAATTTAAAATTATGGCAAGTTACAAGAGGTTTGAAGATTTACCAATTTGGCAAGAAGCTCGTGATTTCTCCAAAAAGGTGTCTTGGGCTTCCAAAGAAGGTGAGTTTTCAAAAGAGTTTCGGCTGAGTTCACAAATCCGCGCCTCATCAGGCTCAATTATGGACAACATAGCTGAAGGCTTTGAGAGAAATGGCAATGGAGAGTTTAAGCAGTTCCTTTACGTAGCTAAAGGTTCATGCGGTGAATCTCGCAGCCAACTCTACCGCGCATTTGACTATGGATTCTTGCCAGAAGAACAATTTGAAGCATTAAAAACTCAATCAGAAGAAATCTCTAAATCAATAAGCAGTTTCATTGATTATCTGCAAGGCACAGAAATGAAAGGGACCAAATACAAATCTCCCAATGAATCTAAATAGTTGAATCTTGAATTTTAAATCTTTGAATCTTTAAATCTTAAATCTTTAAATTCACAATTATGGAAAAGAAAAAAGAACTGACCGTGAGCGCCATTGAGAATGGCACCGTCATCGACCATATCCCCGCCGACAAAGTGTTCCAAGTCGTCAAGATTCTAGGCTTGGAGAAAGTCAGCACCCCCGTGTATTTCGGCACCAACGTGGAGAGCAAGAAATACGGCACCAAGGGCTTCATCAAAGTCTCCGACAAATATTTTGAGTCCGAAGACGTGAACAAGATCGCCCTCGTCGCCCCCACTGCCTCCATCATCGAAATCAAGGACTTCGAGGTCATCAACAAGCAGACCGTGACCATCCCGGAGCGCATCGAGCACATCGTGAAATGCTTTAACCCGAACTGCGTCACTAACAAGGAGCACGACGTGCCGACCAAGTTCACAGTCGTCAAGGACGCGCAGGGCAACATTAAGCTGCACTGCCACTATTGCGAGAAGAACACCACGCAAGACAAACTTGAATTCATTTGATTATGAAGAAGATAAGTATCATCCTTGCCATCATTGTGGGTGTCATCGTCCTTTGGGGCGTGGGTACCTACAATGGTTTTGTCAAGAAACAGGAAGCCATGACCACAGCCTGGGGACAAGTGGAGAACGTCTATCAGCGTCGCGCCGACCTTGTGCCCAACCTCGTTGCTTTGGTAAAGAATTACACAGAATACGAGCAAGGCACACTCATCGCCGTCACGGAAGCCCGTGCCAAAGCCGCCAAGTCCACCGTTAACACGGAAAATTTTGACGAGACCGAGTTCGCCAACTTCGAGTCGGCGCAAAATGAGTTGGGCAACTCCTTGAACCGCCTCATCGTTTCCGTTGAGAACTACCCTGACCTGAAAGCCAACGAGGAGTACCTTACCCTTCAGGCGCAATTGGCCGGCTGCGAGAACCGCATCCAAACGGAGCGCGAACGCTTCAACGAGACAGCCAAAGCCTACAATCAAAGCGTCCGTAAGTTTCCGAGCAGTCTGGTTGCCAACATGTTCGGCTTTGAGAAACGGCCTTATTTTGAGGCTGACGAAGGGGCTGAAAAGGTTCCAAAGACATTCTAAGAGCTTGTTTAAGTTTCAAGTTGATAATTTGTTAAGCATGATTTTGGAGAGGACGATTTGGATCATGGCCTCTGAGGATTCGGAGTAGAACTCGTAGTCCAAGGCAATCCTCCTGAAGTTGTACATCCAAGTGATAGACCTTTCGACAATCCACCTCAATGGGATGACATCGAACACACCGCCCTAACCGATTGTCCACGGTTGCGGTCGCTGCTGCCGCACAGATGACAATTGTCAGGATTGAAATGAAGGCCCCACGAGCGGTATGGGAAATCTTTGTTAATCGTACTCGACCAGTAGATGCCGAGGCCTGCGCTGGTGAACTCACCATCCCACCAATAGCCGGCAGCGGGCAGAAACATACTCTTGCCATTGGAGGCAATGAAGAGCCAGCCGTCCGCGCCGTTTTGGGTTGTTCGTGCAAAAGTCGTATTCAAGTACAGTTCCTCCCATTCGTCTATGGTCGGCATACGCCAGTCTGCGCCCCAGTTGGCCTTTGCCGCGTCGTCACTCGGCTCCAAAAGGATCAGGTTATCAACAAATCCATTGAGGCCATAAACCGAATCGGTGCAGTACTTGGTAAATTCATATTGCTCGTTGATGAAATTGCCGTATTTGTAGCTTTTCCAATCGTAGATGTCCTTAGGCACGGTCTCACCCCAAGCAAAGTAATCGCCACAGTCTTCTGGCACATCGGCTCCCACGTTGCAAATCGCCCACAAAATCCCGCTCGGCAGACCAAGGTCAACATACTCATAGCCGTTAAGCGTTCCGCCATCATGTATAATCGAATCGTTTTGACCATTGTTGTTTCCGCCATTGTTCGGGCCATCGGGTTTTGTGCAACTTACCGCGGCAACCATCATCAGCATTATGGCCGCTATAATCTTTGAGAATTTATTCATCTCATCATCGCTTTAGACTTTGCAAAGAAAACAAAAATAATCCGCACTCTCATCATTCCCAACTAAAATTATTACTTTTGCAGTCAAATCACACGACAATGCCCAACGCAAGACAAATATTGAACAGCCAGGAAGACCGCCGTATCGTGGAGGCCATCAAGCAAGCCGAACTGAACACCTCAGGCGAGATCAAGGTACATATTGAGAATCATTGTCGCGGTCAGGTGGAAGAACGCAGTCTGTTCGTTTTCAACCGGTTGAAGATGAACGAAACACAACAGCGCAACGGCGTGCTCATTTATTTGGCTGTTAAAGACCACAAATTCGCCATCCTCGGCGACGAAGGCATCAACAATGTTGTGGGAGACGGTTTTTGGAACGATGTCAAAGACTTGATGCTGAGCTACTTCAAGGAAGGCCACTTTGCCGAAGGCCTCGAACAGGGCATCCAACGTTGTGGCGAAAAACTCAAGACCTATTTCCCCTACCAAGCCGACGATGTCAACGAAATTCCCGACGATATTTCCTATGAAAACAACTGATAAACACAAACTTACGCTTTTACTTGGCTTGCTTCTCGTTTTGCTCACCTTTGGCACAACGCTGAAAGCCCAATTGCCAAGTCCGCCCAACCCGCCTCGTTTGGTGAATGACTACACAGGTACTCTGAGTGCCGACCAAATCAACACTTTGGAGCGTAAACTCGTGGCTTACAACGACAGCACTTCTACCCAAATCCTCGTCCTGCTCGTCGACGACCTGCAAGGTTACAGCATCGAACAGTATGCCACCGAAATCGGGCATAGTTGGGGTGTGGGACAAAAGGGCAAGAACAACGGTTTGGTCATTCTCGTGAAACCCAAGAAAGGGAGCGGCAAAGGACAGGCGACCATCCAGACCGGATACGGTATTGAAAAATACGTCACCGATGCCACAGGGAAACGGATTGTCGACAAGGAAATGATTCCTGCTTTCAAGGAAAACGACTACTACACGGGCATCGATAACGCCGTCAATACGATTATGGACCTTTGCTCGGGCAAGTTCACGCAAGACGAATATGCCAGCGGCGAAGGCTTCCCTCTTTGGTTTATTATCCTCATAATCATCGCCATCGTAATCATCCTTTCCAAGTTCTCCGACAACAACGGCCAGTCATACACGGGCGGCGGTCATCGCACCATTTGGATTCCCATGGGCGGATTCGGCGGTGGTGGTTTTGGTGGAAGTGGAGGCTTCGGTGGTGGTGGCTTCGGCGGATTCGGCGGAGGAGGCTTCGGCGGCGGCGGCGCCTCGGGAAGTTGGTAATTATTAGTTGACAGTTAAAAGTTATCAGTTAGAAATTAATATTCATCTGTCATTGCGAGCAAAGCGTGGCAATCTTATGAAAAAACACTAAAGCAAACAAATATGTCGGATCCCATCATAGAAATCAAAAACGCCTCCATATTCCAAAGGGAGAACCTTGTCCTTTCGAACGTGAATCTTACTCTCAATAAGGGCGAATTTGTTTACCTCATCGGTCGCACGGGAAGCGGAAAGTCCTCACTAATGAAGACTCTTTATGGTGAACTGCCTGCCCGCGACGGCATCGTGCGCGTGGCCGGATACGACCTTACAAAACTACGGCATCGCGACATCCCCTACCTGCGGCGCAAAATCGGCATCGTGTTTCAGGATTTCCAACTGCTCTTCGACCGCAGCGTGGAAAAAAATCTCGAATTCGTGCTAAAAGCCACAGGATGGAGCGATTCCGAAGAGATCTCAAAACGGATCCAAGAGGTACTCGTCATGGTAGGCCTGGCCGACAAACGCAAGGTGATGCCTCATAGACTCTCGGGCGGCGAGCAACAAAGCGTGGCTATTGCCCGCGCCTTGCTCAACGCACCCGACGTCATCCTCGCCGACGAGCCCACCGGCAACCTCGACCCCGATACAACCCTCGAAGTAATGAAACTGCTGCGCCGCATCAGCGACAACGGTCAAGCCGTGCTAATGGCCACACACAATTACACACTCATGCAGAAGTATCCTTCCCGTATCGCCAACTGCAAAAATGGGACTGTGGTTTGTTCTGATATGGAGTGATTGTGAGCCACTAGCAGTTAACACAAAGCAACTGAGAAACAGACTAATGGTTAACTGCTAAAAGTTAATAGCTTCGATGATTTTTCGTGCATTCGCCTCATTGTCGTAGAGTTGACGCATTTGTGCGTCACGCTCTTCAATATTGTCTTCGGTGAAATCCTCCTCCATCAGCCGCTTGATTTCAGAAACCATCTGCTCGGGTTCATCGGCCACCACGCACAAATTCTCAAGCGAAGTGCCTTTCACCATGTCCGAATTAACCAAACAGAAACGACCATTGTACAGCGCATTCAGCAGCTTCAGTTTCAACCCAGTAGGTTGATTGGTTACCATGATATTCACCTGTGCCTGACGCAAAAGATCAATCATTTCAGCATCTTCGGGATTGGGCATCAAAGTCACGTTAGAATGCTTTTCAGCAAGTTTCAACAGCTTGTCGGAAGGATCCAGTCCAGCTACAATGCAATGCAAATCTAGTTCAGCGAACACATTTTCTATCAGCCACTTGGCCGCTATTTCGTTCTCCTTGACGGAAAGGTTGCCATGATAGAGAACGTATTCTCCCCTACCCGTTTCCGAGCAGACCGAATCGGCGGAATTGAAACCTGGAACTAAACTGACCTTCCCATATTTTTTGGAGAGATACTCAACGTCTTGCTGCGAGATGGCAAAAATGCCTGCTGCCTTGCGCAAAATCGGTTCATAACGTCTTAGTTTCCAAGCCTCTGAATGATAAAACAGCTTCTTCCAACCGAATTTCTCCGAGTCGCCCAGGCCTTTGTAGTAATCATGCTCCACATTGTGGGCGCGGACATATATTTTTCTGTTTTTCAGCCGTTTGTCAGAAAGAATTGCCGTTGTGTGCAAGCCCTCACAAAGAATCGGATAATCATCCTTCAGTAAGTCCTGAACCAACGCTTCGGAACGGCGCGAATTGACTATAAATGGTGTGAGGCTCAATTGTTTGGCAAAAGAAGTGTCCCGTTTATAGTATTTTACCTCATAGCAACGCTTCAAGACATCTTGCTCACCGCGACCGTACTCAAAGCAATGCAAATGCACTTTGACTCCTGCCTCCGACAAGACTTTCACGCGATAAAACACATCGATGACGCCGCCGTAATTAGCGGGATAAGGCACGTCAAATGCGATGATATGTAAGTGATTTTCAGTCATAATGATGGTAGATTTCAAGCAGTTTCTGTTCTTCGTTCTCCCAACACAAATCCCGTGCCGCAACGGACAGATTCTGCTTCCATTTTTCCTTTCGCGCCGCATCAAACAAACCCTCTCGAATAGTGGCAGCGATGGTCTCAGGCTCGTGGTCCTCAACAAACAACCCGATGTCATATTTTCGTATAATCTTCTCTATTTCAGTCAGATGCGAAGCCACAATCGGCACGCTCGCTTGTATGAAGTCGAACAACTTGTTGGGCAGGCTGAAACGATAATTGAGGTTGGTGTCCTTGTCGAGGCAAAAGCCAAACTCGGCCAATTGCGTGTAGGCCATCATCTGCTGGTAAGGCATCCTCGGGAAGAAGCGCACACGGTCGGTGATTTTCAGGTGTTCAACCATTTGTTTCAAGATGGGCAACACATCGCCGCCCCCGATAATCATCAGGAAGCAGTCGTCCAACAATGCCATGGCTTGCACCAGTTCCTCCGCTCCGCGCTGAATGTTGATGCCTGAGCCTTGTAATATCAAAAGATGTTTGTCGGTGGGCAAACCCAAAGCCGTTTTGTCACCTTTCGGAGGCAAGGCCTTCTTTGGCGGTATATTCCTGATAACGTGACATTTTATGCCATATTTTTCACGAAACAGGTCGGCAATCGAGTCGCAAACGGTAATCATCTCGTCCAATTTGGGCACCACAAAACCCTCAATCCGTTTCCAAACCCGTTGCACCTTGGGCCGATTGACTAACTCGGGCGTCTCTGTGAAATACTCGTGGCTATCAAAAACCAACTTGCAACCTTTCAGTCGCGAGATGAAATAATTGGGAAGAATCGTATCCAAGTCATTGGAAAGCAATAGATTGGCACGATGAAACAGCAAAAAGAAAAATAGTCGTATATTATATTCAGCATAAAACATCGGTCCTTTCTCGAAGAGCAGTTTCATGCGGTGCGAAGCATAAGGTCGCTCGTCCATCGGTGGACTTTTCCGTTGCTTCCGCCCGACCAAAAGCACCTCATAGCCAGCCTTTTGCAAAGCCAAGCAAGACTTGTTGACTCGTTGGTCCGTGACCAAGTCGTTGATAACCGATACGATGGCGCGTTTCATGGGGCAAAGGTACGAATGTTTTTGATGAAACGACGATAATCCGTTTCTATTGTGTATTTTTGCCCCCATGAAAACCAACGTCAACCTCAAACCCTACAACAGCTTCGGCTTCGATGCCGTGGCAAGATATTTCGTTGAAATCCACGAAGCCAACGACCTGCAAACGCTCATCAGAAACGGAGCATTGCAGAAGCACAAAACATTGATTCTCAGTGGCGGAAACAACATTCTATTTCAAGAGGACATGTTTGATGGCTTCGTGGTTTACATCAACACAAAAGGCGTTGAAGTCCTTCGCGATGACGAAAACGAAGTCGTTGTCCGTGCCCAAGCGGGAGAAGATTGGCCCGATTTTGTGCGTTTTACCGTTGAGCATGGTTGGCATGGTTTGGAAAATCTCGCCCATATACCCGGAAAAGTCGGGGCAGCACCCGTGCAGAACATTGGCGCATACGGCATGGAGCTGAAAGACAGTTTTTTACAATGCGAGACTATTGAAATGACGACAGGCGAGACAAAGGTTTTCACCAAAGAAGATTGTCGTTTTGGCTATCGTGAGAGTGTCTTCAAAAGCGCCCTGAAAGGGCAATTCATCATCACCTCCGTGGATTTCCTCCTGAAAAAAAACGCCCCACTCCACCTCGATTACGGAAATATCAAAGCCTATTTGGAGCAAAACAACATCGAAACCCCGACTTTGCAGCAACTCCACGACGCTATTTGCGCCATCCGCGATGCGAAACTGCCTGATGTGAAACAGATTGGCAGCGCGGGCAGTTTCTTCAAGAATCCCGTCATTGAGGCAGCACAATTTGCAGCCTTAAAAAAGGATTATCCCAACATTCCGCATTACGACGAACCTAATGGGTTGGTGAAAGTGCCTGCGGGATGGCTCATCGAGCAAGCGGGCTGGAAAGGCTGGCGCAACGAGCATGTAGGCGTTTACGACAAGCAAGCGCTCGTCCTTGTGCACTATAGTGGCGGCACCGGCCACGACATTGTAAAACTCGCCCAACGGATTCAAGCTTCCGTTGAAGCAAAATTCGGGATTCGGATCAGCCCTGAGGTGAATTTCGTTTAGTTGTTATACTCCAGCACCTCAATATCGCTGCCCGAGTTGAAGATGATGTACTTCTTACCGTAGACATAGACAATTTCATAATCGGCACTGCGAGCAGAGCCGTTGGCCACGCTTTCGAAAGCTGTGCCTCCGGGCAATATGATTTTGGTAGCGGATGTTTCCGACTTGGCATAGGCCTTGCCTACTATACTCTCAAAGGCCAGGCCGAGAGCGAAGCCAATGGCCGTGCAAGCGGCCAATGCAATGATGCGGTTACGTTTCATGATGATAACACATTGATGGTTTTGGTCGCAAAGATAATGGATTTTTCTCACTCTGATGCGGAAGAAAAAAACACCGTATCCTTCAGCAGCAAGAGCCAAAGGTTCCTGCTGCTTGTTTTATTGTTACAACATAATATAGAAACTTTGGGGCGAAAATCCAAAAAAAGCACTATTCCTTAAACACAATTCTGTCCGCCAATTGTAGGAAGTAATCGTTCGACCAGACATCCAATTCGCGAGGGTCGTTTTTGAGGAATGGTCGCACATCAGTCTTGACATCCTCAATGTTTGTAATGGCCAAACGCTCTTTTAAGGCCTTCTTAAAATCCTCGATTGACATGTCCTTGCCACTGAACTCACGGATACGCTCTTGCAGATGCTTGAAATCAAGAGGCACCTGCCAACGCACATACCATTCGAAGTCGTACCAATCGCGTCCCTTTACACGTGTCTTCCAATTGCGGAACACCAATGCGTGCATCTTTCCTGCATAGAGGTCAGGCAGTTGGAAACAACGCACCATGAAGGTATAAGGCAGCGTCAGTGCCTTTTGCTCTGTTTGGAACAACATAGGCGGCTGGGTGTCGACTTCTATCTTCACCTTCACCGTTTTCTCCGTTTGGAATGCCACATTATAAACATTCGTATTGTCCTTCAAGAAAGCGGAATCCACCCTTCCGAAAGTCTTTTTGTCCTTCTTCTTGATTTCAACCTTGCGTCCCAAACTATCGAACTCGTCAATAATAGGCTGGAAATAGTTCTCAAACACGAACCCTTCATCTGGGGTTAACAGGGAAAAGTCCATATCCTCGGAGAAACGAGGTAGTTGATGGAACAGTCGCAGGCAAGTGCCACCATAGAAAGCGGCATTGTCAAAGAACCCTCCACGATGCAGTCCTGCCAATACCACCTGCTGTGTGATTTCATAGATGGCGTTCTGCTTGTCTTTGGCAGTATTGATCTGATAGCGTTGCAGCGCCCTCTCAAAAAAGTCGTTCATCTTTCCAAAATCTTTATCAGGTTGTTGATGGCTTGTCGTTTCTTGCTTACAGCGGCACACTGCCGAAACAGGTCCACGTTCATTTCCATAAAAGCATCCATATCCAGTCGCAGATCCTCTTCAAGAAAGACATAGGTGTCTTTGAGGAAACGCAACGGAAGCCTTGGGGTGGTGATGATATAGTCGCACAAAGCCTTTTCAGGAGTGGCTATCAAGTAGGTCACGCTCTCCTCTTCGCGCTGGGTAATGCCAATGGGATAATAGTCCTTGGCGCAATGATGATACTCAAACCGTCCGGCACCATTCTGAAAAGAAACCGTCAGATGCGTCGTCATCGACTCCACCACCTCTACCCGCTCTGGTATCAGCCCATATTCACGCAGGGCCGTCAACATTGACACATACGATGGGCCATACAGCACATTGCCTATCAGGTTCAGCGACAGCAAAAGGCCGCTTTCTTGGGGAGACACGACATAAAGGCCCCGCTTCAGACGTATAAGCCTACCCGCCTTCTCAAGGCTTGCCACCTTTCTGTTTGCCGACTTCACACCAGGATACAGCGAAGCGACAGCAGCAGTGTTAACAGGGATGTTCTTTAAGACGGCCAACTCGTTCATACGTTATCTATTTTTCCGATGGCAAAACTAGTAAATTTTTCAATAGAAAATAACATTTTTTGTAATTTTCTCTCAAAAAAGTTACTATTCTGGTGCTTCATTTCTAAAAATCCGCACACTTATCCAAGTTTTTCCTTGTTTTCTGTGCAATTTTTATCCTACTAAATACACTCTATTTCTTCGCAACAACCTCCTCCAAACACTGTCGCATTACTGAAACAGCATATTGGAGGAATTTAACTTCACCATCCGAATTGTAGCTCAATGCGGCCTTTCTTAAACCTTCAACACCGATGGTAATCAGTTCTTCCAACGTCAGTCCGCGATGTTGATACTGTGCAGCCAAGGCAACCACAAGCCTCATGTTCGATTGGCATAGTTGTTCCATCTCGTCGCAGTTAGGACCTTTTTCACGAATGGCTTTGAGCAGTTCCAATTCCTGCTCTTTGCTCAGCAGGGGCGCACGGCCAATCTCTTGCAGAAATTTGTCCATGTTTTCAATTTTCATGATTTATTCCATTATTTTTCCTTTCAATGCGTTCCAAAGACCGTTCCTCCTGCTCAATGATATGCCGAAGGTTTTCGAACTGTATCTTGTGCATCAGCAATTGCGACTTCAGCTTCTCGACCAGCGCAGCATTGGCCGATTCTCGCGTAGCATAAGCTTGATGCCACCGCAGGCGTTGGCCATTGGCAAGCACATAAACTTTGTTCATAAGGAAAGGCTTATGGACTATGTTTTTATGCACTTCTGCCACAATAGATTTCCTGATGGCGAACTCGGGTTCTGGCGACATGTAGTAAACTGTCGACCCGACCACAATTTGTCCTAATAATGCCTCAATGTTGTGAGCCATGTCTCTTATATCGTTTTAATAAACTATAGAAAGGTTTAGACAAAATTTAAACATCAGACGAAACAAAAACTCATGCAACAAGAGCCAAAGGCTCATGCTGCTGGACTTTGATGGCGTAAAAGTTTAAAAACGGCATCCCAAGACCTTTCTACTACAGGATAAGAAGGATGCCTGCCAGCCTCCAGCCACATGATGGGGCTATCTACAGTTGGTTCTATTGTTGAGTTTTGAAATTATTAGTCTATTTCAATTCCATCAGCTTTTCCAAAACCATTGCCATCGACAGAGCAATTCACCTCTATTTGTGAATAATAGCGCTTTAGCGCATAAAGCAAAGGCTCACTCATATTACTCTCGGCATGAAGTAAAAGGTTATTAGCAGCCACACGTTTCATTTTCGTGATGTTGCCCTCATAATAGGACGATCCAACCAACTTCTTGAAAAGGATGTCGAAAGGCACGTACATCCCGCCCAAACCATCATCAAGAACGCCGTACTTTTCGGCCAAAACCCGTATGTCATGTTCCACTTTGTCGAGTTCGGCAGGATCTCCTTGAAGACAATAATCACTCTCAACGACCTCACATTCATCATCGCTTTCTTCATTGGGGTCGTAATCTTCCCATTCCGCGAGGTCGTATAGTTCTTTCGCCTGTTTTTTGTTAATAAAGACACCATGCTCCTCGTCGCCAGATGCATAACGGTAAGCCAGATAAAAAGCTGCATCTTTATCCCCTTTGTGAGTCATTTCCCAAAGACGGTCAATGTCGTTCAAGGCATCAGTGGCATGTGCATCGCCTCGTTCTCTGAGCTCTTGAAGGACAGGAAGGAGGTCGTCGTCAGTAAAGCCACTCGTTTCGTGCCAAAAAGCATTCAGGTCTTCGGTATTGGCTTCTTTTACCCCATTGCAGATTTGTTTAAGGATTTCTTTTTCCTCGTCGGCGGGTTCTGTAACCAACAATTCTCTGCGCTCCACAGATACTATTTCGCCAGTGTCTTCGTTTTCAAAATCTTGCATCCAGAAACGGTATCTCTTTCTTTGAAGTTCGGCGAATTGCTCAACAAGATTGTGGATTTGTTCTTTTACGGCTTCTTCCAAACACTGCCGCATCACCGAAACAGCGTCCTTTTTGAAGCCAATATTGCTTTCGAAGTCGTAGGTCATTGCGGCCTTTTTCACACCTTCGATACCGATGGGAATCAGTTCTTCCAGCTTCAGTCCGCGATTCTGATATTGTGCGGC
>JAEEGJ010019119.1_pt1 | contig 15162 bp, 10 predicted proteins | sample 8958761 | NCBI WGS metagenome assembly JAEEGJ01 (sample SAMN16246546, study PRJNA631951) | gut metagenome | biome: gut microbiome; feature: rumen; material: RS-attached | host: Bos | place: Iran: Karaj | collected 2018-10 | reverse complement strand
TTTCCTTATATTCGGCAATCTTCTGTTCAAGAATCTGAATGACACCACCACCAACGGTACCCGTGCCAATTAAACCAATACGCAACATATAGCGTCTCCATTTTAAATTTTACGCGCTATAATGTAGAAAAAATCAGTCCAATGTTTTCAACAGGGAATCCAGACGGTGGGTTATTTGCTCGGCACCCGCACGACAGAGGTGGTCATCATCGTAATTCATGCCTTTCAGATAATCGTGTTTCCCCATCTTGTGCTGGTCAAAGAACGTGAAATTGCTGTACTTTTTAGCCAAAGATTCAATCTGTTCGATGATTTCAGGAGCATCGCTATTGCGCAACCCGTACTTTCCGTAAGCATTCACGTTCTTGTAATTCGGATTTTGCGGCATTTCTACCCCAATCACCTTAATTCCTTTTTGACCTGCGAGCTCTATAATTTCGGTCAAATAAAGCAAAGTTTCTTCAAGACGGACTCGACCCGTATCTAGCCATGCCGTATCGCGTTCCGCATAAACAGACGACCTCCAGTTGCCACAGCTATTCAAAGGCATTGCCCCACGCCCAGTCAAGTTAGCCGCATAAGAAGACACCTTGGGCACTTCATGCGTCATTTCCTTAAGACCTTCGGGAATGCCGGACTTCCAGAAATCGTGATTGGCATCGTAAACATACCCCTTGATATTTTGGCTCCTAAGATTAAAGAAACTATTCTGTTTTGTCAGCCATAGCCTATCAAGAGCAATTTCTATGATAATGTACTTGAGCTTTTTATAATGTGGCAACACGTAGTTCAACGCCATATAATAGGAAGAATGCATACACCCGTGCGCACTCGCTAGATTGACTACCGAAAACTGATCACTGAACAAGGCCGGAATTATACCGTGCTGAGGCCTTGAAGACCCCAAAATAACGACATCCGCAGAATCCCAATAAGTCCAGACAAGTTCCATCTTATAACTCCAGTGCGCTTCCTGGAATTCATTGTCTTTCACATAAAAACCCGCACTATCTTCATCCAACAAAACGTTCTTCATTACACTTTCTGAAGAACTGGAACTAGCAGATTCACGAACCCAAAGACTCGGATGCCACAATTCATCGCCTTCGACAAGATATGTAATAGAGCTATCGGCCAAATGGACGAGGACAATTTTCGAATGAGCGCCGTCCGAATTTGTAAAGGTCGCCACAATATTCTGGTTCACGCGCCCAGTCACCCATTCAGGATGGTCAAAAGCATAGCCATAAGGAGCCTTTACATATTGAATAAGTTTTCCGGTACTGTCCGCCACAAATAGAATTTCATGAACCTTGTACTTATCGCCCACAAATTTTTCACCCGTGGCGCTATGGAAATCGAGAAATGACGTACGCTTGCTAAAATCTCTCGAAAGCGACACATTGCAAGATTGTTCCCCATTATACCAGACAGTCTCTTTTCCGTTGACATTAGCCCGAAGAATTTTCGACCCCGTAACGGCAAGCCTTCCGTCTTCGCTGACACCACCATGGTACGAACCATCAAATAACTTAACGGGTTTTCCAAACTTTCCATTTGCAAAAGGAACTTGCCACGTACTCATACTCTTGAAGGAATTTTCGCTCGAATTGTTACCGGCTCCCGTCACATAGGTAATAACGGTATCGCCATTTTCTAAAACATTCCAGCGAGGAATTGCGGCACTTTCTACATCCAATTTCACAATACCAGAGTTGCCATCATCCAAATTACGGACATAAACCTGAGACTTGCGATCTAGCCCCTCAATCCCCGTACAATAAGCAACCTTGCTCCCATCCGGTGAAATATCCGGGTGATAAACCGGCACCGAATCCACTAGTTCAACAACTTTACTTTCGTTGTCATAATCAATGTAATTGAGGTTCCCTGTAGCTTCGTTCTTAAAGACAAGCTTAACTTTGGATGTCTTTGTGTAATCCCACAGTTTCAATACCGATGAAACCACTTTGACAGGAGAATTTACGATTTTTCCGCCTTGATCCAAAAAAGCCGCATCAGGGATTGCGCCAATCGCCAAACGAAATCCAATATAGTCATCATAGGTAGATGGACTTACAGGATACGTTCCCCCTCTTGAATAAAGGCTTGACGAAGCTCCACCCTTGATAATTCGCTCATCGACATCATTTGTACTGGAAGCGCCCGCATAATTTATCAAGACCTCATTTTTGAAAATACCCTTGTAGTCGTTGACATACTCCTTCTCTCTTTCGAAGCAATCCAGGCATTTATCTTTTTGTGAGGCCACCTTAACCCATTCCGCTTCGGTCGGAAGCCTAAACCCCTTCCTATTGAGATGGAAAGATAGCCCAGCAAGATTCACGCAACGGCCGTCTTTGTCAAATTCCGCACTAGAATATTCATAGACTGTGTCCAAATTTTCTGTTTTACTTTTTTCATTCGCAAAGAGAACGGCATCAAAAAAAGTCACATTGACAACAGGCAAGCTATCCGGGCCACAACCGATGCGATTTTCAACAACCGATTCATCAATGACCGACTTAAATTCACCACAAGTTACCTTATGAACGTCCACCCAATAATCATAGTCGAGCAAGACTTCCATTTCCGGAGATTCGTCTATTTTGGCACCGTTCTTATTTGTGCCCAGTATAACAGTATCCTTGGACCCCTCGACAAGCAACATTTGCCTCTGCATTCCCGAATACGGCAAAACCTCGGTTGGTCCCCCATCCGATTGGCATCCCGCAAAAAATACTGCAAAGACAATTGCCCCTAAAAGCTTAAATATCATTTTCTTTCCTTCTGCAAAAAATCTAATAAAAAAAGTCCGTATTGCAAACATTGATTTACAACGCCTAAAAAAATGGCCTTGATTGAAAGCAATTCTCTTTTTTATATATTTAGGCGCATGGAACAGGAAGCAGTAAATCCGACTATCGGTTCAATCCTTAACGAGCAAAAGTTAAAGAATATCGTTTACCCCGCAAGGCTCTTCAAGGCGAGGTTGAACGAGGAATTTTTGCGCGCGAACCGCACCCGCAAGCCTTTCCTTTTCATCAAGATTTATTCGCACCAGTACGACGTGCTCGGCTGGGGCCGTCCGTCCAAAATTGTCGAAAACACGTGGAAAATCAGCGTTCTTACGATGTTTTCGCACCTGCGCTTTATCGATGTTCTCGGTTATCTGAGCGACAATAGCGGTATCGGCATCATCCTCTTGAATTCCGACATGAGCACGCTCGAAGGCATCCGCAAGGAGATCCTCCACAAGCTCAATGACGCAGGGCTCATCCAGGCACTCCGCCACAAGCCCAAGGCCCCCATTTTCCAGGCATACCTTTACACCGGCTACCAGGAAAAGGACAACCTCGAAATGGACGACAAGTTGAAGGAATTCAACAGCACTAACGGAAGCTTCTTCACGCTGAACCGTTTGAACCTTTCTGACATCTGGGTCCACCCGCACAAGATCCGCTTTAGGCACATCATCAAGAGGATTGTAGACATCACCTGCACGTCTGCTGCATTGATTGTACTCTCTCCGCTCCTGTTGTTCTGTGCGCTCGCCGTCAAAATCAGCGACCCGAAGGGCCCAGTCATCTTCAAGCAGACTCGCGTTGGCAAGAACGGCGCGTTGTTTACCATGTACAAGTTTCGCAGCATGTACGTTGACGCCGAAGAACGCAAAAAAGAACTCATGGCCCAGAACGAGACTGGCGGCAAGACCTTCAAGATGAAGAACGACCCGCGTATTTACCCGTTCGGACACGTTCTCCGCAAGTTCAGCCTCGACGAACTGCCGCAGCTCATCAACATTCTCAAAGGCGATATGTCCATTGTTGGACCTCGCCCGCCGATTCCGTCTGAAGTGGCCGAATACGAGCCGTGGCACCGCATGCGCCTTTCCGTGACGCCGGGCCTCACCTGCATTTGGCAGGTCAGTGGCCGCAGCAACATCCCGTTCGAAGGGCAGATGCGCCTCGACAACGACTATATCCGTCGCGATGGCAAGCTCGGGGACGATTTCAAGCTCATTTTGAAGACGTTCAAGGTCGTGTTCAAGGGCGACGGCGCGTACTAACGCCTGTGATGCTGTTGGCATTGCCATTTTCTAAGCTTTAAAATTCTTGAAACTCCGAGCTATATTTTATATCTTTCATTCTCGGTGTATGGTCGAACCGGTGTAGGGATATATCCGGTGTAATATAGGAGTGTAAAATGAGAAAATACTTGTCTTTAACGGCATTGCTCGCCTCTAGCGCACTTGCCGCAAGCGTAACGGTCAACCCCGCCTCCACCGCCCAGAAAGTTACGGGTTTCGGTGGCGCAAGCGTTTACTACCAGAGCTGGATCAAGAACCTCCCCACAGCAGACCAAGAAGCCCTTTTCGATACCGCATTCACGGGTCTTAACATTTCTTTGCTCCGCGTGGGTAACTGGTACCAGGACGAAGACATCACAAAAATCCAGGACGACATCGACATCGTCAAGGCCGCCAAGACCCGCCTCGGCAACCATATGAAAATCCAGATGTCCAGCTGGTCTGCTCCGGCAAAGCTCAAACCGAGCAACAGCCTCAACGGCCAAGACGGACACTCCAAATCTGACAAGACCTTGAAGAAGGCAAACGGCGATGCTTACGGCGCCTACGCCTACACAGACTTTGCCAACTGGTGGAAGAAGAGCCTCGAAGCCTACAAGGCCGCAGGCATCTCTCCGGACTACGTTTCTATCCAGAACGAACCGGACATGGAAGCCACCTACGAAGAAACGCTCTTCGAACCGACAGAAACTAATGAAATCGCCGGTTACAAGGAAGCCTTGAACGCCGTCTACGACGCCGTGAAGGGACAGACCAAGTTGATTGGCCCGGAACCGCTCGGTATCGGCTACAGCAACTTTGAAAAGTATGCCAAGGAACTCGATGCAACTAAGCTCGACGGCTACTCCTACCACCTTTACCACGCCGGTGACGGAAACGACAACTCCGGCAACAACTACCTCGATCCGGAAAACTTCCGCAAGCCGATGAAGGCTATCGCCGACGTCTACGGCAAGGGCGACAAGCCCATCATCATGACGGAATTCTGCCCGATGCTCGACGAACCGCGCGAAAAGGACATGCTCGGCCTCGCCCAAATCATGCAGATTGGCTTTACCGATGGTCGCCTCTCCGGCTACATCGCCTGGCAGCTTTTCTGGGGTTACCACTCCCAGATGATTGGCGTCTGCCCGGGTGCAGGCTGGGACCTCGACGGCAGCGGCAGATACGTCTGTGACGACGCCGGCTTCAAGATTTTCCCGGAATACCACGCCATGCGCCACTATTCCAAGTTCGTGAACCCGGGTGCAAGCGTCATTGCCACCGCAACTGACGACGCAAACCTCAAGACGGTCGCCTTCCTCAGCGCAAACGGCGATTCCATCTCGACCATCCTTATCAATACGGGTAGCACCGCCATCCAGCTCGACAACCCGGCCATCGCGGGCTACGGCCTCGTTACCGCCGTGCAGTCCAAGGAAAACGGCCTCAAGAGCAAGAACATCTCTGTTGCAGCATGCACCGTTCTCCCGGCACGTTCCATCACAACTCTCGTTTACAAGAAGGGCGCAGCAGCAGCCACAGTTGCAACCTGCAAGGACGAGACAAGCGATGCAAGCTACGTCGAACCGATTATCGTTCCGACCGATGACGTTGTGATTGTCGACTACACGACTTCGACCGACGTTTCTGGCTGGCAGGCCATGGATGATAAGCTCTCCGACGTCACCTACGGCACAACCGCCATCGACGGCATTGCAGGCTACGCCAGCGTTCCGCTCGCCGGCTGCGACCAGTCCGAAGAATCTTGCGGCTACCAGAACCAGCTCTTGAACATCAGCACCGAAGGCGCCAAGGCTCTCGCCTCTTGTGCAAGCCTCGTCATCACGATGCGTAGCCAAGGCACTTCTGACGCTTACGTGAACGTGGGCGGCGCTGCAGGTGGTAGCTGGGTCGATTACGAATACGGCAAGCTCGCCGCAGGTTCCAAGTGGAGCGAAACCAAGGTCTCCCTCAAGAAGGAAGGCGAAAACGGTTCTACCGCACTCACCTTCAACAGCGAATCCGCAGGCATCTACATCGCAAAGATTGTCGCCACGGGCTGCACGGGCACGGGCTCCATCAAAATGACCCGCCGCTCCATCGTCAACGACTCTAAGACTCAGGCTTATATCTTTGACATGAACGGCAACCTTGTATGGAAGGGCCGCAAGGGCGAAGCCCTCAACGACAACGGCACGCTCAAGCCGAGCATCCGCCAGGGCGCCTACATTTTGAAGACAAAGTCTAACGCCCAACGCGTCTTCAAGAAGTAAAGACTATTTCTATAATTCATTAAAACGGTCCGCAAACGCGGGCCGTTTTTTCGTTTTTCAACTTTTTACAAAAGAAAACGGGCCAAACGGGCGCGAAAAGCGTGTTAATGTAATAGGGGCGTGCAAAATCGATCTGCCCCACGTAAACAGAGGATAAAATGAACGCTCAAAATAAACAATGTGCAGACCCGATTCTTGAAAAGCTTGGACTCGGGCGTTTTTACCATGGAGATAAACCTTTAGTCTGGATTGTTTCGTCATTGCGAGCAACGCGAAGCAATCTAGGCGAAGAAAAACTTCACGAAGACGTTGCTCCGTATAATGCCGAAGAAGGTGATCTCTCGCAATATTTTGTCAAGGAAGGTGAATTTGGCCCTTATGCAAGTCTTTTGTATGACAAGACTTTCAAGAAAACATTTTCGCCGGATACGCGTCGCGGAAAACGCAACTTGCTGAATCTGTTGAACGATATGCTTGAGGAGCAAATTCCGCAAAGGATTAAGGAAGTGACCTCGCAACAGCTGGAACTCAATGATTCCGGTAGCAAGGTTTCCAAATCTTCAATCCTTGACCTGCATTGTCGCGATGAGCGAGATAATCTTATCGAAATTGAGGTGCAGATTCAGCGTGAAACGAATTTTTTGAAGCGCCTGGTGTTCTATTCGAGCCAAATGATTGTGCAACAGGGCGAACCCGGTCCCGACTGGGATTACGATGTCAAACCGGTCTATGTGATTTCTTTTGCCCGTTTTCGGGTATTTGATGATGATCGGCCACTTCACCGAGCCGGAATTCTCGATTATGAAACCGCAGATCGGCTAATTGACAGTGCAAATTTTACGATTATTGAACTTCCAAAGGTTACGAGGATGATTCGTTCAAGTGATTCGGAGGTTGCCAAGTGGCTGTTTATTTTCCGCTATTTGGACCGCTTAAAGGAGCTTCCTCCCGCTCTAAAAACGGAAAAGTTCGAGGGCTTGCCTCCATTTGCCAAACTAGCTAGATTTAATAAAAAGGAACTAAAAAGGTACAGGTATATTATGCAGTTAAAATGGGACAGATACGCTCAAGAATTGGCTTTTGCAGAAGATCACCCTGATTTCGTCAAGAAAATCGAGGATGAAACTGTTGAAAAGGCTTTAAAAATAGTGAAACGAGTTCTGCGAAAGAGAAATCTTTCTCCAAATGTTATAAAAGAGTGCGTAGAAGATTTGTCTGTATTGAAGGCATAGGTATAAATTCTAAGCAAGCTCATTAAATAGCCCAAAAAATACAGGTAAAGAGTATGGTTTTGACAGAAGAAGAACAGGATTATCTCGCCTGGATTAAAATGAAAGGTGTTGAGCAGGGGGCCGATAAAAAAGCTCGCGAAGTGGCAAAAGATTTGCTTGTTGAAGGTGATTCTGTAGAAAAGGTCGTACGTATTTCAAAGCTTTCTGAAGCAGATGTTCTTGCCATCAAGGCGGAGATCGAGAAGCAATAAATTATCGTTGTACGTCATTGCGAGGCGGTTGCGCCGAAGCAATCTTTTTTAGCTCGGATTTATGTCCGGGCTTTTTTTTGTGCAAGCTGAGCGGATTTTAGAAATGAGCGGTAAAAACGCAAAAGGCACCTGGTGGAGAGCCAGGTGCCTTGGAGCTGTATTATGTGAGACTTAAATTAATCGTCGATAGCGACGCAACGGATCGGGAGGGCAAGTGTCTTGGTGTATGCATCGAATGTCGTTTCAAGTACACTCAAGTCATGCGGGTACATCAAAGCAATAGCCTTTTTGCCACCAGCAGAGATACTTGCATCAGTATCATCATCAGTATTAGACCACAGGAATGCATCGTCAGCACTCATAAGAGTCGTTTTAGCAACTTCCTTCTTTGTTTCAGGATCAACAACAAATTCAACATTGTAGTAACCAGAAGCAGTCACATTAAACGTCTTCAGCAATTCTCTCGATTCAACAAGAGTCTGGAGTTCTTTCTTAGTCGGAAGTCTCCAACCTTCAGGGCAAGCACCGGTAACAAGCTTGTGGGACTCGAGTTCATCACCCTGGGCTGCGTTAATGAAGGCTTGCGGAAGAGTGGAAGCGGTTCTAACATCACCGGCACCTGTTGCAGAAGCCCAAGTGTAGTAACGGAAGCCATCTTCACCCGCATAGTTTTCATATGCATCTTTTTCAAAGTCAATTACTTTACCAGCAGTCACAATTCGACCATCTTCAATTTTCGGCAACTTGTATTCGAAGGCGAGGTTTTCACCCATCCACCAGTTGCTGCCTACCTTAACCACTGAGTAGACGTGGTTATCACGTCTATCGCAGAACTGATTCTTGGGAGAGAACGTCTTATCGCCGCACTTGTTGAACACCATTTCGAGATCATCATCGCAGAACTGAGTCGGTTTCACCTTGTACTGATCGAGGTCCACAAAGAAATCATTCACATCTTCCCAATAGTAAGGCGAGCTAGCTCCATAAATGAAACTGAAGAGTTCTGCACGAGGATCGAGAGATTCTTCATCGGCATCACGAACAATTCGAGACTTATTGAGATTGATAATAATGTCATCAATTTTTGTGTATCTTGCGCAATAAGTCATAATAGAATCTTTGGTTCTATCGTTAGTCGTACCGCAGAACTCGTAATCACCGAATTCCTTGCCACCGCATTTCTTGGTAATGAAGCCGTTCCAGCAGAATTCATCGGCCTCAGGAGCACGCATTCTAATGTTTTTCTTAACAGCAACTTCAACCTGGTCCTCGAATTCAACGTCAATACACATCGGCGTGACAACACCAGCTTCGCAGTATTCAGAAGAGACGTTATAAGCGACCTTCTTTGCATCTGTTCCGCACTTATCGAAAAGTGTAGTGAGAACGCAGAACTGATTGGCCGGATCATAGGTCTTATCACCGCACATGGCCTTAGCAATGACCACAGGTTCGGCATCACCGCACTTCACGGTAACAACACCTTCGCCATTGTCCGTGCTGACGCAGCTAGTACCATCCGTCACAGAACCAACGAGTTTGTCATCGCAGTACATCTTAAGCTCATCACCATCCTTCTTGGCAGTGCAGCTTGTACCGCTCTTACCGTTCCAAACCGTTCCACCGGTTCCGTCATCGCAAGTCATCTGGATGCCCTTAGTGCCATCCTTGTCTGCGGTTTCCTTAACCGTGCAGCTCTTGTTCTTGAGAACAGTAGAGGTAGTACCGCAAGTAATCTTGATACCTTCTTCGGCTTCAGAGGTCGTGCAAGATTCACCATTGACACCGTTCTTCAACGTACCGACGACCTTACCACCGCAAAGCACATCGTAGCCGTCCTTAGTGGAATTGACCTGAGCATTACAGCTTTCACCAGTCTTACCGGTATCACCCTTAGCACCAGTAGCACCAGCAACACCTTGCTTACCCGTTGCACCAGTCTTACCATTTAACAAGACGCCAACAGAATCCCCTCCGCAGAGCACCTTGTAGCCGGATTCGTCCTTCAAGGACTTGACTTCGCAGCTTGCGCCATCGGCACCATTAAGGCCATTGACGCCGTTAACACCGTCTTTTCCGTCTTCGCCGGAACAAGCGATGAGACCAAACATGAGTGCGGCACAACCCGCAACACTGAGCTTTGTGTAATGCATAATATGCTCCCTTGTTGATTTTCTCCAATCTTTGTGAAAAACTTTCACAAAACAAAGTTTACATTAATTTTTCGCAAAAGTTAAGTTTTGCTTACAAAAAATTATTTCAACTTGGAATAAAGTTGCGTTTTTACGTCTAATTTCTTACAAAAAGATTACGCGCCAAAATTGTAAACTTTTTGACATATTTAGCGAAATTTGAACAAAAACGGCAATTTTAAAATTTCGAAATTTCGGACAAAAGAACAAAATCTGATTTTAATTTTCAAAAGTAAATTTTTATTTACAAATTGAAATTTTGAAGGATTTTGATGGTTTTTCTGTTTGAACCTAATTCAACTAAGGCTCTAAAGAGCCTAGTTTCATATATCGGGCTTTCGCCCTCAGGATGACGGGATAAAAAGACAACCCCGGCACGGTGGCCGGGGTGACTATGTAAAGGTGAATTCCGCTCGTGGCGGAGCACTTGTTAGTTTGTTTAAACTAAGCCCAGTTTTCGGCCTTGAGTTCGCGGCCCCAGATTTCCTTGACCACGTCTTCGACCTTGCGGTTTTCGAACAACATCTGATAGACGGCTTCGACAATCGGCATTTCTACGCCAAGCTTCTTAGCGAGAGCGCGCGTGCTACGGCAAGTCGGCACACCTTCGGCAATCATCTTCATGCCTGCAAGCACCTGGTCGAGCGTTTCGCCCTTACCAATGTGTTCGCCCACGTAACGGTTACGGCTGTGCTGAGAAAGGCACGTCACAATAAGGTCGCCCATGCCGGCGAGGCCTGCAAACGTTTCGGGCTTTGCACCGAGAGCCTTGCCCAAGCGGCACATTTCAGCCTGGCCACGCGTGAGGATTGCGGCGCGGGTATTGTCACCAATCTTGAACTTGCCACCCGCTTCGAGGCCATAGAGCACACCAGAAGCAATAGCAATCACGTTCTTCACGGAACCACAGAGTTCCACACCAACGATATCGGTCGAGGTATAGACGCGGAGGTAAGAGCAGCTCATCGCCTGCTGCACAACCTTTGCAGATTCTTCGTTCACGCAAGCAGCGACAATGGCGGTAAGCACGTGCCGGCTCACTTCTTCGGCGTGAGACGGACCGCTAAAGGCCACCATCTTGTCTTCGGTAAGCCAAGGGACCTTTTCGAGGATGACTTCGCTCATGAGCTGGTCCGTGCCTTCGAGAATACCCTTCGTGGCGCAGACGACAATCGGTTCCTTGCCCTTTGCAGGGGTCCAAGAGCCAAGATTTGCGGCAACGCCAGCCATAAACTGAGACGGAACAACGATAAGGACCATGTCACAGCCTTCAAGAGCAGCGTGCATGTCGGTCGTGTACTTAAAATCAGCCGGGAAAATAACGCCAGGAAGCTTATCCTTGTACTGGTGTTCGGTGGAGAGAAGGTCTACTTCTGCTTGGGAATTGGTCCAAAAAGTGAGTTCGTTCTTGTTTTCGTAAACAACTTGACCGAGGGTCAGGCCCCAGCCACCGGTACCTAAAACTGTAACTTTCATAATATCTTTCCTAGTTAATAGTCTATAGTCATCAGTCAATGGTTAACATTGCCAAAAATCATTGCCGCATATAATCTACAATATTTTATGGAATTGCAGCCATCAATATTCAAAAAATGTAAGCACACATAGGTTCTTATCGCTGTCACCCCGTACTTGTTACAGGTTCACTCTTATGCAGTCCCGAAATGGTGATGCCGGCACAAAGGCCGGCATGACAATGCAAACAATCCGTTCCTCAAAGCGAAGCGAGCTCAAAGGCACAACGTGCCGACCCCATAGCCCAATCCTACTTACTTTTTGCGCTTGGAGCCGAAGCCGTTCTCAGTGCCGTTGAGGAGGCGCTTGATGTTCGACTTGTGCTTCACGATGACGAACACAGCGACAATCACGGCGAGAATCATCTGGCCAAGGTTGATGCTTTCGAAGTAGTATTCCGGGCAGACATAGCCAAACACGGAAAGTGCGCCGAGAAGACCGCAACCGAAGATGCTACCGACGGAGACGTACTTCGTGGTGACCGTGAGGATAATCCAGAGGGCAAATGCGCAAAGGACTGTGAGCGGGGAAATGGCGAGGAACACGCCGAGAGCCGCAAGCACGCCCTTACCACCGCGGAAACCGGCAAAGCAAGTGAAGCTGTGGCCAAGAATCACAAGGAGGCCTGCGACGAGCGGCACCCATGCGCTGTAATCGGCACCGCCAGCGGCGACTTGAGCTTCGCACATCTTTTGAGCGATAAACGGTCCAAAAAAGCCCTTCAAAAGGTCCATGAACACGACCGGGAGAGCAGGCTTCCAGCCGAGCACGCGGAATGTATTCGTGAGGCCCGCATTCTTGGAGCCGTAGTCACGAATATCAAAGTCCTTACCTTTCGCGAGTTTTGCGATCCATATGGCGCTGGGGATCGACCCCAGCAAGTACGCTATTGGAAGACTCAGTAAACTGTTCAAGTTCTTCATCCTTTCTGAGGGTTAACTTTCTATCGAAATTCAGGCGGAGCGGAGCGCCCTGCAACTGGAATTCGTCATAAAACTTTTTGAGCAAGTAGCGCTTGTACGATTCGTCGACAAGTTCCGGCGTACGGGTTTCGATGTCGATGACCGGCGGTTCCACCATAATCTGGCAGGCGCGGGTAAGCATGACGACACGACCGTTGTGGCTCGGAGGAGCCTTTTCTTGCAAGAAGTTCGCAAAGCTTTCGGCAACGCGGTCACGACCAAGCACACGGCGGCAGTTGGCATAGACGGTCTGGATTGCCTGAATCACGCGGCCTACGCGCTGGCCTTCCTTGGCACTGATCGAGAGAATCGGTACAAATTCAAGCATCGGTTCGCGTTCGAGGAGTTCCTTGACCATGTGGTCGAAGGACTTGTCGTTCTTGTTCGGGAGGATATCCCACTTGTTCAGCACAACGACGAGACCCTTACCGGCCTTGCGGATTTCCGTGATGATGCGGTAGTCCTGGATTTCCATGCCGCGCGTGCAGTCGACGACGAGCACGGACAGGTCAGAACGGCGGATGCTTTCGAGCGTACGCATGTTGCTGAAGACTTCCACTTCGTCTTCGACGCGAGCCTTTTTGCGAAGGCCTGCGGTATCGGTAACGACAAACTTCTGTCCGTCAACGACAAAGTCACAGTCGATGGAGTCGCGGGTCGTACCCGGGATGTCGGAGACCACGGCGCGGTCTTCGTTCAACAGGCGGTTGAGGAGCGTACTCTTGCCTGCGTTCGGGCGGCCGAGAATGGCAAAACGCACCGGGCGTTCTTCGCGACGTTCGCCACGTACCGGAGTCGGGAGCACGGAGACCACTTCGTCCAGGAGCGAGAGGCAAGCGTAGCCGGTCAAAGCACTGACGGTACGCGGCTGTCCAAAGCCGAGTTTCAAAAATTCGTAGCTTTCCTGGCGGTCGCCCTGCAATTCGCTCTTGTTCGCGACAAGGATGACCTTCTTGTCGAGCTTGCGGATGAGGCGCGCAAACTGCTGATCGAGCTTGGTGATGCCCACGCGGATATCAACCATGAAGAGCACGAGGTCGGCTTCATTCACGGCATTAAAAATCTGGGCGCGGACGCTGTCCGCCAAGACGTCGATAGAATCATCGGGCAAGAATCCACCCGTATCGACGACTGTAAATTCGTGACCCTTGTAAATCGCATTCTGGTAATGACGGTCGCGGGTAACACCATCGCGGTCGCTCACCACGGCGGCACGGCGGCCAAGAATGCGGTTGAAGAGGGAGGACTTTCCGACGTTCGGACGTCCAATTATGCAAACGATAGGTAATTTCATCGGGCACAAATATAGAAATTGTGTCTAGGGGGCGTTTAGACGAGAGAACGCCGCTACGCGGCTACAGACGAAAGACGAAAGCTTTTAAAATCGTTGCATATTTTTTACAAAAAAATTTAAGCCAAATACTATTCTCGCGCGTGTTAATATAATGGGTAAGGAATGTTCCGAGCTCGTAAAACAGGGGCTTAAAAATGTCCAAAAACAACTCACCGGATTCAATTATTCGCGACATCACACGCGAGTTCAACACCATCGTAGATTCAGTCAGCGAAGAAAGCAATTTCATCCATGACCGATACTTCAGATTCGCTTTTGCAGACCCAATCCGCATGGCAGAACTACTAACACTATTTTCTCGCCGAAACGCTTCACTCAAGGCTTTTCTAGACACAATAGACCTATCAAGCCTCCGCGGTGCAAGAGAAAACCATTCCACAGACAAGCATATAGGTTCAGCAGACCTAGTCTTTGAAGTAGACTTGAAAAACGGAGGAACAACAGGGCTTTATGTAGGAATAATTGCAGAGCATAAATCTGATAAAGACAAACTCGTACTGAATCAAATTTCCGAATACTACCATCACCTTTTTCTAGAACGAAAAAAAGACGTCCCAGTAATAGCATTTATCGTCTATAACGGCGAAAAAGACTGGAATCCGCTCACAGAAACCCATTTTGCCGATTACCCGGAATTTTACCACGATATCGGGTATCCTTTTAAGGCAATATATCTAGACGTAGGGCACGCCATTGACGACTCCGAGATGAAATCACTTTCGCCAATAACTCTTGTCGCCCTAACCGCAATGAAGTATATTTGGGATATAGAAAAGTTCTCTGTATCCTTTCGAGAGGCTGCAAAATACCTTTTGACTGTACAAAATACGACCGAAGGAAAGGATTTCATCAAACAGTCGCTTTCGTACTTTTTGTGGAAGTGGCCCTACAAAAGAGAGGTAATTAAAATGGATAGACCAGAAATTATCGCCAACAAGGGCTACGAAACCTTCGGTGAGCACTACTTTAATGCAGGAATAAACAAAAAAGCACGTGAAGATGCCCAAGCCATGCTTGAAGAAGGCTTAGCAATCGACACAGTGGTACGGATTTCAAAACTTCCGGAAGCAGAAGTCTTAGCTATAAAAGCATCTCTCGAAAAAAAATAAGCCAAAAGCAAATAATATAACGTCCCGAACACGAGCCCTGTTTCCGGGACTATGCAATATGGGCTAATAAAAGCTATACGAGAAGCACTGTTAATTTCTTATTGCATATTTTTTAGCCTAGAATAATATATCTTTGTAGTGTATTATTTAGAGTTTTTCCCCACAGGTGGGAAGGACATACGAGGTTACTTTGGCTTCCATA
>JAEEGJ010019112.1_pt1 | contig 15166 bp, 2 predicted proteins | sample 8958761 | NCBI WGS metagenome assembly JAEEGJ01 (sample SAMN16246546, study PRJNA631951) | gut metagenome | biome: gut microbiome; feature: rumen; material: RS-attached | host: Bos | place: Iran: Karaj | collected 2018-10 | reverse complement strand
AATTGAGAATTATTAATTTAGAGGGATTGGTGGTTGTTTGATAATGAGTTGGGTTAAAATGATGCTGCAAAGATAAGGTATATTTTTAAAATATGCAAGTGTTTTGAATAAATTAGTTTTATAATTCTGGGTATTTAACGGCGAATGGAGTGAATTTTAATAAATCGGCGAATGAAGCGAATTTTATAAAAGCGGGGTAGCTTTAACTGGGCCTCATCGGACCTCACCCCCCGACCCCCTCTCCACTGTGGAGAGGGGGAGCGTACTACCCGGGGCCTACCGAGATTAAACCCCTAACGGGGTACCTCTGACCTCTAACATAATTCTCAATGCTCAACTTCGTTTTTTTGCTTTGAAAAAAAAAGTAAAAAAATTAATTTTTTTTTGACTAATACTGGTTTTTGCCCCCTCTAATATTATATAGGAATCTTGTTTTCCTGTATGATAGGTGTAAATATGCATTGAAACAATGGATTTAAAAATTAATATTATGTTGAAAATGAAACATTTACAATTAAGAGGGACGGTAGGAGCCGTCTTGTTCGTCCTGCTGCTTGGTGTGGTGGGGATGACGGAAGTTATGGGGCAGACTGGTGCTCTGAGTGGGGTGTTTTCCATAAACAAAGGCACCCAAATCAATTTCTCGCAAGGTAACCTTCAATACCAAGCCTCCACCAATACTTGGAGGTTCGCCGAGAATCAATGGGATTATGTGGGGGATGACAATGCGAGCATTTCTGAATCCTATGATGGTTGGATCGACCTCTTCGGTTGGGGCACCAGCGGCTATGACCATGGAGCCACCTGCTACGAACCATGGTCAACAAGCAAGAGTTATTGGGACTATTACGTCTACGGCAGCGAAACCTATAACTTGTTCGACCAAACGGGTCAGGCCGACTGGGGTTACAACGCCATCAGCAACGGTGGCAACCAAGAGAATTCCGGGTGGCGGACATTGACCTTTGAGGAATGGTCTTACTTGTTGAGGAAGCGTCAAACGCTGTCGGGAATACGCTATGCAGGCGCGCAATTGAATGGCATCAATGGTGTAATCCTGCTTCCTGATGACTGGGATCCGGATTATTTCACTTTGAATAATCCCAATGGCATCAATTGGGAAAGCACCTACGAAAGTAATGTCATTACAGATACGCAATGGGAAGAGCTTGAAAAGCATGGTGCCGTATTCATGCCTGCCGCAGGCGATCGAAATGGAATCAGAATCAACAATATTAATGAAGGCGGTGCTTGGTGGTCATCAACAGCAAGCAGTAGCGTGTATTTCTTCGGGGATGCTTTTGTTTTCGATAGTGATTTTTTTAGGCACTATGGCTTATCGGTGCGTCTGGTTCGTCAAGCTCAAAGCTATTCCTTTGCTATCGGCACTGCCACCAACCCTGTTGAAGGGGGTATGGTAAGTGGGGCAGGTGTCTACGGGGTAGAAACCGAATGCACCTTGGTTGCGACACCCAATGAGGGTTATGTCTTTGTCGGCTGGACCGAGAATGGTGAGGTGGTTTCCACCAAGGCCGAATATTCCTTCACCGTCACTGGCGGCGGAAACATAGTGGCGAACTTCCGCTATGCCGATGCCGACATCACGGACGGCGCTTTCACAGGACAGTTCTCGGTGGGTGAGGGGAAACAGGTTTATTTCTCTCAAGGCAACTTGCAGTATATCGGCAGTTCTGATGTCCCTCAGTGGAAATTCGCTGAGCATCAATGGGATTATATGGGCGACAACGGACAAAGCTCGGATGATCGTAAAGCAAACCGTGCACTGTTCTGCTGGAGTTCCAGTGGCTAAGAGCAAGGAGGGGAGAATTGTCAACCTGGGCAGGTTAATGGTATTGGGTATTACGCCTACGGACTGGAAAACGGTCATTTGTTTGACCGAACGGGCAAAGCGGATTGGGGTTATCATGCCATCGCCAATGGCGGCAACAAGGAAAACGGAGGATGGCGCACCTTGTCCTATGAGGAATGGGATTATCTGATCAATACCAGAAACACCCGTTCCGGCATACGGTATGCCAAAGCTACTTTGAACGATGTTTACGGCATTATATTGCTGCCTGACGATTGGGACGTTTCCTATTACACTTTGAATGGCACCAATGAAGCCGATGCCGATTACGATGCCAACATCATTACCGTTTCCCAATGGAATGGGTTGGAGAAGCATGGAGCAGTCTTCCTGCCGGCTGCGGGTTTCTTGGTTAATGGGAACTATGTGCATAACTGGCATGTTTATGGTTATGAGGACGAAGTGTACGGTTGTTACTGGACCTCGTCAGCAGATGATTATAATCCTGTCGCCGCTTGGGGATTTGGCTTCAGCAATTGCGAAGGTGACGGTCTCTTCATTGATGATTTGCGCAGAGAGCAAGCAAACCCGGTGCGTCTGGTCCGTTCCAATGTGAGCTTTAACATCAACGCAGCATCCAATGACACGTTGTATGGTGTTGTGGGTGGATCGCGTGTATATTTTGAGGACACCCGAGCTACCGTCACTGCCGTGGCTCATGAGGGCTACGACTTCCTTCATTGGACAGAGGATGAGGAGGTGGTGTCCGATGAGAACGCCTATAGCTTCACGGTCAACGGCAACAGGAACTTGGTGGCGGTTTTCACCCATGCGGGTGCGGCTCCCATCGGCGCCATCAACGGTATGTTTACGTTGAGCGATGGGCAGAGGGCGTATTTCTCCCAAGGCAATCTGCAATACATAGGCACTGCGGGCAACGGCGACGAAAACAACACGGGCGCTTATTGGAAGTTGGCCGATCAGCAATGGGATATCCTTTGCGATAACGGCCAGGGTGATTCCCTCCTTGTCATGGACAGAGACCTCTTTGGCTGGGGTACAAGCGGTTATGACCACGGCGCGCTGAATTACCAGCCGTGGAAGGCTGCTTTGTCTACGGGCCATCATGCAGATAACTATGATGCATACGGTTGTGATATGTGCAACTTGTTCGACGAGAGCGGAATGGCGGATTGGGGTTTCAATGCCATTGCCAACGGGGGTAACACCGAGAACTGTGGCTGGCACACTCCAACCCGTGAAGAGTGGAATTATGTGCTCTTTCTTCGCAGTACGGTTTCTGAGATCCGTTTTGCTAAAGCACAGGTGAACGAGGTGAATGGCTTGATCTTGCTACCTGACAACTGGAGTCGCTCTTATTATGCCTTGAATCAAACGAACAAAACCGTTTCGGAATACAACAGCAACATCATCACTTTGGAGCAATGGAGTGTTCTTGAGCAACATGGCGCGGTGTTTTTGCCTGCCGCAGGAAACCGTTTTGGGGTGCAGGTGCTTGATATCAATGATTCAGGCAAATATTGGTCATCGACAGCGTGTAATGTAATTACTGCATACGGTTTGAGCTTTGAAGGCGGCTCTTATCAGACCTCTGCAAATGGTTATCATAGACGTGGCACAGGCGAATCTGTCCGTTTGGCACGGCCCATTCATACATACGCTATCAGTGCTGTTCCAGTATCGTCAGACGAAGGTGGGGCTATGGGCACGGGTATCTACTTCGAGGGTGCCACTTGCACGGTGACAGCGATCCCTAACGAGGATTACATCTTTGTCAACTGGACCGAAAACAGTGAAGTGGTCTCCACCGATCCTGTTTATAGTTTCACGGTGACAGGTGATAGGGAGTTAGTTGCGCATTTCTCGGGAAGCGGCGTAGAGGAGACGGAGGCAATGCTGCGTGTGTGGCCAAACCCCGTCCGTGCCCATGGAGAACTCCGTCTTGAATTGCCTGCGGGGGAAAAGGTCCTTGTGGAGATCTACAACCCTCTGGGTGTCAAAGTGATGTCGAAGGAGACAGCGGACGGACGTGTTGTCTTGAACCCCTCTGTGGCACCGGGCACCTATATCATGAAGGTGGTGTCGGCTATGGGGTCAGGGTACCACTGCAAATTGATTGTCGAATAACTACTGCGAGAAAACCTTATTCACGGTTTTTACAAATATGTAGTAAAAAAATTCATCTTTTTTGGTAAAATAAGTTAGCATGTTTTTGTATCGACATAACAGATTGTTGCTTATTTTTGTCTTTTCACACCTTGAAAAACAATTCGTTAATTAAATATTATAATTATGTGTAAAAAACATTTACTTATGATTGCCTTGATGGCCTTATTCGTGCCGTCGGCTTTGTTGGGTCAGGAATTTAATCATCTGACCTATTTCACACAAACCAGCACCGATGACTTCAAGCACGGGACTCCCTATATGGTGGATGTCGCCGACGGGACTGTCAGCTTGCAATACCGGATGGCCTCCGTGGCCGAATGGGCATCGACGAGCAACATGCCCCAAAATTTGAAACGACATCAGATGGTGACCTGGCGCGACTATGTGTATTGCGTGGGCGGTTACAATGGCTCTAACCCTGTGAACACCGTTTATCGTGCCACACAGCAAACCAACGGCATCTCGGGCTGGTCGGGACTCAATGCCATGCCATTGGCTCTGAAGGACTTAGCCGTGGTGGCCACGCAAACCAGCCTCATCGTGATGGGCGGTGTGAATAACGAGGGAGCGAGCGACAAGATTTATTACGCTCCTTTTAATAACGATGGCTCTATCGGTGCCTGGACGGAGAGCGAGGTCACCTTGCCTCAACCTATGTATGGGATGCGGGCGATTCAAGCGCTGGGAAACATTTACCTCATAGGCGGCACCACGGTGAATGGTGAAGAAGAGACCTTGGTCAAAAACGTCTATCTGCTGAAAGTGGACGCTCATGGTGAAGTCACCTCTATCACCACGACGACGAGTCTTCCTGAGGTTAGAGGCGGACATGCCGTGGCTTTCTACGACTCCAAGATCTACGTCACGGGTGGTTATGACGCTTCTCAAACGGCAAAAAGTACGGTATATAGCGCTGCGGTGAATCTCAATGGCACGTTGGGCAGCTGGTCAACGCGTACGGCTCTGCCTAAGGCGTTGTATGACCATACCGCGGTGGTCAGCAACGGTGAGCTGGTGGTGATGGGTGGCAGCGATGGCTCCATTGCGAGTAACGCCGTCTATCACACCCCTTTGGATGCCACTAACCTTGAATGGACCCTGTCGGATGTGTTCCTGACGGAGCGTTTGAGCCAAGCGGTCTCTTTTGCTTTTGGCAACAAAATCTTCTTCTGCGGCGGCGAGGCCATCTCGGGTGTCGTCAACAGCAATGTCAACTTTATGGCGGTCACCACGTCTGACAAGCCTATCCGCAAGACTGCCTTCGTGGGAGAGACATTCTATGTGGGTGCTCCCAAGACCCTTCAGCAATTCAACTATACCCTCAACGTAGGGTCGGGCACTTCGTATGAGATTCTTTACCGTACTGCTGGCGCCGACAAGGTGTTCGGCAACTGGACTTCGAAAAGTGCCAACCAGCCTGCCGCCATCGGCGAGAACAAATGCTATGTGCAGTATATGTTTCGTTTCACGGCCACTGCCTCCTGCACGGAGAACCTTAGTCTCGAAGAGGTGACCCTGGTAGTGAACGGTTGCAGCCAGCTGGCAGGTAACCTGAATGACGTTTCCACGCTGACTTTGGCGGGCAGTCCTTATTGGGTGACCGAGAGCATCAGCTTCACCAACGGCACTCATAACATCGAGGCGGGTGTGGTCATCTACTTCCGCGCCAATACCATGCTGTCAATCACTCAGGCCTCGGTGAATTTCAACGGTACTGCGGCTAACCCCATCCTTCTGACCTACGAGGATGTGGATGAGGGGATGTGGGATGGCGTTCGTTTTGAAGATGCCAGCGACAATGGTGTCAGCTCTGTGATGAACTACACGAATATCGAGAAGGCAGGTCATGGAGAGACCCGTGCCAACCTTCGACTCAACTATACGAACCAACCCACGATGAACCACTGCACGTTCAACCATTCCAGTGTTCATGGCATTTTGATGTATAATTCAAGTCCTGCCATGACGGCGTGTGCTATGAATGACAATGCTGAAAACGGGTTGTGGCTCGACAACTCGGCTCCTAACTGCACCTCGTGTACTCTGGATGGCAACGGATTTGCGGGCATTTACCATTATAATGCGAACTTCAATGCGGTGTTCTCAGGTGTGACGACCTCGAACAACCTTTATGGCTTGTATTCGTGTACGCCTAACCGTTCCTTTACATACGAGCAGGAGGCACTCTCTTTTGTGAACAATGGAAGCGACATCGCCATGGCGGGAGGACAGGTCGGCTCTGACCAGACTTGGAACAAGTTCACCAATGGCTATGCTTTGTTGGGCAATGTGGAGGTTTACGGAGGCACGCCCAAGCTCACCGTGAAACCGGGTGCTATCATCAAGGTAGCGCAGAACTATGGCTTTTATGTGGGTCGCAATGGCAACCAAGGCGGTATGCTTTACGCTGTGGGTACTGCCTCTCAGCCGATTACCTTCACCGCTTTGAACGGCGAGGTGGCTGGTTGGGAAGGTGTCCGTTTCCGCGATGGCAGCGACTACAGTTCCACATCCTCCATGCGTTATTGCTTGGTTGAAAAAGCCACTACCAACCTTGTTTGCGAAAACACCAACCAGCCCAGCGTGTTGTGGTCAACCTTCCAGGATGCCCGCGACCAAGACGTGTATCTGAACAACTCCAACATCAGCATCGAAGGCAGCACCATCAAGAATTCCGTGAAAGGCTTGTGGGTGAATTCCTCTTCGCCTACTTTGGTTTCCGTGGTGTTTGAGAACCATAGCGAGGTTTGTGTCTATCACAACAATACCTGTAATGTGACTTATTCGGATTGCACTTTGAAGGATTCATATTTTGGTATCCGTTATGAGACTGTGGAGCGTGATATGGCGAACAATCCTAATGTTGTCTTTGAGAATAATTATGCAAATATTGCTATGCCAGGTGGACATATTCAAGAAACCCGCATTTGGGATAGCAACTCCTACGCTATACTTGGTGACCTTCGAGTGGGTCGTCCTGCAGATTGGACTCCCAACCATAATCGGTTGACGATTATGCCTGGGTCAACAGTGATGTTTTCTGAGGGTAGAAGGATGGATATTGGTGGGCGTTGGAGTTATACTACCTATTGGGGAGAGATTTATGCTGAGGTCACAGAAGATCAGCCAATTCTTTTCACTCCGATGAATGATGAAATTGGTGGTTGGAATGGCCTGGTGTTTAATTCCGAAAGCGATGACTTCGAGGGAGCCTCTTCATCGTTGAAGCATTGCATCTTTGAAAAGGCAAATGAGCGAAATTTATATTTGGGTAGTACATACCAGCCCGGATTGGTTGAGGATTGTATTTTCCGTCAATCTGTCCAGCGTGGTGTAGAAATGATTGACAGTCGTGATACTTTAAGGAACTGTGTCTTTGAGGACAATCAGGGTCACTCGCTTTATTATAACAATGCACATTTTGTGGGCGTGTTGGAGAACTTGACCTTTACGGGCAATCAGTATGATGGTGTCACGGTAAACGGCGGTCACATCACGGAGGATCGCACTTGGAATGCCTATACTTATTATGTCATGGAGAACATGAACGTTGGAAGACATATCAGTTGGGATCCCAATCACTGTCGATTGACGCTGATGCCCGGAACGACTATTAAGGTGGCGCAAGGGAGACGAATCAGCATTGCGGTGGATGACTATTGTGGAGAGCTGTATGCTGTAGGGACAAAGGAACAGCCCATCCTCTTTACTTCTATAAATGGTGAGGTTGGTGGCTGGAACGGAATGGTCTTTCCCGGTCGTAGCGACGATTACGAGAATCCTTCTTCTTTGCTGAAACATTGTATCTTCGAAAAAGGTAATGAATACAACCTGTTTATTACGGGAACTACGCTGCCCGAAATTGAAGATTGTTTGTTCCAACAATCTAATCAATTTGGACTCCGCATTGCAAATGAGTACTGCCAAACCATCAAGAACACAGTGATTAAGGATAATGCCTCGCACGGCATCTATATCACCGACAACACGCCTTTCACCCTGGGTGGCGCTCCTGAATATGCTTGTAGCATCTATAACAATGGTGGCTATGGGGTATATCAAGATGGTTATACAAACATTGATATGAGTTGTAATTTCTGGGGTAATATTAGCTATAAGTATATTGATGATAATTTTATTTATGACAAAAAAGACAATGCCAGCAAAGGTAGTATCACTTACGAACCAGTGAGTTGGTTCCCCATGGAAGATTTTGCTCATGTACAAGGCACCTTTGTTTACAATGATACCAAGCTGATGCGTAATCGTGAGATGAATGTCATCGATGCTGCTGGTGAAGCTATGGCTACCACCACAACTAACAACAACGGTCAGTTCGATTTCAGCAACTATCAGGTTGGTGTCTTTAACACGCTTGACACGGACTATGGTATTGATATCCTTGCCGCTGTCAACGCCACCGATGCGTTATTGACCATGCGTCACTTCGTCCATCTCGACACCCTGGCCTATGACCAAGCAGTTGCCGCCGACGTGAACGGTAATGGGAGTATCAATGGCACTGATGCCATGCTCATCTTGCGCCGTGCCATCGACGAGGAGTTCCCCTTGGGTGACTTCTATTATTATAACCCCAATGGCGTGATTATCAATGATGATGTCTGCACTATCGACCTGAGTTTCATCTGTTATGGCGACGTGAATGGTTCCTATTCCCCGCAGAACCGCGACAACACCATGACGATGCTTTCTGTAGGTCAGCTGCTGGCAGATTCAGACCAACTCTTGGATCTTCCTGTGACCCTCAAGAGTCCTGCCGAGACAGGCGCTCTCACCTTGCGTTTCGCTTATCCAGAAGCCTACTTGGAGGTGGTGGATGTGACCTTGGCATCTACGGGTGAATCCTTGCTGTTCACGGCTGACCATGGTGAGTTGAAGGTTGTTTGGTACAGCCTTGAACCGCTGGCCTTGGCTGAGAACGATGGTCTCATTATCATTAAGGCACGCACCAAGGATTTGAGTGATTTGGATGAACCCATTGCCTTCTCATTGGATGCCTATTCCGAGCTTGCCAACGGCAGTGCCCAGGTGCTTGACGGCGTGGTCATCGCCATGCCGGTGATCGTCACCTCTACTTTGGGCGTTCATGAAGGAGCGATGACGGAAGGGGCGCACGTCTCTACCTATCCTAACCCCGTCAATGACGTATGCCATCTCACGTATGACCTTGCTGAAGCAGGCCGTGTCACGGTGTCAGTGTACAACATGATGGGCGTGAAGGTTCTGGATGTCGCTGACCTCCATCAAGAGGAGGGTAAGCATGAGATGGAATGGAGCACCTTGAATCTTGCTGCCGGTGTCTATAACTGCCGTGTCACCTTCGAGGGCGCAAGCAGCTGGGTGAAGTCAACTGTAATCATCATCGAAAAATAAGAGGCCATGACACGTAAGATAAGAATTCTCATGCTGCTATGCTGCCTCATCCCATGGATGCGGGCAGCGGCCGACAACATCGTCACGGCGGTGGGCAGTGGCTCCATCTGCCCTGGCGACGAGGTGGTGGTCCCTGTCACAGTGAACCACTGCGACGGCGTGGCCGCCATCAGCCTGGCCTTGAACTATGACCCCACCAAAGTCACCTATCTCGGCTATCAAAACCTTAACAACATGGTCTCCACCATGCTTGTCAACGAGAGCAACGGGACGGTGTATATGTCCTGGGCCAAGATGAACGCCGTCGATCTGGGTGAGACCACCCTCTTGGAACTGCGTTTCAAGGGCATCGTCGGCTCCACAGGCTTGAACTGGAACACCTCTTTGTGTGAATACAGCGACACCTCGGGAACCACACTTCCCGCCAATTACAACAACGGCTCGCTGAATGTCTATGCCATCCCTGTCCTTACCTCCAGCCCGGTGGACCGTCATCTGGTGGAGAACCAAAGCACCAACTTCGACGTGGGTGCCACAGGACAAGGACTCAGCTACCAATGGCAGTTCAAGACCCCTACTGGCAGCCGTTGGCAGGACTTGAGCAACGACGCGCATCATAGCAACGTGAACAGCTGGCGTTTGTATGTGAACCAAGTCACCATGGAGATGGACGGCAACCAATACCGTTGTGTGGTGAGCGGCACCTGCCCCTCGCCAGTGGTCTCCGACCCCGCCACCCTCACGGTCGAGGTCTTCATCCCGACCATCGTCACCTCCATAGGATCGGCTTCCATCTGTCCCAACACCGCTTTCTCAGTGCCGGTCACAGTGACCAACTGCAACAACGTGGGAGCCATCTCTTTAGTGCTGAATTACAATGCCGACCTGGTGAGTTATGTGGGTTATGAGGATGCCCATGAACAGCTGGCCAATGGCGTCTTGCGCGTGAATGCTGTCGCCGGCAAGCTATATCTCTCCTGGGCTTCGTCGAACCAAGCGTTGACCATTGGCGACGGCACCCTACTGTCGTTCACCTTCAAGTCGCGTTCGGGCAACTCCTCCTTGTCATGGGACGCCAACAGCTGCGAGTACGCCAACTTGTCGGGCGGGGCGCTGCCCACGGCCTTCAACGGAAACAACCTGAACATCTATTTCCCGCCGAGCATCACCCAGCAGCCTGCCGACCGGACCGTGAAAGAAGGGCAGAACACCAACTTCTCCGTCCGCGCCTCAGGGCAAGGGCTGAGCTACCAATGGCAGATGAGCCAGGACAACGGCTATTCCTGGGAGACGCTGAGCAACGGCGGCCCATACAGCGGCGTCACAGGCAACACGTTATATGTGAACGGGGCGAGCCGCGACATGGATGGACTGCTCTACCGTTGTCTGATTCAGGGCTCTTGCGAGCCTCCGGTGACTTCCGAGTCGGCGAAGCTGACCGTGGAAGTTTTTATCCCCACCATCGTCACTACAGCAGGCAGCCTCAACACCTGCTCGCAAAACGAGTTCGGCATCCCCATCTCGGTGACCAACTGCAACAATGTGGGAGCTATCAGCCTGGCGATGTCGTATAACACCGATGTGTTGACGTACGCTGGTTACGAAGGACTTAACCCTGCCTTGGGCAATGGCCAGCTTCAGGTCAACGCCGCCAATGGCATGGTCTTCATCGCTTGGGCATCCGTGGCGGGTGCCAGCATCGGAGACGGTAACCTGATCACCATCAACTTCACCGCCTTGTCTGGCACCAGCACGATGGGTTGGAACACCGCCTATTGCGAATATGCCAATCCGCAAGGGGTGGCATATCCGACCAGCTATAACAACGGTCGTGTGACTGTTGGCGACATGAGTTTCTCCATCACCTCACAGCCCTCCAACCATACGGTGACGATGGGTGAGAACACCACCTTTGCCATCAACACCTCGGGTTCTACGTCCGGCTTCCAATGGCAAGTCAGCGAAGACAATGGTGCCTCATGGAGTAATATTGTCGCGGGTACACATTATGCGACACCTAATACCAAGACGTTGAAAGTCAATAATGTGGCTCTTGAGATGAATGGCTACCGCTTCCGTTGTGTGATCAGTGGCTCTTGTGGTGTGCAGTATTCTTCTGTAGCCATTTTGACGGTGCAGCTTCCGGTGAACTACTATGAGATTGCGCTATCTTCCGAGCCTGAGGAAGGTGGCAGTACCGAAGGGGCCGGAGCATACGAGGAAGGACTTCCTTGTACGGTGACTGCCACTCCTAACGTGGGTTATGACTTCGTGAGTTGGACGGAGAACGGTGCGGTGGTTTCGCAAGACGCCACCTATACTTTCACGGTGACGAATGACCGTGCTCTCGAAGCGCGTTTTGCCCTCCATGATTATTCCATCACCGCAGTGGCTGTTCCCGAAGGAAACGGCAGGGTAGAGGGAGCCGGAACGTATCACTATGGCGACCATGTGCTGTTGACAGCCATCCCTAATGAAGGCTTTGTGTTCGACAACTGGACGGAAGGGGGTAATGTCATCTCAACGAATCAAAGTATCAGTTTCAACGTGGAGAACGATCGTGCATTGGAGGCTCATTTCTCTGTGATGCAACTTCATATCACCGCGATTGCCGAACCCGCCGCCAACGGCAGTGTCACGGGAACCGGTGTGTTTGATTATGGTACTACAGTTATATTGACTGCCATTCCCATTGAAGGCTTTGGCTTTGGTGGATGGTTTGAAAACGACACGTTGGTGTCTTCTGAAACGGTGTTGACGTTTGAGGCTCACACGGACCGTTCCTTTGTGGCTCAATTTGTCATCAGAACATTGAACATCACCGCTGAGGTTGATCCCGAGGAGAGTGGAAGCATCACGGGAACCGGTGTCTTCAATTACGGTGACCCTGTGGTGTTGACCGCCACGCCTTTTGGTGACTTTGAGTTCTATAACTGGACTGAGGACGGGGAGGAGGTCTCCACCCAACCTTCGGTGTCATTCACTGCCTATCAGGACCGTCATCTGGTGGCTCATTTCATCCGTACCATCAGCATCGCTGCCACGGCTCAGCCCGAGGGGAGCGGCACCGTGTCGGGTGCTGGCACCTACAATTACGCTGAACCTGTGACGTTGACCGCGGTACCTGCGGCAGGTTATTTCTTTGTCAACTGGACGGAGAACGGCACTGTGGTCTCGACGGAGCCAAGCATCAGCTTCACGGCTTACGAGAGCAGAACGCTGGTGGCGAATTTCGAGGCCATTATGCACCATATCAGCGTCAGTGCCAATGTGGCAGAAGGCGGTGTGGTTTCAGGTGGTGGCGACTTCCAGGAGGGTACCAGAATCACCGTGTTGGCCGAGCCTAATGAAGGCTTCAGCTTCTTGCGGTGGACGGAGAACGGCAACAGTGTCTCTTCCAACCAGGAGTATTCCTTCACGGTGACCGGTGACCGCGACTTGGTTGCCGTCTTCGAGTTGCTTTTCACTGACACGGTGGCTTCGGCTTGCGAGACCTTCGAGTGGCACGGACATCAATACACTCAAACTGGCGTCTATTATGACACCTTGCAGAGTCAGTATGAGAGCGACAGCATCGTTGCTTTGCATCTGACGATACATCTATCCTATAATATCGATTTATATGAGACCTCATGCGGTGTGTATTACTGGGATGATGAGGCATTTGCGGAAAGCGGTGACTATGTCAGACAATATGAGTCGGTCTATGGCTGCGACAGCATCGAGACCTTGCATCTGACCGTCATCCCTTCGCGTCCTTTGGGCGCCTTTGGCTATATGAGTCCGGCCAACAACTATATTGACCGTTTTACCAACATGGAGTTCTATTGGGATGCCGTCGCCAATGCCAACCGTTATGACTTTTATTTCTGGCAGGGCGATGGTGGTCGTCCGGAGTACCCCACGCTGTCGAACACCACGGCACACACCTATTCTGTGAGTGGTTTGTCGCATGGCGGTGTGTATCATTGGTGCGTGGTGGCGAAGAACGAGTGCGAGGAGCAGCAAAGCGAAATCCGGACCATGACTTGCCAGCTGGATCCTTCGATGGCGGTGATTCCTTTGGGGATGATTAATTTCGGAGATGTCGAGCTGGGCAGCTCAGCCACAAGGTCCATCTCTGTGTCGGGTGTCGCCCTCACAGAGGATATCAGCTATGCCTTCCTCGACAACACCTGGGGGCAGGACGCGCCGTTCTTCCACGTCACCCCGTCCAACTGGAGCCCCACCGAGGGAGGCATGTTGCATGTCACCTTCGAGCCGGAACCCACACAGCTCTACTATAACGCGGCCATCCGCATTGCTTCGGGGGCTTTCGCCGACACCGTTTATTTCATGGGGTCGGTGGCCAACCGTTACGTCTTCACCACCGAGGTGGAGGGGGAGGTGTATTCGGCCAACGACAGCATCCCGATTCACGGCCATGTGGAGGACATCCTTGGCAACGCTGTGGCGGATATGCCCGTCACGGTATATCTTACCGTCATGGGGTTACGGCAGACCATCACGGTGTTGTCTGACGCCAACGGCAACTACTCGACCACCTACGTCCCGCGCTATTCCGAGTCGGGCTATTATCAGGTGGGCTCTTGCGCGTACGGCGACTACACCACGGCGGTTCACGACTCCTTTGACATCCCGGGGATTGGCCTTGCCAGCAACGACCTCATCGTCTGGACTCCTTATCAGGACGAGATGGTGGCGGGCGTGATCGAGATCCGTAACCGAAGCCGAATCCCTGTCAGCGGCATCCAGGTCAACACGATAAGCGTTCCTTCGGGATGCGATGTGGATATCAGTGGCGTCACTGAGCTGGGTCCGTTGGAGACGGGTCTGTTTTACTATTATGTCACTGGCACGACGGTGAGTCAGGGCAACGGCTACGAGGAGGCGCTCTTCGAGTTCGTGACGGCCGAGGGGGTCACCATGAACATGACCTGCTATTACTATTGCCTGCCGCGCCAAGGCGCTTTGTCGGTGTATCCTTCTTCAGTGTCCACGACGATGCAGCGCAGCGCGCAGAAGGTCTTGTCGTTCCAGATTTCCAACCGCGGCAATGGCGATACGGGACCCATCACGGTCAGCCTTCCCAATGTGCCGTGGATGTCGATGATGGGCGAGTCCACGCTGCCCTCGATGCAGGCGGGCGACTCTTGTGCCTTCTCCATCCTGCTGGCACCTTCGGCCAGCCTGCCCTTGAACCAGTACAACGGCAGCATCGCTGTGAACTGCGCCAACGGCAGCGGCTTCTCCATACCCTACCATCTGACGGCTGTCGCGGACACCTCCACCACGCTGATTGTGGACGTGACGGATGACTACACCTATAACACCAATGGCGGCAATGGGCCTCACCTGGCGGGCGCCAATGTCAGCCTGACCTCCTACTATTCGTTGGAAAAGGTGGCCGAGGGCATGACCGACGAGAACGGCTTGTTCCAGGTGGACAACCTGCCAGAGGGATATTACCGCCTGTCAATCTCGGCGAAGTCGCACAAGGGTTATGAGGGCGTGATCCTGGTTGAGGCGGGACAGTCCACCCGAGAGAGCCGCCGGGAGGTGTATCTCCAGTTCCAGGCCATCACCTATTCCTGGGTGGTGGTGCCCACCGAGATTGAGGATGTGTATGATTTTGAGCTGGTCACAGAGGTGGCCACCAATGTGCCTGTGCCGGTGGTCACGATAGAGGGCCCCACCTCCTTTGACCCGCTGGAGTATGGCGACACGCTTCATTTCAACATGACCGTGAGCAACCAGGGCCTCGTGAACGCC
>JAEEGJ010019111.1_pt1 | contig 15167 bp, 10 predicted proteins | sample 8958761 | NCBI WGS metagenome assembly JAEEGJ01 (sample SAMN16246546, study PRJNA631951) | gut metagenome | biome: gut microbiome; feature: rumen; material: RS-attached | host: Bos | place: Iran: Karaj | collected 2018-10 | reverse complement strand
GTTTCTTTTACGGAATTCCTGAATCACTTAGGGAATCTGCAATGATCGATGGGGCAAGTCTTATAAGGATACTGGTAAGTATCTATGTACCGCTGTCTAAGCCGGTTATGGCAACACTGGCTTTGTTCTATGCGGTTGGAAGATGGAACGGATATTCAGATGCACTTATGTATATAAAGAACAAGGATCTTTATCCTTTGCAGCTTCTTTTGTATAACATCTTAAAAAATATCAACGCTGTTGAGGTTGCTACTCAGGAGGGATTCAGTACTCCGGGACTTAATGAGGCTATCAAATGTGCAATCGTTATGTTCTCAACAGTGCCGATTATCTGTATTTATCCTTTCCTCCAAAAGTACTTTATTTCGGGAGTTACTCTTGGAGCGGTTAAGGAGTGAGAAGGGTTTTTATTAAAAATTATATAAATAAAAATGGGAGGTATAAGATGAAGAAAAAGGTTTTATCAATCTTACTTGCATGCGCAATGACACTTTCACTTGCTGCATGTGGTAACACCGGTGGAAACGCACCTGCAGCTCCTGCCGGAAATAACGCCGGCGATGCGGCTACACCGGGGGAGAGTGTTGCTTCTGAGCTTACTGACGGTAAGTTCGCAGAAACAAGACACATTACTGTAGAGGTTTATGACCGTAACAACGATGGCGGTTCAGACCCTACAAACAACGTTTACACAGATTATATCAAAAAGGGAATGCTTGAGAAGCATAATGTAGAAGTTGAGTTTGTTGCTATTCCCCGTTGGACTGAGACTGATGAGATTAACACTCAGCTTGCTGCCGGAACTGCACCCGATGTCTGCGTAACATATTCATATCCTACTATCAAGTCTTATGCAGATATGGACGCGATCATCGATATGAGACCTTATATTGATAATTATAAGAGCGAACTTCCTAATCTCTGGAACTGGCTTGGCGAGACCAATCTTTACTGGAATTCAGATCTTGAAGATGGAACAACTTGGGCTATTGAAGCTAAGCTTGCTAACATGAACCGTGTTGTTACCTTTATCCGTAAAGACTGGCTTGATAAGCTTGGCTTAAAGGAACCCACAACCAAGGAAGAGTTCCATGATGTTCTTGTTGCTTTCAAGGAGAATGCAGATACACTTCTTGGTGCAGACGCAAACAAGATGGTTCCTTATTCCGTATCTTATGATGTGGGTTGGAGAGCAGCAACACTTATCGAGTCTTTCCTTGATCCTAATATGTCCGATAAGGAATATTATGTAAATGGTTTTGATGATAGAAAGATCTGTCAGAACGGTACTAAGGAAGGCGTTAAGCTCCTTAATCAGTGGTACAACGAAGGCCTTTTGTGGAAGGATTTCTATCTGTATGGATCAGGCGATGCTACAGAGGATGATATGATGAAGGCCGGCTATGTTGGTGCATTTACACATAACTGGGATTATCCTTGGAGAAACGGTGAAGATTCTATCGCAGCAAATCTTAAGAGACTTGTAGGCGATGATGCCAAGTATATCGCTATCGATCCTTTTGAGGACAAGAACGGCGGACACAATAAGTTCCTTGCCGGTCCTATCGATAGAAAGATTTTCTTCCCTTCAACTAACGATGAGCCTCTTGCTTCTATGCTGTATCTTGACTTTATCTCAAGTCCTGAAGTAATTGAATTCCTTCAGGTTGGTGAAGAAGGGGTAACACATGAAGTGCTTGAAGATGGTGGATATAGTATCATTGCAGCAACAGGTGATGCTATTCAGAATTCCGGAATGAACATTGACTATACAATTACATGTAACGGCCTTAACCTTACAACAGAGGATCTTACAAAGAAGTCTCTTGCACATACATACGCAGGAATCGATCCTCAGGATATTCTTAACGCAGATAAGATCGCTAAGACAGATACCAGGATCGGTATCAATGTAAATGTTGGTGATATTGAAGCTGAGAGCGGTGCCGGTGATACTCTTACAGCTAAGAGAGACACATGCTTTGACAATGCTGTTAAAGCTCCTGTGGCAGACTTTGATGCTACATGGGAGGCTGGTCTTTCTGATTATCTTAGTTCCGGTGGACAGGATATCATAGATGAAAGAACAGCTAAGTGGGATGCTGTATATTCTTCAGAGAATATTAGATAATTATTCGGAAATACCCGAATCATAACCCTAAAAAGAGCCCTTGGTTTACGTTTTATAACAGTAAACCAGGGGCTTTGTTTTTTACGCTTCGCTTTGTACGCGTATTAAATATTATCTATTACTCCTTTGCGGTATTCTATCTGGAACTGCTTTGGTGATACGCCAACTTGCTTGGTGAAAGTGCGAGAGAAGTTGGAGTAGTTATTAAAGCCTGACTGGTAACAGGCTTCGTTTGCAGTGCTGCCTTCTCGAAGTAGTCTGCAGGCAAGGGCGATTCTTTTAGCTATGATATATTGAGATAGTGATAGACCGGATATTTTTTTTACACATCTGGATATGTAGGTTCCGTTATTGTGAATCTCATCTTCAAGTGCCTTAAGAGTAATCTCTTCGGTAAGATGCTTGTCGATATAATTAAATGTCTTTTTTACAATATCCGGCATCTTGTCCTCTGAGAGAGACAGCTCATTTTTCCTATATTTTCTGTTTATCATGACCATGATAAGCTTAAAATACGAATCTGTAAGGATTTCCGATTCGGCAGAAGTGCTATACAGATTATCCAATAACAGAGAACTGTACAAGTCGATTTCTTCTAATTCATCTTCATTAAGATGAGCTGTGTGTATCTGCTTATCATTATAGGGTTTAAAGCATTTGTTTAGGTCGTATTGATCATAGGAGGCGTTTTGTAAGACGTTCTCAGTTACGTTAATGACGATTCTATCGTATTCGGTAGGGGTTAGTATTTCGCCTCTGTGGAATTTATACATGGGAATAAGCGCGACATCACCGCGGGTTAATTCGATTCCTGCGTGATCGGTAAAAAGATTGATTCTACCTCTTTTAACTATCAGGATCTCGTGATTGGTGTGATTGTGCATATCTGTTGTATGTTCAAAGGGTGCACTGACATTTTTGATCTCGCACAAAAGCTCGGCGCTGAGTGAATGATGTGATTTGCGTATTTTGTCTTCCATGGATATTCTCCCTGATGTATGAATAAAAGTATTATATCGCTTAAGCTTCTTTTATTAAAGATATTTGGGAATATGAGGGATTTTCTTTATTGTCTATGATGCTTTAATGTGTTAAAATCGACATTGGATTGTGAAAATTGCAGATGCGTGCAATTTTTATATTATTATAGTTGATTTAGATAGGAGTATTACTATGAATATCGTATGTTTGGACCTTGAGGGCGTACTTGTCCCTGAAATTTGGATCGCATTTGCAAAAGAGAGCGGAATCCCGGAGCTTAAGAAGACTACCAGGGATGAACCCGATTATGATAAGCTTATGAATTGGAGGATCGGAATCCTTAAAGAGCACGGACTTGGCCTTAAGGAGATCCAGGAGACTATCGCCAAGATTGATCCACTTCCCGGAGCAAAAGAGTTCCTTGATGAGCTCAGAAAGACAACTCAGGTTATCATTATCAGTGATACATTTACACAGTTTGCAACTCCTCTCATGGAGAAGCTCGGCTGGCCCACGATTTTCTGCAATTCACTTGAGGTTGCGAACAGCGGCGAGATCACAGGCTTCAAGATGAGAATTGAGAATTCCAAGCTTACAACCGTTAAGGCTCTTCAGTCTATCGGATATGATACTATCGCAAGCGGCGACAGCTACAACGACCTTGCTATGATCCGGGCATCAAAGGCAGGCTTCCTTTTCCGTTCAACGGACAAGATCAAGGCTGATTATCCTGAGCTTCCCGCATTTGAAGAGTATGACGATCTTCTTGCGGCTATCAAGAAGGCACTTTGATAATCATTTATTTGAATATTGTAATTAAGAGGAATCGCGTTCTTACAGGAGCGTGATTCTTTTTCTTTATTCATGTTGGTTTGTCTTTTTTGAAAAAAGAAGAATATAATAGAACTAGGGTTTGATTTCATGTACGATGGAGCAAAATATGGCGAATGTAATTAACTATATAAAATGGCGCGGAGATCTGACATTTGGAAGAGCTCCGTTTAATGAAGTAGATAATCTTGCGCTTTCGCTTCTTGTTTACAATGATTTTACGGGAATAATCCCCGGAAAAGATGAAGAGGGAAGCGTAACTGTAAAAAAGGCATCCGAAGAATTTATTAAAACATATTCGTTGGAGGGCGCGCCTAAAACGGACTTTGGCTGGGTGCCCTACTATATGAGGAATTCCAAGAGGTTCGGAGAGCTCAGGCTTTCCGATTATCTTGATATTAAAGATACCGAGAGAGATATGATGATCACGGCATTTACCGTGCATTTTCCAAGCGGTGCCGTTTTTGTGGTGTTTAGAGGAACCACAATGGAAATTGATGACTGGAGAATGGACTTCCAGATCAGTTTTGAAGAGATTAAAGCGCAGAAAGCCGCTGTTAAGTATCTCAATCATATTTTGAATAAATACGCAGGTGATGTGTATGTCGGCGGACATTCCAAGGGCGGTAATCTAGCTCTTTATGCGGCTATGCATATATCCGATGATGTTCAGGACAGAATTAAACATATATACAGCAATGACGGCCCGGGCTTTTGTCCCGAGCTTATCGATATGAAGAAGTTTGAAGATATCAAGTGGAAGCTTACGCATATCGTTCCTACATACAGTATTGTGGGAATGCTCTTTGAACTTCCTGTTCCGCACAAGATAGTTGCCAGCGATGCCACTAAGCTTTTGCAGCATTCGGGTATGACGTGGCAGGTAGAGGGAGACCATTTTGTAATCAGATTGCATCTGACAGAAGAAAGTTCGGGACTTAACAGGGTTATTGATGACTGGATCGGTAATGCCACCATGGAGCAGAGAAAGTCATTTACCAAGGATATGTTTGACTCGATGAAGTCGGGCGGCGCGGTTTCGCTTGAAGATATATCCAAGAGTGGGATCCACGATTTCGGAACGATAATCCTATCCGCAGCGGGATCGGAGAGTAAGACCAAGATACTCCTTGGCAAGTTCTTCGGGTCACTATGGCGTGAATTTGAGAAGATAAGGATTCTTGAAGCTCTTAAGACGCAGCAAGGTATTATTGATGTCTTTCTTATATTGTTGGGCATTATTTTCCTTGCCACACCTCAGGCTGTATATAACGTTATAGGCGGCGGTGTAGCGATTTCTTGTGCGTTCTGGAGCGCCACAAGGCTTATCAAGGCAGGCCTTCGAGAAGAAAAAGCCTATATTAAGCGAGGCAGAATGGTATTCCACATATTTGTGCTTAGCTTTATGGTCTTTATTCTTTCTAATATTGAGAGAATTCCAAAGTGGACCAATGCGCTTGTTTCCATAATATTCTTTTACCTTGCGATTGCCAGTGTGTTCTATATAGTTAAGCACAAGGATACCATCAAAAAGGGCGGAATATTCTGGATGATCACGATAGCCGTTATCAACCTCAACCTCGGAATAATCACCTTATTTATGCCTCAGCGCCTTAACTACGGCAAATCCATCACTGTGGGAAGTTACCTGATACTTATCGGTATCGTAAGGCTCGTTATTCAGATTTTGACAAAGAAAGGATTGCCCGAACGACCGGTCAATCCTTATGAAAATGAAGTGTAAAACTACTTTTTTACCGTAGAAAAAATTCTTAATAATGTCCAAAGAAAAAGTACCGCCACCGGGATCCTGCCGCAGTGACGGTACTTTATAATTCTGAAAGGTTATTCATGTTCCCTTTCCTCCTTCACTCTTTATATCGTCTTTTAGGGTTCCGTCTTTAGTTTTTCTTGGTGATTTCATAGTTTTCTTATATATCTTTAGGAATAGTTTATAAATTGACGCTGACAATGTTAACGTTTATGTCAAAAACTATTGTCATTTTGCTCCCCCTGATATTATAATCAATAGGGATAGTTGACGAATTTATGCTCGTTTTGGGTGTGCTTATTTTGTAACATATTGCGCTTTGGGTGGAGACAATAAAGTAATGAGAAGCATGAGGGAAGAGTAATTTGATGAAATGCTATAATTGCGGACATGAATTAAATGAGGGAGCGAAGTACTGCCCAATATGTGGGTTCCCGATAGAACAGGCAAATAACGGAAACAATGTTGTAAATCAAAACAGTTTACCCAGACCTGCAGCAGGGATGCAACAACCGGGAAATATGCAGCAAATGTACAACATGCAGCCACGTGTAAACCTTCGACCGGAGGTAAACGTACAGCCACAGGTCAATGTGCAGCAACCGGTTAATATACAGCCTTCATCGAAATGGGGCGGCGCTTCAACTGCACTTAAGCATAAGACGGAGATGATTGTTCTTGCGTCTATTATTGGTGTGCTTATTTTGGCAGCTGTGATTTTTGCAAATATAATTTGGGGTTTGGATTCCAAAAAGTCCGATAAGGCTATTGCTTCAGGTACAACAGATAGTAGTAGCATGTCTTCAACCGGTACCGATGATTCTGAGGCCGGTAATACAGCAGTAAATGATATAGGAAAATGGGAAGTTTCGCACATTATTATCACTGAGATAGATGGTGTCCTATATAACAATCAAGGGCTTTCCAATGACGAGTTTAAGGATAATATTGAGGATTGTTATTTTAGTAAGGATTCATCCGCTTGTGCGGTGTTAGATAAGGAGAACAATCTTTATTTTGTTCGAGGCGATCTTACGACTGAACTTGTTGATAAAGGGAGCTTTGCAGAATTTAGCGGTGACGGTTCTTGTATGATCTATTTGAATAGTGCCAGTATAAAAATGTTTGATTGTAAAACATCTGAGACTAAAGTTATCGTTAAAGCTGATAATATTGATGAGACTGCTGTTTCGGCTAATGGTGAGTATATTGGTTTTTTGAATGCTGAACATGAAGACGGAAATACAAAATATAATTATCATGTATATACGAAAGATGGAGAAGAGGTATCCGCAGATGTTTTGGATGAAAGATATACTGTTGAAGGTCTGAGCAATGATGGCAAGAAAGTGTATTTTCAATGTTATGCACTTGGTGAAGGAGCAGTGTATTACCTTAAAGACGGAAAAGTAAGCAAAATAGAAGGCTCTGAGGATCATGGCCGAGCCTATTTTGACAGCGGAATGGATGATGCTTTGATAGTAAGAGACGATTCCATCTCTTATTTTTCTTCTGAAACAGGTAAGTCTGAGAAAATTGCCTCCGGTAATATGTGCATTTTATATCCTAAGGGGTATTATAATAACCTGATAACTGCAACAATGTATGACATTAGCCTCGAAGGATGTGTAATTGATCTGGATGATAAATTTTACCGGATCAATGATCAAATGAAGCTTGTGGATATTTCTGCTGAGTCTATTGCCGCGGGGTGTGATTATGTTAGTGGCTCAAACGGAAATTATAAATTCTTATATCAAGAGAATAATAAGTGTCTTCATATGGTTACAATCGAAAACGGACAAGCTGACGATACAATAATCTATGAATCCAATAATGCAATATATGACATCGAAGCCGATTCTGATTTCAATGACATATGGATAACAACTTATGTAGATGAGATATATCATGTAACCAAAGATGGGGCGGAGAAGATAGATTATGCAACCGATGCCTCGTCTATAAGGGTTGTTTATGATATATTTTGTGAACGTTTTCTCTTTTGCGGTAATGATAAAAAATTAGCATGTTTAAATCAAGATAATGAAATTACCGTAATCAGAGAAAATTGTGATTATATAACCTCTGATTATCCTTTTTCCAATAACACCATATGCATAGATACAGATAAGAAGTATTATAAAGTCTATGGTAATATGTATATTGAATATGAGCAGTAATAATGATAAATCAGAAAAACACAGAAAAAATGGGGACAACTAGTTATGAAGTGCGCAAATTGCGGACATGAAGTGAAAGAGAGATTAAAATATTGCCCGATTTGCGGTAATCCAATGATATCTATTGATGATAGCGGTTGGGAAAAGATAGAAGTAGAAGAGAAGATCTTTAAAGATGTTCCTGAAGATGATCAGGATAAATACGATGCTGTAGAACAGTATAATATAAAAAAGAAAAAAGAGATCAGGAAGGAGAAAGGCATTGTTGCGGTCATCCTAACTGTTTTGTTCGTGTTTATCGCATGTCTTTTTATAATTCCTAATTTCTGGTCTGTTTATTATACTTTTAAAAGCCCCGTTGTATCTAAATTTATCAATCCTGACTCGGATATAGTGAACCTTGCCGAGAATAACGGCGTTATATATAACAATCGAGGCAAAGTTAATTCGGAGTTTAAAGATAATCTCAGCAATATGATCTATATTCCCGCAGGTCATATCGGTATTGTGGTAGATAATGACAATAATCTTTATTTTATAAACTGCGAGGATCTGACGACGGAATATATAGATCACGCGGTTGGATACAGTTGCAGCTATTACGGTGCGGTTTTATATTATATAGATGATGGTGGCAGGCTTAAGGTGAATGACCTTGCCAATAGGAAGACCTGGATTCATAAAACAAATAATGAAGTTGTCAGTGCGGCAATGTCACCTAATTCAGGTTATCTTTGCTGTGAAGAAACCTGGTACGATGTTAATAATGGCCAACAGTATAAGGTCTGTATAGTCGATAAAAACGATAATGTTATATATGAGTATACTATCGGAGATGAATTCTATGATCTTCTTGGCATGAGCAATGACGGAGACACTGTTTATATGTGCTCTTATAGCCTGGGAAGATTATATTGTCTGCATGATAAGCGTTTAAAAACAATCTATTGGTCGAATATCTACAATGCCGATCAGCTATATTTAAACAGTGAGCAGAATAAGCTGCTTTTTGTAAATAACGGTAAGGTATATTATCACGTTGCGGGAGAAGAAGAGTGCAAGGAAGTGTTCACGGGAACCAATTGCATGGTCTATCCAAAGGCGAATGTCGATATTATCGATAATATGCATTTTATTCTTGAAGAAGATTTTGACGGATACGTTATCTGTGAGCAAGGCTTTGGAAATGAGAGTAAGTACTACTGGCTTAATGAAGATATAAAGCCTATTCCGTTTGCAAAAAATGATATAGAGTATACGGTAGAAACCGTAACTACCGATAAGCATGGATATAAGTTTTTGTACACATACGGATCCGAAATTCATTATGCTACATTAAACGATGGAAAATCAGGCGATGTAACTCTTAAAGATATCAAGGACCCTGTTTTACAGATTGTTTCGGATAATCAAGCTGTTGATATTTGGATATCGACAGCGGGTAATAAGATATATCATGTAAGAGGCGATGCCATCGAACAAATTTATGAGCATCCTATTTCAGACGGTGAAGATCCCCCGGAACTTGCTTATGACTCACTTACTGAATTTTTGTATTATACGACTCCGGATAATAAGCTTATCGGTGTAGATAAAGAAGATGAAGTCAAAATGCTGATAAAAGGTGTTAAGGGCTTTGTCCAAGGAACCGAGGATTCGGGAGATATAATCTTTGAGTTTAAAGGCGGGGCAGAGTATAGGATCATATTCGATAAACTTATAAGATTTGATGATCAGTAATAGGAACAATATATTTATGATAAAAAAGCGGCTTGGGTACTTATGTACTCAAGCCGTTAGTGTTTATTAATAATTATTATACGTTAAGTTCCGAACCTGTAAGGAGCTTATATGCTTCAAGGTACTTAGCGATAGTCTTGTCGATGACATCCTGAGGAAGATTGTAGTCACACTCGGGATTAGCCTTTAAGTAGTCACGAACAAACTGTTTATCAAATGAAGGCTGACCGTGACCGGGTTCATAGCCGTCTACGGGCCAGAAACGTGAGCTGTCGGGTGTGAGCATCTCATCAGCAAGCACAACCTCGCCGTTTTCATCAATACCGAACTCAAACTTGGTATCTGCGATTATGATACCGCGAGTGAGAGCGTAGTCTGCACATTTTTTATAAAGAGCAATAGTGTAATCCTTGATCTTGGTTGCGTACTCAAGTCCTTTTCCGGGGAAAGCCTTTTCAAGTACCTCTACGCTGCGGTCAAAATCGATGTTCTCATCGTGATCGCCGATCTCAGCCTTGGTGCTGGGAGTGTAGATGGGTTCAGGAAGCTTGTCGCATTCCTTAAGACCTTCGGGAAGCTTGATTCCGCATACGGTTCCGTTTTCTTTGTAGCTGTTCCAACCGCTACCTGTGATATATCCTCTAACGATGCACTCAACGGGAACCATATTGAGCTTTTTGCAAAGCATGCTGTTTCCTGTGAAATCAGGTGTTCTGAAGAACTCCGGCATATCAGCTGTATCAACGCTGATCATGTGGTTAGCTACGATGTCTTTGGTGTAATCAAACCAGAACTTAGACATCTGTGTGAGAACAGCACCTTTCTTGGTTACTTTGTTTTTGAGAATTACGTCGAAGGCAGAGATTCTGTCTGTTGCTACCATGATCAGGTTTTCACCGATATCATAGATCTCACGAACCTTACCTTCTTTTACAGGACTAAATGTTTGCATAATTGCTCCTCCTTAATATATAGAAAAGATAACTTTATCAGTCGTCTTCCTCTTCCTCAGCTACTGTATTATAAACTGTACGTTTTCTTGCCATCTCGTCGCTTTCAAGATACTCATCATAGGTAGAGCGCTTGTCAACAAGTGTTCCGTCGGGAAGGATCTCCATTATTCTGTTGGCTGTAGTCTGAACTACCTGGTGGTCACGACAAGCAAAAAGCTCAACTCCGGGGAACTTGATCATTCCGTCGTTAAGAGCGGAGATTGATTCCATGTCGAGGTGGTTTGTAGGCTCATCGAAGATGAGACAGTTTGCACCGCTGATCATCATCTTTGAAAGGAGACAACGAACCTTTTCTCCTCCGGAAAGGACTTTAACCTTCTTAACACCGTCTTCACCGGCAAAGAGCATACGTCCAAGGAAACCTCTTACGTATGTAGCGTCCTTGATCTCTGAATAGCCTGTAAGCCACTCTGTGATATTGTAGTCGTTGTCGAATTCCTTAGTGCTGTCCTTGGGGAAATAAGCCTGAGATGTAGTTACACCCCATTTATAAGTTCCCTCATCGGGCTCGATCTCACCTGTAAGGATCTGGAAGAGAGTAGTCTTTGCAAGCTCATTGCCGCCGACAAATGCGATCTTGTCATCGTGCTGAACAACGAATGAGATGTTATCAAGTACCTTTTCTCCGTTGATGGTCTTGGAGATTCCGTCAACTGTAAGTACCTCGTTACCGATCTCTCTTTCGGGTCTGAAATCAATATAAGGATATTTTCTGCTTGAAGGCTTGATAGTATCAAGCTCGATCTTCTCAAGAGCTTTCTTTCGTGAAGTAGCCTGCTTGGACTTACTTGCGTTAGCGGAGAAACGAGCGATGAACTCTTTAAGTTCCTTGATCTGTTCCTCTTTTTTCTTATTGGCTTCCTTCATCTGTCTGATCATGAGCTGTGATGACTCATACCAGAAGTCATAGTTACCGGCAAAGAGCTGGATCTTGCCGTAATCGATATCTGCGATATATGTGCAAACTTTATTAAGGAAGTAACGGTCATGAGACACTACGATAACGGTGTTCTCAAAGTTGATAAGGAACTCCTCGAGCCATGCGATAGCATCGAGATCCAAGTGGTTGGTAGGCTCGTCGAGAAGGAGAATATCGGGATTACCGAAAAGAGCTCTTGCAAGAAGAACCTTGACCTTCTGGTTACCGTCAAGATCTTTCATGAGCTTGTAGTGATTCTCTGTCTCGATACCAAGTCCGTTAAGAAGAGACTCTGCATCTGACTCAGCTTCCCATCCGTTCATCTCGGCAAATTCAGCCTCAAGCTCACTTGCTCTGATTCCGTCCTCGTCTGAGAAATCCTCTTTTGCATAAATAGCGTCTTTTTCATTCTTGATCTCGAAAAGTCTTGCGTTACCTGCAATAACGGTATCAAGAACAATATTGTCATCGTATTTGAAGTGATCCTGCTCAAGGAAAGAGAGACGCTGACCGGGAGTTATAGCGATATCACCGTTTGTTGTCTCAATCTGTCCTGAAAGGATCTTAAGAAATGTAGATTTACCTGCGCCGTTTGCACCGATGATTCCGTAGCAGTTACCCTCGGTGAATTTGATGTTTACATCCTCAAACAGAGCTTTTTTACCGACTCTTAGTGTTACGTTATTAGCACTTATCATTAAAAATAGCCTCACTTAATAAAATCAATTATCTTTGCAACAGTTCGTATTATAGGAGAATCTTCCATAAAATGCAATATATCCGCGGCCGATTGTTTTTACCGTAATTATAAGCTATTATATATAGACGTGAAAAATGTTTTCTTATTTATACGCATAAAGGGGACTATCAAATGAAGCTTAATTACAAGAGAACTTTACTTATCGGTTTTGCATTTCTTGCTATCTGTGCCTTTTGGCAATTCTATGACAATGAGATTCCCAAGATCCTTAAATATACATTTGGCCTTGGAGAGACCGCTACGGGAGCGGTTATGGCTATGGACAACGTCCTTGCGCTTTTCCTTCTTCCGCTTTTCGGATCTCTTTCGGATAAGACCGAGACCAAGATCGGTAAAAGAATGCCTTACATAATCACAGGAACGATTCTTTCTGTTGTATTTTTGTTTGTGCTTATAGCTGTGGCAAGAAACAGCGGAAGCCTGCTTGTTTTCATAGGAGTTCTTTTACTTCTTCTTATTTCAATGGGAATATTCAGATCCCCTGCGGTTTCGCTTATGCCCGATCTTACGCCTGCACCTGTACGAAGCAGCGCCAATGCGATCATCAACTTAATGGGCACTCTCGGCGGAATCTATGTGCTTGTTATGACTAAGCTTTTGCTTAAAGAGGCTGCAAATCCGGCAGATACAAACTACATGCCTTTTACCTTGAGTGTCATTATCTGCATGGCTATCGGAATAGGTATTCTTGTTCTTACCATTAAAGAGAATGCGATCAAGAAAAAGATAAAAGAAGAGGGCGGTCTTTTATCGCTGGGAGATGAGCTTGAAGAAGACGGGTGCTCTTTCAGAGAAAAGACTACAGTGTCAAAAGAGGTTGAAAAGAGCCTTAGGTTCCTTCTGGTATCGGTATTTCTTTGGTATACGGCTTACAATGCGGTAACAACCGCTTTTTCCAGATTTGTTGTAGAAGTATGGGATTTAAGAAACGGAGCATATGCGACATGCCTTTTGGTTGCAACTGTCGCAGCCACATTAAGCTATGTGCCGATCGCATATATATCGGGTAAGATCGGAAGGAAAAAGACTATTTTAATAGGAATAGTTATCATGGCAACCGGATATATATCGGCCGGAATGTTCCACAGCTTTTCGTCCCTTATTAATATATGCTTTATTATGGTCGGAATAGGATGGGCTTCCATCAATGTAAATTCATATCCCATGGTTGTGGAGATGTGTAAGGCCGGAGATATAGGTAAATTTACCGGTATGTATTATACCTTCTCCATGGCTGCTCAGGTGTTTACACCTATTTTTTCGGGATTTTTGCTTGAGCATATTTCCTACAAAACACTCTTCCCGTATGCGTTTATTTTCTCCGCATTTGCGTTTGCGACTATGCTCATGGTCAAGCACGGAGACACTCGTCCGGATAAAAAGAAGAGTATTTTGGAAAATTTTGATATAGATGACTGATTTTTCTGCAATTTATTGTTGTCAATTAGACAATTAGGCTGTAAAATATTTAGCGGACGCGTTACGAATTATATTACTAGGAAGTGGTTTGAATGTTCTTATTTGAGGTTTTATGCGCTGTTGCGGTTATTTTGATCGCGCTATATTTTATCATGATAATGCCCAGGATGTTCTGCAAACCTTCCAGAGAACCACATGTCAAAGTGCTGTATGCTCATCGCGGACTTCATGACAACAACAGTGAGGCCCCCGAGAATTCAATGGTTGCTTTTAAGAAGGCTGTTGATGCAGGCTACGGAATAGAGTGCGATGTTCAGCTCTCTAAGGACGGAGTTCCTGTTATATTCCACGATTTCACTCTTGAGAGAGTGGCAAGGAATGCGGACGGAACACCTGCAAAAGGTAAGGTTATCGATTATACCTATGAAGAGCTATTGCAGTTTAGGCTCCTTAATTCCAATGAGCGCATCCCCAAATTTGAAGATTTCCTTAAGCTTGTAGACGGCAAGATACCGCTTATAATCGAGCTCAAGATTGAGCTTAAGGACCTTTCGGTATGCCCGAAGGTAGACAATCTTCTCAGAGATTACAAGGGAGTTTATTGTATAGAATCTTTCAATCCTCTGGGACTAATATGGTACAAGAGACATAATCCCGGTATCATGCGAGGACAGCTTTCAGATGAGTTCCACAAGGAAAAGCCTGAAGAATTCAATACATTTTTGTATTTTTCCCTTACATATCTTTTCCTTAATGTGCTTGCTAAGCCCGATTTTATAGCTTACAACCACAAATATCCTTATAACTTGTCGCTGTGGCTGTGCAGACATTTATATAAGAATGTAACCGCCGCATGGACGATAAAGAGTGAGGAAGAGCTCGACAGAGCCAAGAGAAACTTTGATATCTATATCTTCGATAGTTTCATACCGGCCGACGGCCCCAATCTTTGATAATTAACTGCATCTTTTTACTATTTGATAAAAGAACCGCAGTAGTTATAAATAAAAATGTATATATGAAAGGTTGCCATTATAGAGGAATGGCAAGAAAGGTAAAACAATGGCGAACAAGTGGGTTTATATGTTCAACGAAGGTAACATGACAATGCGTAACCTTCTCGGTGGTAAGGGTGCTAACCTTGCTGAGATGACAAGTATTGGTCTTCCTGTACCTCAGGGATTCACAATCACAACAGAGGCATGTACACAGTACTATGAGGACGGTCGTAAGATTAACGACGAGATCATGGCTCAGGCTATGGAAGGCGTTAAGAAGATGGAAGAGATCAACGGTAAGAAATTCGGCGACCTTCAGAATCCTCTTCTTGTTTCTGTTCGTTCAGGAGCTCGTGCTTCTATGCCCGGTATGATGGATACAATCCTCAACCTCGGTCTTAACGATGAAGTAGTTGCAGCA
>JAEEGJ010019109.1_pt1 | contig 15169 bp, 6 predicted proteins | sample 8958761 | NCBI WGS metagenome assembly JAEEGJ01 (sample SAMN16246546, study PRJNA631951) | gut metagenome | biome: gut microbiome; feature: rumen; material: RS-attached | host: Bos | place: Iran: Karaj | collected 2018-10 | reverse complement strand
GGACGTATGTGATATGTTGGTTCCTTTCGTTATTACGACCACGGCAATACTGGTCGTAGATGCCGCCATTGAGAATAACAGGGCCGTCATCGCGAGTTGGCAATTCGAACTCGAACTGGCCGAAACGGATAAAGGAAGTCTCAGTGACCTCGAAATGGCCAAAAGAACGGAAGCATCCGAGGGAGAAGAAATAGGTGGAGTTGTGCGTCTTGCCTGCGATACCCAACTCGACCACGGGCAGGAAGTCGAAACGTATAGGAGCAATGGTGTTACGGGTAACACCAGTGCCGAGCTGCCATTCGAGGCAGAAGTCAGGCTCCTCGTCGAAGTCAAGGTCAACACTCATGATGGTGAAGCCACGTGTGGCATCGGTGTTATTGGTAACAGTTTTGTTGCTGTTCGACTCCTGCACGTTGCCCACCAACACGACGGCGTAGTCATAGACGGTCTTCTTATCGCTGATACGGTTAATCACGTCCCTGATTTTCTGTGTATATATGGTGGCGCCGTTCACATTGTTGTCGCGGGTGCCAGCGGGGGCAAAGTGTGAACCAGTATTGCCTTCTGTAATGTTGACGCGGTCGTAGCTGCTCCCATCGTTTCTTAGATAAATGGCATCGCCCCAGTAGGCCTCAATGGTGATGGCTGTGACACCGTCGGGGACATAGTAGTTACCACCTTGGGCAAAGACGCGACCGCTGACGCTATATAGGTCCTTATCAGTACATTTGCGGTCGGCAAAGTTGTATCCATCCTGCCAATCAGCAACAAAGGAACCTTGTTCGCCGCCACCGACGGCTGTAACCATCCAGCCTGTGACCACCTTATCAGTATAGTTGTGAGCATATTTGACAGTCCAGTCGGAAGCGTCAGGATCGCCAAAGACTGTATTATAGTATGGCAGCTGCACCTTGCAGTAGCCGAAGTCGTAGTGCAGGGTGTCCATGTCGGTGATGGGCAAGACGAGTGTCTTCTGGGTAGTGCCGGTGGTGTGGTAGCTGCCCGATTTTACGGTCACCGTTATGGCACCGAGTTGCTTGCCCTCGTAAGGGTTAGCCGTGGCACGGTCGAACCAAGGGGTGCCGGTGTTGCCATTGACGATGGAGGGATATTTGCCGAAAGGCTTCAGTATCGGGTAAGGAGCAAGATTGGGGTCGACGACCCACTTGTACATGAGCGAAGCATCCTTGGGGATAGCTTGCACCTGAGCTGTGGTCAAGGTATTGGGTGCCACATCGGAACCCACCCACCATCCACATAGCTCACGGTTACTGTTGAGGAGGCTGCGGTGGAACTCAACCTGGGTAAGGTAACGCACTTCGGCCGGGAACGAGCAATTGTAAGCCGTGGGTTCACCTGCACCATAAGTACTGTTCGTGGTGGTGAAGGTGGAGCCGTATCTGTAGTAGTTGTAACTGCTGATACCAGTGGCGGCGGCATTGGTAATCAGTTCGCCGCCATAAACACCGTATTGGTTGGTACCGCCAAGGATGTCGCCATAAAACATGCAGTTGACAATGGCGGTGCGGAGTTTGGTGTATTTCCCGCCCGTCACGGCAGCGGTGCTGGCGAAGGTGTTATAGCCCACGATGCCCGAAGCAGTAGTAGTGGCGCTGACATCGGCATAGCTGTAACAGTTGATGACACGCGAGTCGTCCTCCAGATTACCAACTATTCCACCAGCGCAAGCCCCTGTAGTCGAAACACTGGGATGCGAACCAACACCATCAGGGAAATCGGCGCTGTTGGGCAGAATGCCACAGTTGTAGATGCGGCTATAACCTTTGGCAGTGCCAGCAATAGCACCCACGGCGGCGTCAGAACTGCTGATGTTGACATTCTTAAGCGTGACATTCTTCACCGTGCCACCGTTGACAGTGTTGAAGAGGGGGTGGGTAAGGTCAGTGATGGTGAACGAACCACCATCGAAAGTGCCCGTGAAATCTGTCGTGATTGCAGCGGTACCGCTGGCAGAGACATCTGTCCCCAGTTTGTAACAATCAGAAGCTGTGGTTCCGTTGTTGACATTTGTCACAAAATCAGAAAAGTCTGCGTTACTATAAATCAAATGCGGGTCACTAGGCGTTCCACTACCATTCAAAAGTTCAAGAGTTGCCGTCTCTGACTGCGTATAATTGCTATGTCTGGCCACAGCAGTCACAGTCATCGGCAGTTGTCCTGTAGTGAAACTGACAGGCCCAGTGTATTCGGTTTCAGTACCGCCATCCAATCTATAATAGAGGGTAGCGTCTGTAGGCAAACTGCATGAAAGGGTAAACGACAAGCCTACTCTGGTGATGACGGGTGTCGCACACTGCAAAGTCACCGAGCCGCTACCCACCTCGGAGATCATCATGTTCTCCTTTACAGCGATAGCCTTGATGGTGACACCGCTGACGTTCTCCTGCAACGGGAAGGTGTAGAGGTTGCTCGAGGTAGTGGGGGTGCTGCCGTCGGTGGTATAGTAGATGGTGGCGCCTGGGGTGTCCGTGGTGATGGAGATGGCATTGCTGCCGTTGTTCTGGATGGTAGGGGTCGCCACTTGGCTGATAGAAAGTGTAGCGACTTCGGAGTTGTTCCAATTAGTCTTGGTGGCAATGGCTTTCACCGTGATGGGGTCAGTAATTGAGAACGGCCCACTGTATTCAGTGCTCGAGGTGGTGGGGGTGCTACCATCGGTGGTGTAATAGACGGTGGCACTCGGAGTGGCACAGGTAATCGATACTATGTCGGTGGTGTAGTCGTAACTGATGACTGGCGTGGCACACGGAGCAGGTTCGATAGCTTTGGGGCCAGCCACAGGGGTGACAAAGGTGCCGAAAACGCCCACCGCCTGCACGGTCCAACTACCAGTAACGTCGATGGGGCTGCCACTGGTAACGGTTGTGCCGGTATTAGCATCGGGCGTGGTGGTGCCGTCGATAGTATAATGAATAGTGGAAAACGCTGCTACAGGCGAGGTGATGGTAAAGGTATTGGTGGTTGCATCCACGTCACTAATGACAGGGGTCACGGCCACAGAAGCATCTACAAGCGTAAAAAGGGATCCATTGTCAGTTCCCGTCATACCTTCAATCATACCAGAGTAATATGGGCTAGCTGTTCCTCCATTATACCGGTCTTGGTTGCCACCTGCAATGTTTAAATACATGGTATTGTTCTTAGGCTTGATTTTCACCCCTGAATTATATGCAGTTATTTCAAATTTTTCTGAATCACCAGGCGATGTGATCGTTTCAAGATGGACAAACTTCCTTCGGGCATTGTTTCCAGAAAGAAATTGATAATATTTGACATATTTGCCTGTTAGGGCATGCACAATATAATAATAATTGTTTTCTCCCGTTACAGGCACCAAAACCCAAATTGAATTCAAGTCGGCATTGGTCTTGTAAGTGGTCAGGAAAGGCATTCCAGGGTCACCGTCATTTTCACAATAGTCATAGGAAAAATAGGCATCTTCGTTTACATGACAATTTGTAGTCACTTGAGGATCAGCTCCAGGTACAACATAATAATCGCTGGCATTGGTCAAATACCATATACCGGAATACGGGTGGCTTTGTCCCCAACCCATAAGAGGCAACAAAAACATCAGGCCAATAAACACCAGGCCGAAAATGCCCCTGCCCTGTTTCTTTCCACTGTTATCATTCAAAAAAATCGGAGTCTTGCCCTCCAAATTTTCAAGTAAAATCTTATTCATTACTATTCAAATTATTGATTTTCAATAAAATAAATTCATAGCATCATTACAATGCTACAATGTAGTTTTTTATAAAAAAACGTGCAAAAATAAAAAAACTTCAATTAATATAGGGACCCTTGGATATAATTTCTGTTACTTTTTTATACTTGTAAAGTATAATACAATTATTTTCAAAATTTTACAGAATTGGAAAAACCGGACAAAACTGAGGTAAAAACACAGACTATGTACCAGAGTATATCGTTAAAAATAATTATTAAATGATTAAACACACAGGCACACCAAAGCCGCCAAAACCATTAATAACGGGATGATCTTGCTGCGGATGTTCTGCTCCTTGAAGCCGAAGATGCCGTAGACGAACGAAACGATAAGACGTACGCCATATAATATAAGAGGTATGATCACCACCACGGCGGCCTCCTGCTTCAAGCCAGTAAGGTAAATAACATCGGCCACGGTAACGAAAACGGCCATGGCCACGATGCCCCAACGCCATTCGAAAGGATGAGCCTTGCGTTTCGGAAGCCAAATGAAAAGGAATAGCAGGGCCATCATGAGGAAGTCATAGATGGTGTACCAGGCCTGGATGGTGGAAGGCGAGATGTTTTCCTTGCTGAGCAGGAACTTGTCGTAGACGCCGCTCAAAGCCACCAAAACCGCCGAGCCAAGCAACATATACACCCATTTGTCCGACTTGAAATTAATACCCTCCAACTTACCCGAACGGTTCATAAAGTAGAACGATATGATGGCCAGAACCACGCCTGTCCCTTGCAGCCAAGTCAGGCTCTCATGAAAAACGCAAAACATCAGGATGACCGTGATGGCTGGACGCAACTGGTTGACGGGACCCACCACCGTGATGGGGAGGTGCTTCATGGCCGAGTAGCTGAACATCCAGGAACAGAGGATGAGAGCGGTCTTTCCCAAGATGAGCAGGTGCTGGTGCAAAGTCAACGGTTCGATGTAGAGCTTCTGCATAAACTCCCCCTCAAAAATGTAAGGTTTGAATTGAGAAAGCAAGACGAAGGGAAGAAACATCATGCCACTGATCAAGGTGCTATAAAACAGCACGGGGATGATGGCGTTACCGACGACGGTCTGTTTCTTGAAAATGTCGTAGAAGCCCAACAGGAAGGCTGAAATCAATGATAGGGTTACCCACATGGTGTGTTTTATTTTGGCGCCGCAAAAGTAAAAGTTTTTGTCGATATTTCGTTTTTTATCTTCACAAAACCTACAAAACAGGCAAAACTTGTATCAATAAGGAAAGTTCGCCAACCGGCTCCTTTCCAACGCATCCTGCGGATACCCAAAACCTTAGCTTGAAGTTTAAGCCGCCGAAGGCGATAGCAACGAAGCCCGGTTGGGCGATGTTGCAAAATAATTGGTTTTGAAAGTTTTGTAGGTTTTGTGATAAAACTACTATTCCAAATCAATGTAAACAGGAAGATGATCGCTGAAGCCGCCGAAATACTTAGGGCCGACGTAGGTGCGGAACAGTTTCTTGCCGTGATAGACCTCGTCGTCCTCCAGCATGAATTCGGCATGGAAGATACGGGCGCTACCTTCTTTATAATGAAAGCCTTCCCTATCGTCCATCACCGCTGGCGTGACGATAATTTGGTCGAAAATCTGCCAATCGGATTGGTGTTTCAGTGTTCCTTCAAAACCCAAACCAACGTTTTTACCAAACAGATTGATGAGGCAACCTTCCTCCAGCTCACTGGGATGTCGCGCCCTCAGCACGTCGTAAACGCTCGGGTCGGTGGGGCAGTCGTTCAAGTCACCCATCATGATGACTTTAGGCTGATAACCTTCGGGGGCTACCGCCATGATGGAGTCGACTTTTGCCCGCAAAATCGCTGCTGAGCAAGAGCGCGAGCCAACCGTCTCCAGCTCGCCGCTATAACGGCTCGGCCAGTGATTGACAAAAACGAGGATGGTGTCTGCAGCAGCTGAGGTCCCTGAGCCCTGAGCTTGTCGAAGGGTCGAAGGGCCGACTGCCACGAATTTCGCATACAAAATATCCCTAGAATGATACGCTGTATCCTCAGGGTTGTAATACGGAAACACGGCGCTCTCCACCAACTGAAAATGGTCAATGGAATACACAATAGCCGGGTCTATTCCACGCTTGTCGGGGCCTTCGTAATGCACCCAACGGTAGTTGTGCTTCTTCAAAGGTGTCTGCTCAAAAAGGGCGCTCAACACATATTCGTTCTCCACCTCACACATGCCCAAGATGCCCAAAGGCCTGTTCTCCGACATAGCCAGAATCGCCTTGTACATGTTGTTGCGCTTGCGGTAGAAACGGCTCTTCGTCCAGTGCTGCATGCCGTCCTCGGTGAAGGCGTTGTAGGTCTTGGTGCTGTCCACAAAGGGGTCGAAGAAATTCTCCATGTTCCAGAAGGCGACGCGGATGGGATCTTGGGCCCTAACAGTTTTTATTGGAACAAAACATACAAAACCTAACAAAACAAAAATAGTGCAGGAAAGCTGCCAACCGGCGGCTTTCCGGCGGCGACACGGTTGTGTAGCCGCCACTTCTCGCAAAGAAGTTTTGCGTGTTTTGAAGGTTTTGTGATAAATATCCATAACCACACTTCTGTTTCCGCTGCAAATGTAAGAAATTGTTTCTATTTTTGCGCCATGAAATCGAAATTGCTCATCCTGTTATTGTTGCTTGTCTCAAGCCTGGGCTTCACCCAAAACGCCCATTTCTGGGACGGCATCGAAGCCTTCGATGGCCCCACAGATGACAACCCTGTGCTTGCCGCACAACTCGATTTCTACTTCGACAAACTGATTGCTCCCCTACCCGATTCCATCACTATGGAAATCGACCGACTGATTGGCAGGACCAACTACAATACCAACCTTCGCGATTTCATCCTTTGGCATCTCTTGGAGAAATACCGCCACCCGGAATACATGAGCCAGGACCAGGTGTTCGTCTATCTTTATGACCAATACTACTCCCAACTGGAAATCAAGGACTTGAATGAAATCAATTTGGCATTAATTCGGGAAAAGGCTGAACGACTGAGGCGATTGGCTTTGTTTAACACAGCACCTAACATCCAATTGAACGATTCTGTTGATTTACAATCGATTGCAAGCAAATTTACCGTCTTATTCTTCTACGACCATGACTGTGATGTGTGCCAACAGGAAAGGCAGGATTTGGATTCGGTGTGCACGATTCATCCCGAAATCATGTTACTGGCCATCGACATGAATACCAACGATATTGGTGTGGATGAATTGTATGACCTCTACGACATCGAAACCACGCCGCTGATCTATGTCCTCGACAGCGACAAACGCATCATTGCAAAAAAAATCCGGGCGAAACAGATACCATTCATTATTAATTAATGCATTTCGGACGATGTAACCGCCCCGCAATTATCAATTATCAATTGTCAATTATCAATTGTCAATTACCATTTTCATCTCCTCCATCTTCGCCTCCGCCTCCTCAAACAACCTCCATTGCGCCCGTGTGCGCACCAGATTGTGGGTGGCATACCTTATTTTATAATAGGTGTTGCCGTTGACGTAATCCGTCAGGAAACGCACCGCCTGCATGTAGGGGAACAAGGTGGCCGCGTAAGGCAGGTTCTCCTTCTCAATCGGTAACAGGAAAGATTTTGTGCCTTCCAGATAGCCCTTGGCAAAGGCCTTGAAAATCTCCATGTTGAAATGGATGTTGTCCAAATTTGGGTCATCCTCGGCACCCGTGTTGGCCGCCGAACGCAAGAAATCGCCGAAATCAGAGAAGACGAAACTCGGCATGACGGTGTCCAAATCGATGACACAGAGCACGTTGCCGTCCTTGTCGAAGAGCATATTGTTCACCTTTGTATCACAATGGCAGATGCGTTTCGGCAATTTGCCCTCGCGATAGAGTCGCTCACCTAAACACATCCTATCGGCTGCTTCCCTGACTTTCTCCACGAATTTCTGCACCTCGACCTCGCGCATCTGACCTACCCTATCCTCAGCAACGGCGTCTTCCAATTGCTTCAAACGGAATTCAATATTGTGAAAATCAGGAATGATCTCCCCTATCGGTGCCTCCAAATCACACAGCAAAGACTCGAAGTCGCCGAAGGAACGACCTGCAAAATAGGCATATTCTGGCGTGACGGCCTCATAAGTGTAGCTGTCGGCAATGAAGTCCATCACACGCCAATATTTCTCATTTTCAAGGATATAGGTCTTTCCCGTGTCGGCCTTCAAGAAATGCAACACGCGACGGTTGATGTCCTTTACGCCTTGGTTTTCATATTTCTGCCGAATGTGGTCGGTCACGGCCTCAATGTTGTTTTGCAGCATGTCCACGTCGGTGAAAATGGCGTTGTTGATGCGCTGGAGCACGTATTTCGGTGCGCCGTTGACAATGATTTTATAGGTGTCGTTGATGAGTCCATTGCCCAAAGGCGCAATGTTTTCAATGGCTTTCGGGTCGACGAAATGGCCCGCAATGGTGAAAAGCTCGTTCATGGCGATGAAATCGTTAGATTCTACGAAGTAAATTTTTTGCGAAAATAGTGTTTTTGAATGGATAATTCCTATTTTTGCCGTGATTTTTTGATTTCGGGACAGCCCCGTCCGGAAGGGACTAAACATTATTAACCCGACATAAGCGCAGCGCAGTGTCGGGACAACCAAACACATAATCAAATGAAAAACAGCATCAAAACCCTCATCCTCAGCCTCGTCCTAATCATCGTGGCCTCCGCCTGTGGCGAGAAAAAAGAAGCTGAAGTCCGCAAGGGCAACTACCGCATCGTCGACAACACCATTGTCTTTGACGAACCGCAACGCATTGAAGGACAGAAGTCTGTGCTTCAATTCACCGTCGACCCCATCGAGAACGTGCGCATCGGCTTCATCGGCCTCGGAATGCGCGGTCCAGATGCCGTCGACCGCATGACCTACATCGACGGCGTGACCGTGGTGGCCTTGTGCGACATCGAACCTGACCGCGTCGAAGCCGTGCAAACCAACATCTTGGAAGCCAAGGGTTTGCCCCGTGCCGCCGCTTACACAGGACGCGAGGCATGGCATGAACTTTGCGAGCGCGACGACATCGACCTCGTGTACATCTGCACCGATTGGAAGACCCACGTCCCGATGGCCGTCTACGCCATGCAACATGGCAAACACGTGGCCGTCGAGGTGCCCGCCGCCACCTCATTGGAAGAGTGCTGGCAGCTCGTAGACGTGGCCGAACAGACGCAACGCCACTGCATGATGCTCGAGAACTGCTGCTACGACTTCTTCGAGCTGACCGCACTCAACATGGCCCAGAAAGGCATGTTCGGCGAACTCATCCACGGCGAGGGTGCCTACATCCACAACCTTGAACCCTATTGGCACGAATACTATGAAAACTGGCGCCTAGAATTCAACCAAAACCACTCGGGCGATGTCTACCCCACCCACGGCTTGGGACCTCTCTGTCAGGCATTTAACATCCACCGTGGCGACCGCATGAAGACTTTGGTCTCGATGAGCACGCCTTCCTACAACGGCAAGAAAATCGCCAAGGAAATGATGAACAAGGACGACTTCGCCAACGGCGACATGACCACCACCATGATTCAAACCGAGAAGGGCAAGACGCTGCTCATTGAGCATGATGTTTACACCTACAGACCTTACAACCGTTTATATCAACTCACTGGCACTGAAGGTTTTGCCAACAAATACCCGAGTGCAGGCTTCACCCTTTTGGATGAAAAACTGCCCGCTGGATTCCTAGCCGAAGGTCAGAAGCTTAACCCACATGGTTTTGTGCCTGCCGAGGTGCGCGACAAGATTTTGGATGAATACCTCCACCCCATCGCGGTTGAGATTGAGGAAAAGGCCAAGGAAGTAGGCGGTCACGGCGGCATGGACTTCGTCATGGACTACCGCCTCATCTACTGCCTGCAACACGGTTTGCCGCTCGACCAAGACGTTTACGATGCCGCTGAATGGTCGTGCCTCGGCGAACTGACCGCCGCCTCCATCGCCAACGGCGGAATGCCCGTCCTGATGCCCGACTTCACGCGTGGGGAATGGGACAAAGTTAAAGGATACAAACACGCGGAATAATTGATTTCCGTCATAGCGGTATCTCAATTTTTTCGGGTAAATGGTCACAAAAAAGGTGCCATCTTGTACAGGTGGCACCTTCTGTTTTGTTTGTTATCTCACCACCAATTTCCTATAGCATGTTCCCTTCCCTTTCACGGTGATTCTCAATGTGTAAGCACCAGCTACGTCGGGTGCCTTGATGCTCACGGGCTGCTTCGTAGAAGTCTCCATGGAAACCACAGCACCAAGCGCGTTGATGACCTCTATTTGCACCTCGCCGAAGTCTTCTGCTGCCATGCCAAGGCTGACGTTCTCTCCCCTACCGACAGGGTTCGGGAACAGGTGGATATGACGACCGAATTCATCCATGCCAGTCATGCCACCGAAGCGCACGACAAACGGCACGGCAACGGCGCCCACCACGGCATTGGCCTCAAAGACGAGGCTTTCGCCCGAATCATAGGTCTCCGCACCTGACAAGGCATCGTAGAGACCGAAACCAAGTTCCTCCCCGCCTTCGCCGTATACGGTCAGGAAGGCCATGTATTTGTCGATTGGCTCCACGTACATCAGCTTCGCACTGCCGCGGCACTCGCCGTTGGAGAAGGCCGCCAGCTCATACTGCCCACTTTCTAGCTCCTCGCCCTCAAGCTCAACGGTGGCCATCACGCTCATGTTCTGGGCGTAACCCTGCATCTCCGGCTCCCAATGGTTATCCCTCGCCGTGATGTTCTCCAACAAAGCCCTCGATTTCGATGGATTGGGATAGGTCAATGTGACCGGCGACGTATTGTGGGACTCGAACATCAGGCCCATGCCAGGTGTAATGGTCGACAATGTGCCCAGCCAGCCAATCCCAGGCGTATAGACCGCAAAGCTCTCTCTCGACTTCAGCAGGTCGTCCGCCATTGGTGTCAGACCCGACATGGCATCACTGACGCTCATCGGCGTGGTGCAAGGATAGCCAATCCAATTCCATCCTGGAGAAAGGGTGATCGGGTGTGCCGACGGTGTTGCCGCATTGCCCGTAACGGTCATATCGCAAGCGGCACTGGTCTGGATGAAATAGGTGGACTCGTTGTTGACCGTCGACAACTGGCCCAACCACATACCGTATGAATTGACGATGAATCCGTCGTTGCGCGACTTAATCATGATGCCATTGTCGCCAAGGCTCTCCTCCATCTGACCCAACCCGTCAATGTCACTCAGCTCAACATAGCAACTCCACCAGTTCCAGCCTTCATCAAGGCTCGTCGTCTGGGTGATGGCGCTTGACTCAAAGTTAGCCACAAATGCAGCGTCCTCCGTCACGGTGAAACTATAGATGGCTTCAGTCGAGACTTCTTCGCCGTTCATCGTCCAATTCACGAATATGTAGCCCTCGTTAGGCGTGGCCGTGAGCGAGCATTCGGCACCCTCTTCGTAGGTGCCTACTCCGCTCACCTCGCCGCCCTCTGTCGGGTTGGCGACTGCGTTTATACTATAAGAATAATTCTCGGCAACACGCGCGAGGCGAACAGAGTACCCGTAGCATCGATTGTCGTTACCGTAGGCCGTGAAGAGGTACGAATCGCGGAAGGTCAATTCGTACGCGCCGTCGCTATTGCCGTACGAAGCCGACCAGTAGTGGCCGTAGGAACCGACATGGTAGACATATGTCAGGTAACGGTAGCCCGCAGCAGGCAGGAAGACTGCACCAGCTTGTTCCAAGATGTTCCATTGTGAGGCTGTAATCGTATTGCTGCTGAAACTGGCATTGTCCGTATTGGTGTTGCTCAAACTGTAGATGCTGCTGCTCCAATCGTCGGGCAACAGGATTACACCGTTCACATTATTCACGTTCGCCTTGGCATAGCGAATGCCTGAAACAGTTATTCTTGTGTTGAACAAATAGTTCCATTCTGTTTGGGTCAAGGTGCGCCATTGGTTTGTTGTGTTGCCACCGTTGCTTATCGGGTTGTATCCCCAGTCGGCTTGCCCTGTCTGGTCATAGAGGTTATACTGGTAGTTTCCGTATGCACAGTAGTTATTAATGGGACTTGTATTAATGGTACTTGTACTCCAAGGCTGGTAACAAATAGCGCCGTGGTTATAGCCGCTGGTGCCCCAGCCGAACAAGTCTATCCAGCCCGCGTAATTCTCGGAGATATTGGAGTTCTCGGAGCCTATCATATCCCACTGGTTCTCGGCGAACTTCCAGGTGTCGGTGGATGCCTTATATTGCAGGTTGCCTTGCGAGAAATACACTAGGTTGTCCTCGCTCACGGAGAATTTGCCATTAATGGCTCCTGTAGGAGTGTTGCCGCTACCACCACCACCGTTTTGGTTAAAGTTCGCCACCAAGGTTCTATTACCACTCACTGTGAAGGTATACGTAGCATTGGTCGAAACCACCTCGCCGTTCTCCGTCCAGTTCGTGAAGGTGTAACCAGTGTTTGCTGTGGCGGTCAGAGTGCAGGTTTGGCCCTGCTGATAGGTGCCGCCGCCGCTTACTGTGCCTCCATTGGAAGGATTGGCCGAGACACCAATGGTGTAATTCGCCGGATTGGCGGTGAAATTCGCCACAAGGGTTCGGTTGCCCGTAACGGTGAACGTATAGCTTGCATTGGTGGAAACCTGGTTGCCGTTTTCTGACCAGTTTGAGAAGGTGTAGCCTGAGTTAGCCGTAGCGGTTACTGTACAGCTTGAACCACAGTTAAAGTTTCCAGCACCATTCACCGAACCACCTGCCGATGGGTTGGCAGACACAGTGATGCCAAAGGTTGATGTCGGCATCCCATTGTAGTCAACATCAAATTCAAACATAAAACTGGAGTTCATATTGGCTCCCATGTAAATCACATTTCCATTCGGATAACTCACAGTAAAAGAGCATTCATTTGTATAACTACCCATAATCCAAGTAAGGGTCACATGACTTCCATTAGGAATCTGCAGCATATAAGAGGCTGAGGAGCCGCTTGAAATGGTAAGTTGCTCCGATACTCTGTCTCCGTATCCCACAACCAAATAATTACCGGTCCAACCGTCACCATAGGAATCATTCAAGTCAAATTGGATGTATTGTGTTATTTCCTCAAAATTGGCAACCAAATTCCTGTTGCCCGTAACGGTAAACGTATAGCTCGCGTTGGTGGAAACCATCGTGCCGTTTTCCGTCCAGTATGAGAAAGTGTAGCCTGAATTGGCCGTGGCGGTTACTGTGCAGTTGGAGCCTTCCTGGTAGCTGCCGCCGCCACTTACAGAGCCGCCATTGGAAGGATTAGCAGAAACATTAATGTTGTAGTTCACTGGATTGGCGGTGAAGTTCGCCACAAGGGTTCGGTTACCCGTAACGGTAAACGTATAGCTCGCGTTAGTGGAAACCACTGTGCCGTTTTCCGACCAGCTGGTGAAGGTGTAGTCGGAGTTAGCCGTAGCGGTTACTGTACAGTCGGTGCCTTGCTGGTAGATGCCATCCCCACTTACTAATCCTCCGTTTGAAGGACTAGCAGTAGCAGAAACAACAAATATGTTCTGCGCATCAGAATGCACCGCGCGAACTGGGTGACCACAGTGGCGGTTGAAAGTGTTCATGTAGCAATTGTTCGAATTGGAGTTGAGAGCCCACGCATCGTACGGGCTGACCGTATAGAGCGAACTCGACCAATAATAGCAGTAGTTACCTGTGCTATATATACTATTATCATAGCAGTAACCTGAGGCAGGAAGAAAGAGACTATTGCCGTTAGAAGCGGTGAACGATCGTCCGCTTACGCCGTTCAGAGTAGTCCAAGTGATTACAGTATTGTCTATAAGTTCTTGCCATTCTTCCTGAGTAGGCATACGCCAATCCAAGCCCCAATTGATTGTGGCCGCGTCGTCCTGTGGCAACAAAACTGTCAAGTCATCGGTGAAACCATTATAGCCGTAATTGGTTTTATTGCAATATTTTGTAAGTTGGGTCATGCTACCCATAGAATACTGGTAAGTATTCCATGTGTAGATATCCTTGGGTTGAGTCTCGCCCCAAGCGAAGTAATCGCCGGATAGCTCTGGTGAATTGGCACCCACATTACATGTGGCCCACTGTACCCCACTAGGCAGACCAAGGTCAATATACTCATGACTGCCTCCACCTGAATAGACAAAGTTCGCCAAAAGGGTTCTATTGCCCGAAACCGTAAAAGAATAACTCGCACTTGTGGAAGCCACATTGCCATCCTCCATCCAATTCAAGAAGACATAGCCCGAATTGGCCGTGGCTGTCACTGTACAATTGGATCCATACTGGTATGTTCCACCTCCACTCACCGTGCCACCACTTGAGGGATTGGCTGAAACTGAAATGCTACAAGAACTAATCTGAGTTGTATTATAAACTAAACGCACAGATAATCCATAGGAAGGAAGGTAGGAAACTGTTCCTGTCCAGTTCTGAGGAGAACCCGTTGAAGCATAGTAAAACCAAAACATTTGATGTGCATTTGAAGACCAGTAATGGCCAAATGAATTAACAGAACTGACTTGTGTGCTTCCTCGTACGCCTCCACAAGGGAAAAAGACAGCTCCATTTGCTTCCAACACATTATTCCAGTCGGTTGCACTGACTATATTCGCACCGTATGAGGCGGAAGGTTTATTCGTTTTATCCAACGAATAAGTAGCTTCATTCCAGCCATCGGGCAAAAGGATAACTCCACAAACGCCATTAACGGTCGCCCTTGCATAACGGATACCAGGACGCGAATTAATCAAATACGACCATTCCGCTATAGTGAGTGTACGCCACAAACCAGGTTGGTTGCCACCATTGCTAATGGGATTATACACACCCCAATCCGCATTCGCATAATCACCAACAAGATTCTCAGAAAGATATTCGACATTCGATAAAGTAGCCGTATCTGACCAAGGTTGATAACAAACCACACCACTATTCCAACCACTGGTTCCATAACCAAACAAATCTATCCAACCGGAATAGGTGGGTGAAATCAAATTATTACTACTCCCACTAACAGTTCCGTTATATGGATTGCTTCCATATTGTGTACCTCCCACATAATCCCACTGGTGTTCAGCAAACCGCCAAGTATTTGTCGAAGCTTGATATTGCAGGTTTCCCCGCGAGAAATACACCTGCTGGCCTCCTGCTATTGAGAACAGTCCATTAATGGCACCCGTAGGCTGAGCGTATCCTTGGGTCATTCCCAACACGTCCAGCAACAGGACGAGCAGAACGGCACTCAATGCCCTTTTCAGTTGTAAATCATTGAAATTCATTTGATTATTATCTTTTGATTCTTGTATTCTTTTTTATTCTCGGGGCAAATATAGGAAAAAGATAGGAAAAACAAACGAACCACAAAAAAATCTCCC
>JAEEGJ010019106.1_pt1 | contig 15171 bp, 10 predicted proteins | sample 8958761 | NCBI WGS metagenome assembly JAEEGJ01 (sample SAMN16246546, study PRJNA631951) | gut metagenome | biome: gut microbiome; feature: rumen; material: RS-attached | host: Bos | place: Iran: Karaj | collected 2018-10 | reverse complement strand
GGGGATGGGCTTGAAGCCGGGCATCTCCTTCAGGAGGCGGGCGCCGGGCTTGAGCGTGAAGTCGCCGACATCATAGGGCTTCTGCTCGTAGCCGGCCTCACGTTTGGCGCGAAGCTTGTCCTCGTCGACCCAGCCTTGCTGCTCCCAGTAGTAGTCTGAGACATCGAAGCACGGCTCGGGAACGCGGACGAATCCCAGATCGACAGGCTCCTCCGGCGTTCCATCGAGCACCTTCACGCCGAGGTCGAGCGAAAGCATGCGGTAGGCCTTGTCGTTGGTGTGCTTGTTGTCGGGGATTTTCGAGGCGTCGCCGGTCGCGAAGTCGAGGGCGCCTTCCGCAAGGCCTTTCGTGCGGACGTACATGTTGCCGCCAACCGTCGTGCGGCCGTCGGGGATGTTGAGGCCTTTCGCGACGAAGAACTCGGTCGAGAAGCCGGGAAGGTCGAGGAAGAGGTTGTTCTTGTAGGTGTTGTCCACGGGGCCCGTGATCATGTTCGTGCCGTCCTTGTCCATCCATTCCTTGATGCGCGGGTATTTCTGGACGAAGGGGGAGTTCTCCTTCACACCGAAATATTTGCAGGCGTCGTCCCAGAACTTCTGCCGATCACTCCAGGCGGGCCAGAAAAGGCCGCGGTTGTCGAGGCGAATGCCGCCCCAGCAGGCGGTGAAGAGGTTGTTCTCGACGGTGAGGTCGCGCCCGCCGCTGAGGAAGACGCCCCAGTGGCCGACATTGCGGAGAATGTTGCCGTAAACGGTCGAGCCGCAGCAGAAGTCGTCGAGGTAGATGCCGCTCGACATGCCGACGGACGTCCCGATGTCGTTGTAGCGGAAGACGGTCCCGTATGACCAGATGCCGTTTGCGTAGACGGCACCGGAGTCGTCATGGTCGCGGCACACGTCGTAGACGCGGCAGTACTCCATGACATTCTCGGGGCCGCGGATGTCGACGGCATGACCGATCGCGCCGTGCATGAGACAGTGGCTGATCGTGTTGCCGCACCCGTTCACGATGACGGCGTCGGCGTAGCCGCCGCTCAGGATGCCGAACTCGCGGAAGTGGCAGTTGTCTACGATGTTGTTGGCCAGCTTGCGAGTCTTGTGCTCACCGCCGGCGAGCGTGACGCAGTTGTCGAGAAGATTCTCGAAGTCGCAGGAGACGACCGTGTTGCGGGAACCACTGACCTTGACGCCCTGGCGGACGCCGGAAAAGCGGCATCCGGCGACGAGATTGGCATTGCCGTTCTCGATGACGATGCAGTGCTCGCCGCACTTAGCCGTGAAGACGAGTCCCTCGATGCGGATGTCTTTACAGCCTTTGAGCGCGAAAAATGGCTTGTCGAAGGTGCCGACGGCGCAGACGGCGTCCCTGCCGAAGCCTTCGTCCGGATAGAGGACGAGCTTCTTCGCCTTGGTGTCGTAGGCCCATTCGCCGGGTTCGTCGATCTCCTCGACGAGGTTAAAGAAGACGAAGCGCGAATAGGTGTTGACGCTTTGCGGCGAAAGGCGGTTGACTTCGACCACGTCCGGGCCCTTGTCAGACGGGAAGACGCCTGCCGAACCGGCCTCGTAACCCCAGCCCGAAAGGCAGCCGAAAAGATAGGCTTCAGAAGCGGCCAAATCCCAACCCTTGGCGCGCTCGACCTTGAAATAGGGATTCTTCACATCCGTTTGCTTCCCGTGGATGACAACTTTGCGATCAACGGTGCCGTCGAGATACTCTTTGCGAAGCCACCAGCGCTCGCGCCCGTTCGGCCAGTGCGAAAGGGGCTGGTAGGCGCCGTCGACGGTGAGAATAGGCTGGCGCTGCTGGATTCCGCCATGGAACAGCTTGGAAAGTCCGACGAAGCGGTTCGAATAGATGCCGTCGGGAATGTCGATGGCGACACACTTCTTTACAACTTCCTTCGGGAGGCGCTTTCGAAGCTGCTTGTCCTTCACGCGCTTCATGTCGGAGCCCGTGAAAACCCAGCCGCCCACAATCATCGCCTTGCCCGGATGCTCGGCGCGAATGGCGACGCCGTCGTCGTCCTTGCCAAGCGAAATCGTCTTGAGAAGCGGATAAACGCCGTCCTTGAGGACGAGCTCCGAATATTCGCCCGGCTTGCGCTCCGCACGCAGCCGCTCCAGCGCCGCGCCAATGTCGTCGCCCGGCGAGATGGAGATCGAGGCCGCTGCGGCGGCGAATGCCGCTCCAACGAGGAGTGTAATCATGGGAAGGGTAAGTTTTGCATTATTCATGTCAAGGTTCCTATCTCATTGAGTACGAAACACACATCTGACACCAGTTCAATCACTCAAAGGGATTGACGACTGCAACGCCCGTGTGTGCCATGTCACTGACGTTGCGCGTGACGACCGTTAGTCCGTGAACTAATGCCGTGGCGGCGATTTGTGCATCCAGGTCTGGTCGAACAAGACCGATTCTGTTAGTCTCCCCTTTGATTCGTCCCCATGCAAGAGCGGTTTCACGGTCGAAATCAAGAATTCGGTTCGCGTATGTTCCAAGGATTTCATCCTCAAACCATGTTCCCAACCGCCGTTTGCGTGAATCGTCATCGGGAAGCGACTCTATCCCTTCAGCAATTTCGCCAATCGTGATAGAGGAAACATAGAATTCGCCTGTTTCGGAGGCTTTCGCCAGCCAGGCTTTGAGATGTTTGTCGGGACGGCGTCGGGCGCACTCGCTCAGGATGCAGGTGTCGAGAAGAAAGTCCATTATCAGCCTTCTTTCCCGAAAATGTCAACAGGATGTGCGCGCCCCTTCCTTTCCTTGCGTGGCGGAATGAGCGAATCGAAATCGACATCCACAGGACAGTCCATGAAAGCTTCGGCGATGTTACGCTGAGGTTCCGGGCAAATCTTCGCAAGGTAAAGGTCATAGGATATTACCGCCACAATAGGGCGGCCACGGCGCGTCACGAGCTGAGGCGAGCCGCGAAACGCCTCCTCTGCCACGGCCGAAAAATGGTTTTTCGCATCTTGAAGTGCCAACATCGCAAATCACTCCTTCTGTCTAGACTGTCTAGACAGATATCATGGTATCAAATTTCCACAATCCCGTCAAATTTACTATTAGGCAACCAAGCAAATCTATCGCGCGGCGATGAGGGCGTCGGCGCTTCGGGCGGGAATGCGGCCGAGGGCGTCGGGGCCGACGTTGAGAAGGTAGTTCGCGCCGAGCTTCTTCAGATGTTCGCGCGTCGCGCGGATTGTCTCCGGTGTCTTCCAGTCCTGGTCGGTGGGCTTGTAGCCCCAGGTTTGGTTGATCGTGGCGGGGGTCTCGTAGAGCATCCCGCCCTTGTCGTCGTTCGGGATTTCGTTGTCGCCCGCCGAGGTGTAGTCGCAGACGCCGCAGCCGATGCGGGAGTTGATGAGGCATCCCGGCTGAAGCGCGCGCACCATGTCGTAAAGGCTGTTCGACTGCTCCTTCGTCGGCGTGAAGCCGATGTCGAACCAGATGAGGCAGATGTCGCCGTACTGCGTGAGGATCTCGCGGATCTGCGGCTTGGCCTTGCCCTCGAAGTAGCGCTCGAAGTTCTTCCGCGATTTGTCCGTGAAGTCCCAGTTGTTCGTCCAGGAGGCCTGGCCGCCGCCCCAGTCGTCGGCATGGTTGTAGCCGCCACCGTCGGGTTCGTGCCAGTCGAGGTCCTGCGAGTAGTAGAGCCCGAGCTTCAACCCGTGCTTCCGGCAGGCCTCGGCGAGTTCGCCCACGACGTCGCGCTTGAATGGTGTGGCATCGACAACGTTGTACTGCGAAACCTTCGAGTGGAACATCGCGAAACCGTCATGGTGCTTGGAGGTGAAAACGATGTACTTCATGCCGGCGTCGCGGGCGATCTGAACCCATTCGTCGGCGTTGAAGCAGAGCGGATTGAAGGCCGTCGCCAGCCGCGAGTATTCCGCAATGGGAATGCGGAAATAGCTTTGCGCCCACTCGGCGATGCCAGGCATCACGCGCCCCTTCCATTCGCCGCCGAGGAGGGCGTAGAGCCCCCAGTGGACCATCATGCCGTATTGGGCCTCCTTGAACCACTTCTTTGCGGCCTCGAGTGTTGCTTCGTCTTCCTTTGTCATTGTCGTTACTCCGTAAACTCTCGTCACTTGTCACTCGTCACTCGTCACTCGCCGCAGGCGGCGGGTTTCCAAACTTTGAAGCCTTTGATGCCGCACTTGGCGCCTTTGGGGAGCTTGACGGTCAGCTTGTGCGGGCCGTTGGCGCAGCCCTGCAGAATCAGCGTCTCGGTGCCGGCCGGTGTCGGCGTCAAACGGTCGGTGAAGAGCGGATGGACGGACCAGAAGGTCTTGGCGCCAGGCTGAGGACGGCTGCTCTTCCAGTGCGGCCAGAGCGCCCAGGCGCGGACGGGAATCGAAAGGCGTCCCGACTTCGAGACAAAGGGTTCTGTCGAAAAACCTTCGCCATCCTCCCCGCTTACGGAACCCGTCACCTTGAATCGGAAGGGGATGAGATTGGAGTTGCGCCCCAGCTCGCCAACGGCGTGGGGGACTTCATTCGTCGGGTCTCCCTTGCGCGGCGGCAGAATCTCAAGCGTCCAGTCCTCCTCGACGGGCGGCTTTGGACCGGGGCCGAACGCATGGAGACCGGGGAACCACATGATCAGCGGTGAGGGCCGCGTCGCGGTCCAGAGCTCGGACATCGTGGCCAGCGGCTTGCCGTCGAGCCGGATTTCGGCGTTTAGCGCCTCGTCCGCCGTGCCGTCCGAAACCGCGACGACACGGTTGCCGTCGAAGGCGAACTCCAACGTACCGTCGGCGGATATTCTCACCTGCTTGTCGTCTAAGGGGAAGAACCGCTCGCTGCCGGTCGCTTCCTCGTCGCCCTTGCTGCCCTTGATGCGAATCAGTTCCTCCTCGATGTAGTCCTTGTACTGCATCTGTCCGGGACCGTTGAGGTGGATGCCGTCCGCGAGGTAGACCTTCTTCTGGAGGCCGTTCTTCACAAGGTGCCGGCACCACTTGTCGTTGAGGTCGATGATGTGGCAGTGGTATTTGGCCGCCGTCTCAAGGATGCCGAGCGAGCGCGCGTCGCGCTTCTGGAGAAGTTCCTCCGGCTCCTTGTCGTAGCTGGCGAGATGGCTGGTCCAGAGGACGATTTCGGCGGCGGTCTCCTCGCGCGCCCACTTGACCATATTGGCGTAAAGGCGAACGTCACCGTAGTCGTGGAAGAAGAGGAGGTCCGGGTAGAAGCCGCAGACTTCGCGTCGGAAGGAGTCGCGGAGCTTGTCCGCCTCGAAGCCGCCGATGGCGAGGTTCTTCCAGACGAAGTTCACCGTCGGATACCTGGCCTGGAGGTCCTGCATCAGGAGACGGCTCCAGAACTGCCAGACGATGGACTGCCCATAAAAGAGGACGCGGACGGTTGCCGGGTTCTTCGCCGTCGAATCCTCCATCTTCTTCATCGTGCGCTGGATGTACTTGAGCGAAGGGGCCTTCTTGTCGCCCTTCATGGGTGCGCGCTTCGGGAAGGTCGCCTCGTCGAACTGCCAGATGACCGGGCGCTTCTTCGGTAGGAAGCCTGGTTGCTCGGCCGCGAGAATCGCCGCGGCGTCTGCGACCGACTTGCGCGAGACGGCGATCTTCGTCTGGATGTCGTCGCCCTCCACGCCGTAGAAGCACTCGTGAGAATAGCCGGCGGGAGCCTCGCCAACGAGTTCGCCGCAATTGCCCGTCCACGGGTGGATGACGCCGTCCGTGAAGAAGCTCGGCCGCGAATAGGGCGTTGACATCTCGGTGAGGAAGTACCACTTGCCGTCCGGCGCGTCGACCTCCGCCGCGACGGTCGTGTCCGTCGGGCTGTAGAGGCGCACTTTCGATCCTTTCGGGAAACCATAGCCGTAGTCGATCTGGACGCGTAGCTCGACGGCCTTCGGGAAGACCCATTTCACGAGAGTGGAATTCGCGCCAGCCCGCATCTCGTAGGCGATCCCCTCCTCCACCGGGCAGTTTTCAAGGACGTACTTCGCGCTGCCGGAGATGTTTCCGTTGACGAGCACCTTGCCGTCGAGGATCGCGACGCCAACGAGCCGGCCGTCATGCATGACTTCCTTCGATTCGGCTGCGACTGTCGGAACGGAATTCGGATTCGTTTCAGCAGTCGTCGAGGAGTTATCTCCCCCTGCTGAGGTGCAACCGGTGAAGGACAGAAAAGCCAGGGCCGCCAATGCGGCGAGGCCCGGAAAGTTGTGGACTCCCGTGGTGAGCTGTTGTATTAGACGCGTTCTGTTCATGCCGACTCCGTGCTTAGCATGGTACTATTCTACCATACTTGCCCTGCCATCAACAATTAGCAGCTAATGGCAGACGACCAACGGCCAACAGCTAAAAGCCAGCAGTCAAAAGCTAACAACTTGCAACTAGCGCAAGCGGCGTCTCTTCGCGCGTGGCAAGATTCTTGAGCTTCGCCGTGCCAGAGGCGACATCGTCGGGGCCGATGAAGACGGCGTAGGCGCAAGTCCCCTCCCCTGCCCGTTTGAAGAAGTTTTTTGGTTTCAACGGCGAGAGGGCGAGGTCCACGGCCTTGCCTTCGGCGCGGAGGCGCGCCGCAAGGGCGACGGCCGCGTCACGCTGCTCTGGGAACATGTAGCCCACCGTGATGCCGTCCTTGGCGATTCCGACGTCGGCGCCGAGGATGTCCTTGAGGACTTCAGCCACAACAACATCGCCGAAACCGAGGCCGACTGCGGGCGTCGGGTCGCCACCGATTGAGGTGAGCAGGTTGTCGTAGCGTCCGCCGCCGAAGATGGCGCGGAACTTGCGCTCGGTGTCGAACGCCTCGAAGACGATGTCCGTGTAGTAGGAAAGGCCGCGTATGACCGCAATGTCAAAGACGAGTCTGTCGGCGTAGCCGTACTTGTCCGCGAGCGCAAAGAGCTCGCGGAGACGCGCCACAGCAGGCGAATCTGCGCCGACCATCTTCTCGGCCTCGTCAAGCGTCTGGATGGCCATGAGGTCGAAGACGCGCGGAATGCCCTCTTCGGGCAGCCCCTCTTCGCGCAGAAGCGCGGCGATTTCCTCGTCGGGTATCTTCCCGCGCTTGTCTAGCGCGAGGAAGACCGCCGCATGGTGTTCGGGCGCGAAGCCCTGCTTGAGCAGAAGTTCGCCAAGGAGCGCGCGATTGTTGACGTGGATGCGGTAGGCGCCGTCGGGCATGCCCATGAGGCGCAGCGCATTGGAGGCGGTGTAGAGCACCTCGGCCTCGGCTGCGACGGAGGCCTCGCCGACGACGTCGATGTTCCACTGGTAGTGCTCGCGCTTGCGGCCTCGCGTCATCCGCTCGTAGCGGAAGCACTGTGCGATGGCCGACCACTTGATCGGGAAGTGGAGCGAGCCCTGCTTCGCCGCGACCATGCGGGCGAGCGTGGGCGTCATTTCCGCGCGAAGGGCCAGCTTCCGGCCACTCTTGTCCTCGAAGTTGTAGATCTGCTCCGTGACCTCCTCGCCGCTCTTGCGCTGGAGAAGCTCGAGGCTCTCCACGACGCAGGCGTCGTAGGGCGCGAAACCGGAGAGGGCGGCCGCGCGCTTCCATGCGTCGAAGACGCGGTTGCGCAAGGCCATTTCCTCGGGGTAGAAGTCGCGCATTCCGCGTGGAGGTTCAAAGGAAAGAGGCTGGGAACTCATGGTCTAATGCAGAATGCTGAATGCAGAATGCAGAATGAGGGAACGGGGAACAGGGAATAGAGAACGAGAATGGGGAACGGCGCTACTTCTTCTCGGCGGCGGCGAGGCGCTCCATCATCTTGCGGGAGAGCTTGAACTTCACCGTGCGGCGGGCCGGGATGACGACCGTGTTCTGCGGGTCGTTGGGGTTGCGGCCGAGACGGGAGCGGCGCGTCAACACCTCGAAGACGCCAAAGTCGCGGAACTCGATGTGGCGTCCCTGGAGCATGGCCTCGGCCATGCAGTCGATCGAGAGCTGCACAATGTCGAGCACAAGCGAGGCCGGGCACCTGTTGCGCAGCTTCTTGTGGATGTTGAGTGCGAGTTCACGGCGGGTCAGGGTCGCTTCCTTCGCGCGGGGCTTGCGACCGGCTTTCTTACGGGGCTTGGTGGTGGCGGATTCAGCGTTCATTTCAAGAGACTCCATTCCTCTTCAGAGGACTTGGTTGTTGTTCAGTAATCACGCATCCGTTAGCACAGATGCGACAAAGCTTCCTTGCAGCGCCCGTTGATCCACGCGGCGACTTCCGCAACGGGGACGAGCTGGCTTTCCTTCTCGCCGCGAGGACGGACTTCGAAGCAGCCTTTTGCAAGGGCCTTCGAGCCGGCAACGATGCGAAACGGGCAACCGATGAGGTCGGCGTCCTTGAACTTGACGCCGGGCCGTTCGGCTCGGTCGTCCATCAGGACGTCGATGCCCATGGATTCGAGTTCGGCCTCGAGCTTCTCGGCGGCAGCGACGACCTCCGGGCTGTTCGGGTCGAGCAAAAGCAGATTGACAACATACGGGGCGACCGAGACCGGCCAGCGAATACCGTCGTCGTCATGGCACTGCTCGACGACGGCCTGAACCGTGCGTGTCACGCCGATGCCGTAGCATCCCATGACGAGAATCTGCGGCTGGCCCTTGTCGTCGAGGTAGGTGGCGTTGAACTTCTCGGTGTACTTGGTGCCGAGTTTGAAGACGTGTCCGACTTCGATGCCGCGCTCAATCGAGAGCGGGGCGCCGCAGCGCGGGCAGCGGTCGCCGGCAACGACAGTTGCGATGTCGGCCCAGGCCGTGACCTTGACGTCATCCTCAATCGAGACGTGCTTCAGGTGGAAGCCGTCCTTGTTCGCGCCGGTGCAGACGTCACGTGCGTTCTTGAGACCGATGTCGGCGTAGACAGGGATGCTGACGCCAACGGGACCGATTGAACCGAATGGCGAACCAACGGCCTTCTCCGTCGTCTCGATGTCCGCGGGCTCGAGAATCGAGCAGCCGAGGAAGCGGCGGAGCTTGCATTCGTTGACTTCGGCGTTGCCTTCGACGATGGCCATGACGGGCTTGCCGTCGGCGAGGAAGACGAGCGACTTGACAATCTGCGTGGAGGGGACTCCGATGGAGGCGGCGGCTTCGTCGACGGTGTGGGCGCCGGGCGTCGGGACTTCCTCGGGCGAGCCGTTGCGGACGTTGTAGCGCGAGCCGTCGGTCTTGCGCTCGGCGCGCTCCTGGTTGGCCGCGTAGCCACAGGTCTTGCAGTAGAGGATGCCGTCCTCGCCCGAAGGGGCGAGCACCATGAACTCGTGCGAGTGGTTGCCGCCGATGGTGCCGGTGTCGGCTTCGACGGGGCTTGCGGCGAGGCCGCAGCGCTTGAAGATGCGCACGTAGGCGTCGTACATCGCCTGGTAGCTCTTGTCCGCCGCGTCAAGCGACGTGTCGAAGCTGTAGGCGTCCTTCATGATGAATTCCTTGGCGCGCATCAGCCCGAAGCGGGGGCGAATCTCGTCGCGGAATTTCGTCTGGATCTGGTAGACGGTGACGGGCAGCTGGCGGTAGGAGCTGATTTCGTGCGTCATGTAGTCCGTGATGACCTCCTCGTGCGTGGGGCCAAGGACCATCGTGCGGTCCGAACGGTCCTTGAGGCGGAACATCGAGGCGCCCATCTGCGAGGCACGGCCGGACTTCTCCCACAGCTCGATTGGCTGGAGGGCCGGAAGGAGAACCTCAAGCGCCCCGGCGCGGTTCATCTCCTCGCGGACGATTTTCTCGACCTTGCGGAGGGCGCGGATTCCGAGCGGGGTGAATGAGTAGAGGCCGCCGCCGACCTTGCGGAGCATGCCGCCGCGAAGCATGAGGCGATGGCTCGCGATCTCGGCTTCCTGCGGGTCGTCGCGGAGTGTGGTGATGAGGGACTTTGTCCAACGCATTTTGAAAAGCTCCTAAAAGGGGAGGCGTCCTAGTTGGCGGCGGTCTCGACGGTGACGTCCTTCGCGACCGGGCCCTTGTCGCGCTGCTCGACCTTGAAGGAGACGAGGTCGCCCTCGTTGAGGTCCTCGAAGGCGCAGCCGGTGACGGCCGAGAAGTGGAAGAAGACGTTGTTGGGGTATTCCGGGCACTTGATGAAGCCGAACCCTTCCTTGAGGGTGCAGACCATGCCCTTGAGCGGGGTGCCGGGAGGAGGTGGCGGGACCGACGGTTCGCCATCGTCATCGCCGTCCTCGTTCTGGAATCGGCCCATCGGCGGCCCCTGCTCGACGAAGAGCTGGCGGACGACCGGGTCGCGCGAATCCTCGTTGACGTCCATGATCTCGTGCATGGCGACGGGATAGGTCACCTCGTTGATGAGGCGGATGGAGGTCGTCGTCTGGTGGAGGGTGCCGTCGTCATCGGTGTAGTCGAAGTTCCAGCCGAGGAGCATTACGCGGATGCCGAGGGCGTTGAGCTTGTTGACGAGCGGCACGAAGTCGCTGTCGCCGGCAATGAGTACGACGAGATCGTAATGCTTGTGGATGGCGAGGTCATACGCTTCGAGCGATAGCCACACGTCGATGCCGGTTTCGGAGTTGCCCTGGATGGGGCGGTAGTGAGTCGTGACGTTCTCGTTCATGAGGACGTCGTCAAAGAGACGTTCGGTGTAGAGCTTTTCACGCGCCAGGGTCTGCTGCGCGGAGAAACGGCCGCGGAAGAAGTGGGCATCGACGATGTGCGCGTAGGCGGGGTCGACCCCTTCGCACTCGGCGGCGTGCACGCGGATGAACTCGTGCAGGCCGGGGACGGAGATGCGCTGCTTGCGCGGATGGGCGTAGCGGTAGTAGTTGCTGATGTGGTGGAAGAATCCTCCATCGTAGAACACTCCGATGCGGAGAAGTCGTGGGGGAGTCTGGTTCATGCTTGCAGTATTCATCGTTGTCTTCGCTTTCGTAATTCCGGCCATCCCGTTTCTACCGCCAGTTACGGGCTCGCATCGCCCGTCTCGCGTCCCGATCCGCCTCGCGGCGCCTTATCGTCTCGCGCTTGTCGACCTGCATCTTGCCGCGGGCCACACCGATCTCGACCTTTATGCGTCCGTTCGCGGCCGTGTAAAGTTTGAGAGGTATAAGCGCGAGCCCCTTCTGCTCCTGCATTGCCCTGAGCTTGAGAATCTCGCGCTTGTGGGCAAGAAGCCGTCGGGGACGAAGGGTGTCGTGGTTGAACCGGTTGCCGAAGTCGTACGGCGGGAAATTGGCCTGAAGAAGCCAGAGGCCCCTGTCATCGACATGCACGTATGAGCCGACGAGGCTGACGCCGCCGTTTCGGACGACCTTGACCTCGGTGCCGACAAGCGCGATGCCGACTTCAAGCCGCGAAAGGACATTGTAGTCATGAAGGGCCCTGCGATTGCTCGCAAGCAGTTTTCCCCCACGATTTCCATTTTCCTTTTCACCCATTTCCGCAAACCGCCCTATCCGGCGGGACACCAAACAGAAAAATCAAAACATCAGAAGGACCACTTGGACTGGTTCTCCTCCTCGGCCTCAACGGCCTCCTTGTCCTCCTCGCACACAAGCTTTCCCTCGGCGATTTCGCGAAGGGCGATGTCGAGCTTGTCCTCATCCTGGGAAAGGGGCTTCACATAGGGTCTCATGCCGGCGTTTAGCTGCTTGACCCGTTTCGAGGCCATGTTTACAAGTATTGGAACGCTTCCAATGCGTTCACGCGCACTTTCGAGTAGTTCTAGATTCACGGAAATATCTCCAAATGTTGCAGTCTATTTTACCGAAATTGCCGAAAGTAGGCAAGGAATTTTGCAATTTCGCGTTTTATGGCGAATTGACGCTCCCAAATGCAAAATTCCCTATTGACTTCCCCCGCGAATTTCGGTATCATAATTAACAATCTTTGGTGCGCCAAAGACGGGGAGTAGCGCAGTCTGGTAGCGCGTTTGGTTCGGGACCAAAAGGTCATGGGTTCGAATCCCATCTCCCCGACCATCTTCGACCCTTGAACCGCAATGCAGTTCAAGGGTCTTTTTTGATATAATTATATTGCCTTCGCGTTATTCTGGCAGGGGCGTAGGAAGTACAACTCAGCGTGTCCACAAAATTCTTCAACAATCAGACAGGGAACACACTCTTTGAGAAATTGCGCGACATTGCCTCACCATCGGGCATGGATCGCAAGTTCCGCATTTTCCGCGCTGTCACCGGCTATTTCCGCTCGTCGGGATATTTCAAGTTGCGAAGGGAGTTGGTCAATGTCTCCAAAATCCAGATACTCGTCGGAATAGACCTGGATGACCTCTTCCGCAAGCAGTCGTCCGCCGGAGAGATTTTCTTTGGAATGGACCCGGAGGAGGCGAAAGAGCGTTACACGGCGTCTTTCGTCGCCGATGTTCGCGCTGCCGGATATGACAGGGAAATCGAGGAGGGCATTCTCCAGTTCTGCGACGATGTTGTCACGGGACGCTTGGAGATGCGCGTCCACAAGTCTAGGAACCTCCACGCCAAGTTCTACCTCTGCCTCCCGGAGAACCATAACAAGAACTCCGACGGCTGGGTGATCATGGGATCCTCCAACCTCACCGATTCCGGCCTTGGCACGACATCCGCCCCACGCTACGAGCTTGATGTGGCGATGAAGGACTACGACGACGTGGCCTGGTGCAATTCGGAATTTGAGCGCCTGTGGGACGAGGGTGTGCCGATTTCGCCCGAAGACATCGCCAATGCCAGGACTCTCACCCACCTCGGCCAGGAGCCGACCCCGTTCGAGATCTTCATGCGCGTCCTCATCGACATTCTCGGCGACATGGCCGAGGACGGCTTTTCGATGGATCTCCCGCCCGGTATGCTCGACCTCAAGTACCAGCGCGACGCCGTCGTCCACGGATATTCGCTCCTGCGCAAATACGATGGTTTCTTCCTCGCGGACGTCGTGGGCCTCGGCAAGACAATCGTCTCCGCCATGATCGCCAAACGTTTCATCGGCGAAAACGGGCCCCGCACGAAGATCCTCGTTGTCTTCCCGCCCCCAGTCGAGGACAACTGGAGATCGACCTTCGTCCGCTTCGGCATTACCCGGCGCCAAGCCCATTTCGTCTCCAGCGGCTCGCTCCACAAGGTCCTTGACGACAACGCCGCCGGATACCTTGCCCCGGATGAGTACGACCTCGTTATCGCCGACGAGTCGCACGGCTACCGCAACGCCAACACGAAGTCATTCGACCAGCTTCAGCGCATCTGCCGCGCCCCGCGACCACAGGGCGGCAATGTCGCCGGCTTCCGCAAAAAGGTCATCCTCGTCACCGCCACGGCCCTCAACAACTCCCCGACGGACCTCCTCAACCAGATTCGCCTCTTCCAGTACGACCGCGAATCGACAATCGACGGTGTCCGCGACCTACCCGCTTTCTTCGCCCCGCTCATCAAAGCCTACAAGGACGAAGTCCGCAAGGCCAAGGCCTCCGGGAAGGTCGATACCAAGGCCATCGACGCCATCTACGAGAAGATCCGCAAGGGCGTTCGCGAAAAGGTCATGGTGCGCCGCACGCGCCAGAACATCCTGAACGACCCGGAATACACCGCCGACCTCAAGGCGCAGGGCGTCGTCTTCCCCTCGGTGGAGCCCCCGCGGGAGGTTCTCTACAGAATGGACGCGCCCCTCGCCGCCCTCTTTGCGGAAACAAACCGCATCCTCACCGACGACATCCACTACGCCCGCTACCGCGCCATCGAATTCATCGCGCCGAAGTTCCGCAGACGCTATCCCAACGCCAAGCAGGTTGCCGGCATCCTCGCGGCCGTCTTCGAGACGCACATGGTCAAGCGCCTCGAGTCGAGCTTCTTCGCCTTCCGCAAGTCGCTCGACAACTTCTGCCGCATGACGCAGGAGATGATCGACATGTTCGCCGCGAACACCGTCCTCATCATCCCAGACCTCGACGTCTCCGGGTACCTTGAAAAGGGCAAGACCTTCGACGAGATCATCGCAATCGCCGAAGACTTGCGCGCCTACGACAAAAAGGACATCAGCTACGCCGCGGCCGACTTCGACCCCGCCCTGCTGAGGATGCTCCGCGAGGACCTTTCCCGCCTCGAAGACCTAAAGAGGCGCTGGGCCAAGGTCAAGGACGACCCCAAGCTCGACGAGTTCGTGGCCCTCTTGAAAGGCGAACTCTTCAGGAAGGCGCGCAATCCGGGCGGCAAACTCGTGGTCTTCTCCGAATCAACCGACACGCTCGGCTACCTTGAGCGCAAGCTCGCCTCCCGCCTCGGACGCGCCGACATCCTCATGGTCGACGCGGAGAACCGTGGCCAGCACAAGGCCGACATCGCGGCGAACTTCGACGCGAACTTCGAAGGCGAGAAGAAGGACGACTTCAACATCCTCCTCTGCTCCGACGCCCTCGCCGAAGGCGTGAACCTCCACCGCTCCAACATCGTCGTCAACTACGACTCGCCCTGGAACGCCACGCGCCTCATGCAGCGCATCGGCCGCGTGAACCGCATCGGCTCAAGCGCCCCGCACGTCTGGAACTACATCTTCTACCCCTCCGACCAGGGCAACCGCGTCATCGGCCTCTACGAGCACTCCCTCGCCAAGATGCAGGGCTTCCACTCCGCCCTGGGCGAGGACTCCAAGATCTACTCCCGCGAGGAGTTCCTCCGCGAGTTCGCGCTCTACAACACGAACCCGCACGACGACATCGACGACCTCATCCGCTTCTTCCGCGCCCTCCAGCGTTTCCGCGCCGCCGATCCCGCCGCCTACGCGCGCATCAAGGCCCTCCCCGCCAAGTGCCGTGTCGCGCGGCGGCCACACCCCATCGCCGGGAAAAAAGGTGCGCTTGGCGCACTGGAGAATCCTTCGCCGGATGCCGCCCCCGAAACTCTCGTCTACCTCTCCGCGCCTTCGCGCACCGCCTTCTACGCCTTCGCCCCCGGCCTCCCGCCTCGCCAGCTTTCCTCCATCGAAATGCTCAAGCGCCTGGAGGCCGCCGCAAAGGAACGTGCCGTGCCGTGGACGGACGCGCTTCTGCAGGAGAACTACAAGGCCGTGCATGCCGTGACCGCGCTTCTCGCCGGAGCCGTCACGGCTTCCGAAGAGCCGATCCGCCCCGCCGGACGCGGCGTCGGCAAGCAGGTCAACGCCTCGCTCGGCTTCCTTTCCCGCTGCCGCCTCTGGACCAGCCAGGGCCGCCTCGACGCCGCCCGCGGGGACAAGATCGACTCGCTCCGCAAGTCCGTTGAGGCCGG
>JAEEGJ010019105.1_pt1 | contig 15171 bp, 19 predicted proteins | sample 8958761 | NCBI WGS metagenome assembly JAEEGJ01 (sample SAMN16246546, study PRJNA631951) | gut metagenome | biome: gut microbiome; feature: rumen; material: RS-attached | host: Bos | place: Iran: Karaj | collected 2018-10 | reverse complement strand
AAAAAAGAAAGGCCCGCAGAACAAACCTGTTCTGCGGGCCTTTCTTATTACTGGTGTGGAGTATACCGGGCTCGAACCGGTCACCTGTAGATTGCGAACCTACCGCTCTACCAAATGAGCTAATACCCCGTGTTTCTATTAAAAAAGGGCCGACGCTCTGCGACCCTCTCTTTTGTGGAGTATATCGGAATCGAACCGATTACCTCGTGACTGCCAGTCACGCGCTCTAGCCAAGTGAGCTAATACCCCGACTGATTTCCCTTGAAATCGAGTGCAAAAGTACGACGTTTTTTTGATATGGCAAAATTTTTTTTGAAAGAACGTTATTCGCACACCATATCATTTATGACTATCAAGCACTTGTATATACACATTTTTACACAAAAAAAGACAACACAGAGGTTCGTAAGCGTCCATAAAGCCACCACAAAAAGGGTATTTAGCGCCCCTATCAGACATCCCAAGTGAAGCCATCGAAAGGATGCATCCGATCGAAGCCCTGCTCCTGCGAACGCTCCTGAAGGCGTTTAATCCGTTTCAGACCCCATCGCCACATCTTGATATCGAAAATGATAAAGGCAATGAAGAGCGCCGCACAAACAATCATAACGATGGAGTTCTCTTCTCCATAAGCCTTTCCAAGAGTCTCCGAGACCATCAGCAAGGCATCGTAAGTTCCATGGAGCAGCATCGGGAAAAGAAAAGCCTTCCAAAGGTAACCGCCCCGATGTTCGGGGTCGAACTTAGCAAGCGACACATAATAGCCCATGGTGACGGCGAAAAGGAAGTGGGCGGGCACCGCAAGCAGGCCCCGCATAAGGGCAGTAACCATCTGATCATCGCCCTGCAACACATACCCAATATTCTCCACGCAGGCAAATCCTAATGAGAGATAGGCCGCATATACGATGCCGTCAAAATATTCGTCGAAATGAGGGCTACGCCAAATAACCCACATTAGCAACAACAACTTGCACAACTCTTCGCTGAAACCCGCTACAATATAGCCATTAAACAATCCATTAAGCACTGGAGTGTGCTCGGCACTCGGGGCAAAGGGCATAATCACCGCCTCCATCATGACAGCCGGGACGACACTGATGCAGCCCACAAAAAACGTCCATAAAAGCTTTTTTATAGGTTCAGGCTGGTATTTGTCCTTCTTGTAGATAAAGAAAAGCAGTAACAGAACGGGCAAAACTGCGGAAATAAAGGCGATGTTCATTGCGTTTGCAGAAAGGATTGTCGCTTAGATACAAAAAAACGGCTGGCCATTTCTGGCCAACCGTTTTAAATTCACAGCATAATTAGTTATTCTTGCGCTGGCAATTCTTAGGAGTGACACAAGTGCCGGAAGCACGGCAAACCAGTATCTTCTCCTCAAGCACGTCGGCTGCGCTATCGCTAATGTCGGGGCGGGTCTTGATGACCTTGTAAGCCTCGAAACTCATCTTGCGGCTGGTGTTACCCACATGGGTAATTTCACCATATGCCTCAATGTAGTCACCAGCGTAGACAGGAGCCTTGAACTCAACCATATCGTAAGCGCAGAAAAGACCCTCGTCGCCATCCTGAATGATGAGAAGCTCGGTAGCAACATCGCCAAAAAGATGGAGCATGTGTGCGCCATCAACAAGATTTCCTCCATAATGCGCGTCCTTGGCGCTCATACGGACGCGGAGCATCGATTTCACTGCCATAACGTTTGTTTATTTCTTGATAATATAATCGACAAAGATGCCGGGGGTCTTGACGTTCTCGGGGGCAATGCTACCAGTAGCGACAATCTCCTGCGGCTCGACAATGACGGTATCGGCGGCGGTAGCCATCATGGGGCAGAAGTTCTGGCTGGTGCCCTTATAGACCAAGTTACCATCCTCATCGGCGATATTGGCGCCAATGATAGCGACATCAGCACGAACGGGTTTTTCAAGGAGATATTCCTTGCCGTCGACGGTGACCTTCTGCTTGCCATTCTCTACCACGGTGCCGAGACCCGTCTGGGTCAGCACGCCACCGAGTCCAGCGCCGGCAGCACGAATCTGCTCGGCCAGAGTACCCTGAGGTTGAAGGGTCACCTTCAACTCACCGCTATTCATCTGGTCAATAGTGTTGTTGTTGGTGCCAATGTGTGTGGCAATGAGGGCTTTCACCTGATGATTGGTGATGAGCTTGCCAACACCGACCTCGGGATAGGCGGTATCGTTACAGATAATCGTCAGGTCTTTGACGTTACGGGCAACTAACTCGTCAATAAGCGCGATAGGGTTGCCAACGCCAAGGAATCCGCCCACCATTACAGTCATGCCGTCATGAATTTTGTCGGCAGCTTCTTTTACAGAGACAAATTTGTTCATAATATGTACTATTTTAGATTGTTTTGCGTTATCTAATTCAGAGTGCAAATATACTACTTTTTTGGCAATTAGAAAAAAAAATTGCGCAGATGCCGAAATATTAGTATCTTTGCACCCACTAAATGATAAATTTTAGGATGAAAAAGACGCTTGTTTTGACACTTATCGCCCTGCTGTTCGCCCCTCTGGCGATGGCGCAGGAGTATATTGAGCCCGTCGAAAAATGGAAAAACGCCGAGGTCTGGGGCAACAACTACCACGGATGGAGCTATCATCAGGACTGGGAAGTAGACTTTACTGTGGAGAACCAGGACGGCCGCTTCACCCCTACTGACGAAGAAATAGCAGAAACAGAAAAGCTAATTCAGAAACGCATTGCCTACCTGAACCGCGACCACTACAACCAAGGCGGCATGTGTCCCGTAATTGATGAGCACATGCGTATGTACCGCCGCCAGTATGTCGGTTTCACCAATGACCGCGGCGACCACATCATCTGGGCCAATTTCCTGTGGGACGAGAACCTCACCGACGAGCGCCTGGCCAGCGACATACTGCTCACCCGTGGCGGTTGCGGCCATTTCTGGCATGTCAAATGCAATCTCTCCACCCGCAAGGTTTACGGCCTCGAGGTGAACGAAGACGGCGATGTGCAATATCTCCCGCGCGTCAAAAAGCCCGCTCCGCGAATCAGCAAGTCAAAGAGCGACAAGAAGCAGCGCGTACGCAAGACCGGCATCATCCATTCTCCTGAGGAGAAGCAGTTTAATTAATGGACTTGCGTTCTCTCATCACGAAGTTCCTCAAGTTTGGCATCGTCGGCGCCAGCGGCATGGTGGTCGACTTCGGGGTGCTTTACCTCATGCGCGACATTGTGGGGTTGCCCGACCTTTGGGCCAACACCATCAGCTTCACCTGCGCCGCCACAAGCAACTACTTCCTCAACCGGCTCTGGACGTTCCGAAGCAAAGAGAAGCAAGTGGGGGTCGAATACCTCAAATTCCTATTGGTAAGCGTCATTGGACTGGGCATCAACAACGGTGTCCTGCTGCTGTCCCACCTACTTTGGCCTGCGGCCTATGAAAGCGGCACATTCTGTCTTGCCAGTATCTGCATCGACGATTTCTACCTCTTCAAACTCCTCGCCATTGCCATCACCACCCTCTGGAACTTCTTCGGCAATATGCTCTTCACCTTCCGAAAGCGGTAACCCATATAAATATAAGCAGCCCCCGCAAGTTAATACCTGCGGGGGCTGCTTCTTATATGTCTCACTGTTTATTTACCAGTCACCAGACGATAGGTGTCGCTGGCAATGACATACTCTTCGTCCGTGGTAACGACAACCGTGGCAACCTTCGAGTCGGGTGTGCTGAGAATAACATCCTCGCCCATAATCTTGTCGTTCAGTTCAAGGTCAACCTTGATGCCGAGGCACTCGAGACCTTCCAGTATGGGGTGACGCATGAACCATGCATTCTCACCGATGCCACCGGTAAAGAGCAGCAGGTCACAACCACCCATCTCAGCCATATAGCCGCCGATATAACGTTTCACGCGAAGGGCGAACATGTCAAAAGCGTAGGTAGCGCGCTCATCGCCGGCATCGCGACCCGCACGGATATCACGCATATCCTGCTTGTCGCCGCTGATACCAATGAGGCCGCTCTGCTTGTAGAGCAATTTGGTCAGCGCCTTGCTGTCGTAGCCTTGATCCATGAGGTAGAGGATGACACCCGGGTCGACATCACCGCAGCGCGAGCCCATGATGAGGCCTTCGAGGGCAGTCATACCCATGGTGGTGTCGAAACTCTTGCCATGGTCAATGGCGGCAATGGAAGCACCACTACCGAGGTGGCAGGAGATAATCTTCAGGTCTTTCCAGTCCTTACCGATCATCTTGGCAGCCTTCTCTGCCACAAACTTGTGGCTGGTGCCGTGGAAACCATAGCGACGGATACCGTATTTCTCATACATCTCATACGGCAGACCGTAGAGGAACGTCTTGGGCGGCAGGGTGCTGTGGAATGCTGTGTCAAACACCACGCTCTGCGGGACACCGGGCAGCACCTCACGCATAGCATAGATACCAGCAAGGTTACCAGGAGTGTGTAGCGGAGCCAAATGCTCGAGGCTCTTAATCTGCTCAATCACCTTGTCAGTGACAAGGCAGCTATCCTTGAATAACTCACCGCCATGGGCAACACGGTTGCCGACAGCACCAATCTCTTTCAGGTCCTTAATAACACCAATCTTGGGGTCAGTCAACGCAGCCAGCACTATCTTGATACCCTCTGTGTGATTGGGGATGGACTTCTGCTCATAATGTTTCTGTCCGTTCCATTTATGGGTAAACTCACCCATTTCCAGACCGATACGTTCCAGCAGGCCCTTGGCCATCACCTGTGCATTGTTCGCCATGTCAATCAACTGATACTTGATTGACGAACTGCCGCAATTCAAAACTAAGACTTTCATGTTTTATTTAATTATTTGATTTATATACTTTTCTTCTATCTATTGGCATTTAACCGATGTGTCAAAGATACGAAAAAAAACAATACCCTAAATTATTTTAACATATTCAGGGCAACTTTTCCGCAACAAATCCATTGTATCGCCTACAGACCAAAAAGCTCCGCGGCATTGGCTGTGGTTTGCCGGGCCACCTCCTCTACCCCGATGCCTTTTATCTCAGCCACACGCTGGGCTATCAGCGGGATGTAGCTACTCTCATTGCGATTGCCGCGATAAGGCACCGGCGACAGATAGGGGGCATCCGTCTCCAGTAGGAGTCTCTCAAGGGGCATAGCCTTAACCACTTCAGCCAGGGTAGCATTCTTAAAGGTAACCACGCCACCAATGCCAAGGTAGAATCCCATCTCAACGGCACGCTGCGCCTCCTGCACACTGCCACCAAAGCAGTGCATAACACCCTTGTAGTTCTTTCGATTCATATCGCGCAATAGTCCGAACACCTCGTTGTGAGCTTTGCGGATATGTAGCGCCACCGGCAGACCTAACTCCTCAGCCCATAGCATCTGCTGGCGCAACACCACACGCTGCTGTTCCTCATAAGTACGGTCCCAATAGAGGTCCATACCTATCTCGCCCACGGCGACAAAACGCTGAGCAAAGAGGCGGTCGCGTACATGCTGCAATTCCTGCTCATAATCTTCCTTGACCGACGTCGGATGCAATCCCGCCATCCGACGGATATGCTGCGGATACTGTGCCGCCAGGGCATCCAGACGGTCCGTGCTTGCACTATCGATGTCTGGCAGCAGCATTGTCTTGACACCAACCTCCACCGCACGCTGCACTGCTTCATCGCGGTCAGCGTCAAAAGCCTCGTCGTAGAGGTGGCAGTGGGTGTCGACAAACGTCATTTTTCTTGTATTATCTCCGTCAGGAGGTCGTAAAGCTGGAGAAGGCGCGGGTTGTCTGCCAGCATCCGGCGTTGTGTGACAAGGGTCTTCTCGTCGCGGCGACGTGCTGGGCCTGTCTGCTGCGCCCACAGGTCGCCGTAGTCCCACTTGCGTAGGGTCTGCTCCGCCAACGGCCGCAGCATCTCATAATCCAGTCCCGCTTCCTGCATATATTCCTGTGCCGTGGCATTGATGGCGTTGACAAAGTTGCTCACCATCACTGCTGCCAGATGTGCTTTGCGGCGTTCTTCAAGGCCAAGACGGTAGATACAGGGACTCACCTGCCGCACCAGCGCCTCAATCTGACTTTCCACCTGCGGCGTGCTGCCCTCGATGCACAGCGGCAGCCGGGCATAGTCCATCGCGATATCGCGGATAAATGTCTGTGGCGACCACACCACCCCATAGCGGCTGCTGATACCCTTAAGCACTGTGGCGGGCGTAGTACCCGATGTATGAATTACAATACTGTGTGGAAGGCGGAGGTCTAGGGCGAGGTCATACAGGGCATCGTCACCCACGCACAGCAAACACACATCGATATCCTCGTCCAGTTCGGCGGAGCGATTGGTCGGCCTGGCGCCGACACGTACAGCCAACGCCTGCGCATGGTCAAACGAGCGCGACAGCACTTGGCGGATATTGCATCCCGCCGCATAGAATGCCAGTGCGAGATGAGTGGCTACATTGCCGGAACCTACTATAGACAAGGTTACCGGTCGAGACGAATCCTGACTAGTACTCGTCTTCTTCAAAGAAAAAGTCCTCCTTGGTAGGGTAGTCAGGCCATATATCCTCTATACTCTCATATTGATCGCCCTCATCCTCTATCTCCTGCAGGTTCTCTATCACTTCCATGGGTGCTCCCGTACGCTGCGCATAGTCAATCAATTCTTCCTTCGTTGCAGGCCAAGGGGCATCCTCCAATTTCGATGCTAATTCAAGTGTCCAATACATACTCTGTTGCTCCAAATTTTTTGCAAAGGTACACCTTTTTCAGATATTGACAAATATTTTTTTTATCTAGCTGATATACACATCTTCGACCTTTCCGTCCAGCAATACAACGCAACGTGCGAGGACGAACAGGTAGTCCGACAGACGGTTAAGATATCGCATGATAACCTCGTCCACCTGCGCCTGTCGTGCAAGGGTGACAACACACCGCTCGGCACGCCGGCACACCGTGCGACACACGTGGCACTGCGCACCCGACACATTGCCGCCGGCAATGACGAAGTTGTGCAACTTCGGCAGTTGGTCGCTGATGGTATCAATCTGGCGCTCCAGTATGTCCACCTCTTCCGCCGCCAGCTGCGGCAACCGGGCATAGATGGTCTCGTCCTCGGTAGCCAACAACGTCTGCAAGGTGAAGAGGTTGTGCTGCACCGCTTTCAGTTCGTCATAATAGCCTCCCTGAATGGGACGCAACATCTCGGCCAACAGCCCAATATGCGAGTTGAGCTCGTCCACCGTGCCGTAGGCCTCCACGCGCACGTCGTCTTTGTTCACTCGGCTGCCTCCCACAAGCGAGGTGGTGCCGCTGTCGCCAGTTTTGGTGTATATCATATTTTCTCCACGCTTTTCACTTCGGGAATCACTTTCTTCAACGCAGCCTCAATGCCCTGTTTGAGGGTCTGCATGGCGTGCGGACAACTGCCGCAATGTCCTTTGAGGCGCACGATGACCACGCCCTCGGCGGTCATATCCACATACTCCACGTCGCCGCCATCCTGCTGCAGATAGGGGCGAATCTGCGCCAAAGCATTCTTCACTTTTTGCTCTACGATTGGTTTTTCTAAATCAGTCATAGCTTTAATATTATCTTAACTACTTAACACTCAGCTTACAAATTTCCTTAATAGTGTTCTGCGCCAACTCGTCGAAGGCGTCACGCACCGCACTCTTGCTCTCGGCAGGGTTGAACAATGCCACCGGCTTGCCACTGTCGCCGCTCTCGGCAATACTCTGCACCAGCGGAATCTCGCCCAGCAGCGGTATCTGCATCTCTTCGGCCAGTTTCTTGCAACCGCCCTTGCCGAAGATATAGTACTTGTTCTCCGGCAACTCGGCGGGCGTAAACCAAGCCATGTTCTCCACGAATCCCAGCACAGGGATGTTCACTGCCTCGTTGCGGAACAATTCCACTCCACGCACCACATCGGCCAGAGCCACCTGCTGCGGGGTACTGACGATGATAGCTCCCGTGACAGGAATGCTTTGCGCCAGGGTGAGTTGTATGTCGCCCGTTCCCGGGGGCATGTCCACCACCAGATAATCTATCTCGTCCCACCAGGTCTCGCCCAGCAGTTGCTTCAGTGCGCCGCTGGCCATCGGTCCGCGCCATGCCAACGCCTTGTTGGCATCGACAAAGAAGCCCACTGACATCAGCTTGACGCCGTACTTCTCAATGGGGAGCATATAGGTCTTCTCTCCTACACGGTGTCCGTAGATTTCCTCGCCTTCCACGCCCAGCATAATGGGGATGGAGGGACCATAGATATCGGCGTCCACTAGGCCCACTTTGGCGCCGGTCTTGGCCAGTGCGATGGCCAGATTCACCGCCACTGTGCTCTTGCCCACGCCGCCTTTGCCCGAGGCCACCACAATAGTGTTGTGGATATTCTTGAAGGCCTCTTTGAACTCCTCCTTGGGGTCGGGCTGGGGCTTGCTGGTGAGGTTTATCTCCACCTCGGCTTCGCGGTCCACCAATTCGTGGATGGCGGCAATGCAGTCGTCGCTCATCTTCTTTTTCATCGGACAGGCGGGCGTGGTCAGCACCAGGTCGAAGCTCACCTTCTTTCCCTCCACCTTGATGTTCTCAATCATGCCCAATTCAGTCAGGCTGCGACCCAGGTCGGGGTCGTTCACATGGCCCAGGGCCATCTCTATCTGTGTAGTTGTTATCATTGTTCCAATACTTCTTTGAGTTTCTTTTCCAATTCAGGTCCCCGCAAATTGCGTGCCAGCACCTTGCCGTCGGGTCCCACCAGCACGGTGGCAGGTATCGAGTTGACCCCGTAGAGACGGCCGCCCGACGAGCTCCAGCCCCGCAGGTCGCTGACGTGGTTCTCCCACACCAGGCCGTCGGCGGCGATAGCGCGGAGCCAGGCCTCACGGCTGTTGTCGAGCGACACGCTGAAGATGTCGAAGCCTTTGTCACGGTATTGCTTGTAGAGGCGCACCACGTTAGGGTTCTCCGCCCGGCAGGGACGGCACCATGAGGCCCAGAAGTCAATCAGCACCACCTTGCCGCGCAAGTCCGACAGACGGCGGGTCTTGCCGTCACGGTCGGCCATCACAATGTCAGGTGCTTCCATACCCACCAGCACCGCTCCACGCACCTTCTCGTCAAGATGCAACACAAATTCGTTGTTCGGATAGGTGCCTATCAGCGCATCGCGCACCTGCTTGTAGAGCGGCGCATATTGCTCGAAAGCGGTCTCGAAATAGGTGACCAGGAAAGCGCTCATCAGCTGGTTGGGATGCGCGGCGATCAGCTGCTCCATGCCGTCGGCCAACGTAGCCTGCCGTTCGGGGATGCGGATGGCATCGCTCATCAGCTGCGAGTAGTCGGCATAGAGCGCCATGTTCTGCGAACCCTTGACATTCGACACCTTGAGGAAGTTCAACTCGGGCTGGTATTCCACATCCATGCTCACCTTCTCCTTGGGCAGCAGTATCACATGCACCATTGGGCTCTGCGCCTGATTCAGCGTTAGCGCGAAGAACTGGGGGGTGCTTCCCTCGCGGTCCAGTTTGATACACCCCTTGTTGTCGGGCGTCAGCGTGTCGGCCGGCACCAGGCGACCGCCCTGCGGCACACACAGCACCACCTTCATTCCTCCTGTCAGGCCACTCACTGTGGCCGTGAGGCTGCTCTTCTGCGCCACGGCAGCTGTCAGTGTCAGCATGGCGGCAATCAATGTCAGTGTTCTCTTCATAACTTCATGTTTAGGGTTTGGTTGAGGTCTTCGTCGACCGGCAGGTAGGCGGCGTGGAAGGCTTCGTTGCCGTAAAGCGCCAGCCCTATGTAGGCTTTGAGCATACTGCAAATCAAGGTGCGCTGTGCGTCTAGGCTGGCGGCGTCGCGCGCCACACCGGCACGTTCGCCTTCGGCCACCACCTCGGCCAGCATAGCAGGGCTCGTCTGGAAGCTGCGCCCGAACGCCTCGGCATTGGGATAGCGCATCAGCCATTCTCCTGCATGGCGGCGCACGTTGGCGAAGGCCACCTTGTTGAGCAGGCCCTTTCCAGCGATGGCGTTGTAGTAGACAAACGACTGATCCTTGCGGTAAGTCAGAAGCTGGTCAGGCACGATGCCGCCGCCGCCGTAGACCACGCGGCCCCCCAGCGTGTGGTAGGGCGTGGAGTCGGCAATGTGCACCTTCGCCGAGTCGGCATACGACTCTCCTATCAATTGCTCGATGTATTCGCGATAGTATTTGTCGGTACCGCCTGTGTAAGAGCGCTGTATGCAACGTCCCGAGGGGGTGTAGTAACGCGCTGTGGTGAGCAGCACCGCGCTGCCGTCTTTCAACGCAAACTCCGTCTGCACCAGTCCTTTGCCGAAGGTACGGCGACCCACAATCAAAGCGCGGTCGTTGTCCTGCAACGCACCGGCCACCACCTCGCTGGCCGAGGCAGAGTTCTCGTCGACCATCACCACCACGGTGCCCTTGGTGAAGAGGCCTCCGCGGTGCGACTTGATATCGCTGCGACGGCTGTGGGCGCCCTGGGTGTAGACAATCGGGCTGCCGGCGGGCAACAACTCGCCAGCGATGCCTATGGCACTCGACAGCGAGCCGCCGCTGTTGCCGCGCAGGTCGAAGATGAGTTTTTGCATTCCTTTGGCCTTGAGCCGTTTCAGCGCGTCGTGGAATTCGTCATAACTGGTACTGGAGAACGAGGTAAGGAAGATATAGCCCGTGGTGTCGTCGAGCATGGTGGCGCAGGCCACTGTCTGGTGCCCCACCACACCACGCCGTATGTTGAATGTCAGCGTCTCCGTATCGTTCTTTCCGCCTTTCTGCTTCAACCTCTCCACCCGCACCGTTACCTTGCTTCCGCGCGGTCCGCGCAGGCGTGCCACCACCGAGTCGGCTTCCATGCCCACACCACTGACGGTATCGCCGTCGACGGTGACAATCAGGTCGCCCGGCAGCAATCCCGAACCAGCCGACGGACCGCCGGCAAGCACCTGTCCCACGAAAGTGGTGTCGCCCTCGCGGTGCAACACGATGCCCACACCCTCAAACGAGCCGCGCATCATCTCGTCGGTGCGCTCGGTCTCGCGGGCCGAAAGATAGGTGCTGTGGGGGTCCAGCTCGGCAAGCATCACAGACAACAACCTGTCGCTCAGCGAGTCGGGGTCGATAGCATCGACATACTCACTCTCGATCAAGCCGGTCACCTCGCCAATCTTGTCCTCTTGCGACGATGCCCTCCGGAGTGCCGGATTAGAGGCCACCATGACCCCAATCAGCACCCCTAACACCATGGCTACGAGTACTAAAACGAACGAGCCCGACTGTCTTGCCTTGTCCGGATTCATACCCTCATTAACGAAACGAAAACGATATTATTATACATAGAAACAATTTTTGGCCGCCGTGCGGGAGACACCCCCTCCCCACCCTCCTCGCCTCCCCTTCGCAACTCGACCCAAAAAGAGCGGAGGGGGTCCGGAGCGGGTCCGGAGGGGGACCGGAGGGGAAGCGGACCTATAGACTGCTATCGGAGGGCCGCGTCGATGACCTCGGCATGGTCGAACGCCAGGGGTGGTAAATCGGCCAAAGACCACCAGCGCACCTCGGCGGCATCGTCACCGGCGGTGGCGGTGACGGGGGCATCGAGGTGGACGGCATAGGCGACGGTGACGGTGCGGCCTCGAGGGTCACGCCCGGGGGCGCTGAAGACGCCAACCAGACGCAAATCAGCAAGGTCGACGACAAGGCCGGTCTCTTCATTCAGCTCACGCACAGCACATTGCTCGATAGTCTCGTCCATCTCCATGAAGCCGCCCGGCAAGGCCCAGCAGCCGCGGAAGGGTTCGTTGCCGCGGCGCACCAAAAGCACCTCCGCCCGAGGACTTACGACCACACAGTCGGCCGTGAGCATCGGGCGGGGGTACTCGTATGTGTATTTAGTCTTCTTCATATATCAGCAGCTGGCCGTCGGCCCAGATGAAGAGCAGGGGGTCTTTGTCGTGCTTCTTGCTGATCCAGCATCCGCCGTTTTCGGCGTCGATGACCATGTTGCAGTATTTGCGGTTGATTTTCTGCTCAGCCAGCAGGTGGTCGTCCTTGTCGTAGACCTGCAGGTAGGTGCTGCCGCCGTCACGGACGATGGCGTACATGATGTCGCCGCTGATGCCGTAGGTGACCATGTCGACCTTGTAGGTATCCTGGACGTACTGGCGCACCACGACTACGTCGGTGACATGGTAGTCATACCAGTAGCTGTTGCAGTAGTGCCAGAAGCCGGGCCAGTACCAGGGACGCGGGGGCAGCGGAGCCCAGAAGATGGGGTGGCAGTGGACCATGCGGTGGTGCCAGGGGTGGTGGAAGTAGGGAGCCGGATGGATGGGTCGGACCGCCGGGGGCACATAGCCTCCAGGACGGCCGGCGCGGGCATAGTGGTCACCGGGGCCGGGGGTAGCACCACGGGGGGCTACACCTGCGTTGCGAGGGCTGCCGGGGACGACTTCACGCTGGGGGGCTGCACCGGCACGGGGACCGACGGCGGCACGGCTGGGGGCACCAGTACCTACGCGGGAAGCACCGGGATTGCCATTGCGCGAGCCTGCGCTGACGGCGCCGCTACGAGGAGCCGTGGTGCCGGCCTGACGGACGCTGCGCACATTCGGCGCCTGACGCGTGGTGGGGGCACCTTCGCTACGTACACCGCGTTCACCGCTGCGCACTCCGGCAGAGGCCGGACGGCTGGGAGACGAGCTGCGGTAGCTGCGGCTCGGGGCAGAGCTGCTCGACGAGCGGCTGGGAGCGCTATAGTTGCGGCTCGAACTGCTCGACGACGAGCGGCTGGGGGCACTGTAGCTGCGGCTGGAACTGCTCGATGACGATGAGCGACTCGGGGCGCTGTAGCTACTGGAGCCCCGCGAACTGCTGGTGCTGTGGCTTCCGCCGCCGCGCGAACCAGCGTTGCGCTGAGCCAGGGCCGGTGAGGCACAGAGGGCCAGGGCGGCCATCACGAGGACAATTGCTTTCGAGGTTTTCATATTGTTACTCCTTTCTTTATTTGTTTGTTTCTTTTTCGTCGTTACTTTTGTGTTCTCACATTCTCCCGCTCTTTTTCTGATGCAAAAGTACAACCATTCTCCGAGGGAAATTCCGAAACCGTCCCCTATTTTTCCCTCTTGATTAATAATACGTCATTTTCAGTGCATTACGCCACATTACTGCTCATCACCGTGGCAATGGCTTCGCTGATGGACTCGACACCGAGTTTGCGAAATAGCTTCTTGCGGTGATATTTCATCGTGTCGACCGTGCGGAAGAGTCGCGAGGCAATCTCCTCGGTGGTGTAGCCCTGTGCCGACATCATCAGGAGGGCTTGCTCGGTGTCGGTGAGTGAGACGGGAGCGCAGGTGTGCCACTTGCCATCGGCCAGTGAGTACTCTCGCACATCGCGGTTGCCGACAATGCCATTGCCATTCTCGGTCACACGCCACATCCTCACGTTGCCGAAATGCTTGCGAGGCGAAAGCGAGAAAGATGCAAGGGCAAGCCACAACTGCCCCTTGGTGTTGAGTGCCAAAGGCGTAAGGCGGTGGTTGACCATACGGCTACGGCCATTCTGCATAAAGTGGAAGTCGTAGCTGATGACGAAGTCGATTTTCTCAGACACATCTATTCGAGAGAATTCTTCAAATCCGGCGCGGTTGATTTCGAGCAACATCGCCTGTTCCTCTTTAGGCACATAATTGAGGTACAGGGCATAGCCCATATCCTTCAAACCTATCGGTGCCAGCATCGGATTCTCCGAAGCATAAAGGAAATTGCGTTTATGATAGTCTATAATGTAGATGCTATTAGTCGTTGTCCGTGCGGCAGCAGCCACGGCCTCAATCTTCGGCTGCACACGCTCATAGTCAGCCTCTGTAATGCCGTCCACACGGTTTTTGTCTATAAAGAAGTCGTCAACCCGAGTCATATATGCTGTTAATCTTTGTGATAATAACGTATTTGCGCTGTTTTTATTGCCTTTGTCGCCACTACCCTTTCGGGTAGTTTTTATGCTGCAAAAGCCAGTTTCACCCTTTTGAGTAGGGGTATTCTAGATATTTGATGGTACTTTTGCAAATCTAAACAAAACAACGTAATATGACAAAACGGCTCATTCTTACACTCTTGTCTGTATTAATTTGTGGTTTCAGCCAAGCCCAAATAACCTCCGTCACAGCCACCCTTCGCGACGCGAAAAGCGGCGAACCGATGGCTTTCACCAATTGTATACTGCTGCACACCGACAGCACCTTTGCCTATGGCACGACCACTAACGACCGCGGCACAATGCGGTTTGCATCGGTTGACAGCGGCGAGTACCTACTGCGCGTCTCGACCGTCGGCTACGAGACCTATTGGCAACGGCACAACGACATAAGAGCCATGATATAGCGTTATCATTGCTTGCCTCCTTCCTTTGCCTCCCAATTTTTCAAAGCCTCCTGCACGTTCCACACCACACCGTCGATGCTTTTGGCATGCAGCGTGTCGTAGCAGTCGATTAGCAACCGGCGCACCAGCCCGTGGCGTTTCAGGCGGTTGTGCAGCTCGGTGGCCGTAATGCCCATTCGCTGCGCTGTGGCCCCGATGGCCAGCGTGATGAATTGTGTTTGTGGTATGGACATGGTCAATATATTTTCAATTGATGTTCAAATCATTCATTAGTTTCAAGCACCTGTATAGCTGCAGTTGAACAACGCTTTAGCATTTTATCAAGTGGTTGCAATCATTACAAATCTATCCACATTTGCATTGAAAATTACAACTTTTTTCCATAATTAAAGATTATTATTTAAAAAAAAGTATATTTTTGCACCGATAAAAACCAAACACACCATGAATGAGAATGATTTAAAAAGAATTGAAAACCTCATGAGCCGGAAAAGGAACTACGAGCAATGCATAGCATGTCTAACACCCAGTAATGGCCCTGTGGTAGTCACCAACCCACAATCAAAGCATACCGAGTTCATTAATGGCAGACGGTTTGCAATGATAAGCCGTCATGAAACAAATTCATCAGGCATCCTTGACGAAAAAGCGGAGACATTGCTTCTCCCTGTTTTCAAACAGTTATTGGATGAAGTGCAAAAAGAAATTGATGCGGTTTCTATTGGAGGTATGCCAGGGAAAGAGTCT
>JAEEGJ010019102.1_pt1 | contig 15174 bp, 9 predicted proteins | sample 8958761 | NCBI WGS metagenome assembly JAEEGJ01 (sample SAMN16246546, study PRJNA631951) | gut metagenome | biome: gut microbiome; feature: rumen; material: RS-attached | host: Bos | place: Iran: Karaj | collected 2018-10 | reverse complement strand
CAAGCCAGTAAGGGATGCGCTGAAGTCAGATGGTTACAAGTTTATGAGCGATAGCGACTGCGAAATCATCTTGCCGATGTATCGTAAATACGGATTAAAGATGTTTGAAAAGCTTGATGCTGAGTTCGCAATGGTTATTTATGACAGCGGGATCGATGACTTGGTAGCAGCCAGAGATCCAATCGGTATCAGACCATTGTTTTATGGTTATGACAAAGAAGGTTCCATCATGTTTGCTTCAGAGGCAAAGAACTTAGTTGGACTTACAGATGAAGTTAAGCCTTTCCCACCAGGACATTATTATTACAAGGGCGTCTTCACATGCTATAGAGATTTGGCAAAGCGTCAGGCCTATGTGAAGGATTCAGTGGATGAGGCTTCAGCAAAGATTAAAGAGCTTCTTGTTGCAGGAGTTGAGAAAAGACTTGATGCAGATGCTCCTGTAGGTTTTCTTCTTTCTGGAGGACTTGATTCATCACTTGTTTGTGCAGTAGCGCAGAAGATGCAGGATAAGCCTATAAAGACCTTTGCAATCGGAATGAATGAGGATGCCATAGATCTTAAATATGCAAAAGAGGTTGCGGATTACATTGGTAGCGAGCATCACGAAATCATCATCAATAAGGATATTGTTCTTGAATCCTTAGAAGAAGTTGTAGCAGCACTTGGAACCTACGACATCACAACAATCAGAGCAAGTATGGGAATGTATTTGATTTGTAAGGGAATCAAAAAGCAATTTCCAGAGATTAGGGTTCTTCTTACTGGTGAGATTTCAGATGAAATTTTCGGATATAAATATACAGACTTTGCTCCAAATGCTGAGGAATTTCAGTTGGAGGCAGAGAAGAGACTGAGAGAACTTTATATGTACGATGTACTAAGAGCAGATAGATGTATCTCAGTTCATTCAATGGAAGCAAGAGTTCCATTTGGTGATTTAGCCTTTGTGGATTATGTAATGAGCATTAATCCTGAAATAAAGATGAATAAGTACAACAAAGGAAAATACTTATTAAGGCATGCATTCGAGGGAGACGATTACCTGCCTTACGACATTCTCTTTAGAGAGAAAGCAGCATTTTCCGATGCAGTTGGACATTCAATGGTTTATTACTTAAAGGAGTATGCAAAGAGTATTTATTCAGATGAAGACCTGGAGAATGCGAAACTTAAATACGAATTCAGAGCACCATTCACAAAGGAATCTCTCCTGTATAGAGATTTATTTGAAAAATATTATCCAGGACAGGCTGAAATGATAGCAGACTTCTGGATGCCAAATAAAAACTGGGAGGGCTGCAACGTCAATGACCCATCAGCCCGCGTATTAAGTAACTACGGTGCTAGTGGAATTTAAAGGAGGATATAGATTATGAGCAAGGTAACAGAGATTTTTGGAAGCAAAGTTTTCAATGATGAGACAATGAAGGAACGTCTTCCAAAGGACGCTTATAAAGCGCTCAGAAATACTGTAGAGGAGGGACGTCCACTTGATAGAGAGCTTGCAAATGTAATTGCACATGCTATGAAGGAATGGGCTATTGAGCTTGGTGCAACACACTTCACACATTGGTTCCAGCCAATGACTGGTGTAACAGCTGAGAAACACGATTCATTCATTCAGCCAGAAGAAGGTGGAAAAGTTATTATGACTTTCTCAGGCAAGGAGCTTATTAAGGGCGAGCCTGATGCATCTTCGTTCCCATCAGGCGGACTAAGAGCTACATTCGAGGCTAGAGGTTATACAGCATGGGATCCAACATCTTATGTATTTATTAAAGATGATACACTTTGCATCCCTACAGCATTTTGCTCTTACTCAGGTGAAGCACTTGATAAGAAGACACCACTTCTTCGTTCAATGGAAGCACTTGATAAGTCAGCAGTTAGAGTACTTAAGCTTTTCGGACATGATGATGTAAAGCGAGTTATTACAACAGTAGGTCCAGAGCAGGAATACTTCCTTATTGATTCTGAGATGTTCAATAAGCGTCCAGATTTAATTTATACAGGCCGTACACTTTTTGGAGCAAAGCCTCCAAAGGGACAGGAGCTTGAGGATCATTATTTTGGAACAATCAAGCCTAGAGTATCGGCTTTCATGAAAGAGTTAGACGAGGAGTTGTGGAAGCTGGGAGTTCTCGCAAAGACAAAGCACAACGAGGTTGCTCCTGCACAGCACGAACTTGCACCAGTTTTCTCAACCACTAATATAGCAACCGATCATAACCAACTCACCATGGAGATGATGAAGGTAGTGGCAGGCAGACACGGCATGACATGCCTGCTCCATGAGAAGCCTTTCGCTGGTGTCAATGGTTCAGGTAAGCACAACAACTGGTCTATTTCAACAGATACCGGAGTGAACCTGTTAGAGCCAGGCGCTACTCCTTCCCAGAATGCCCAGTTCTTATTATTCCTCACAGCCGTGATCAAAGCTGTTGATGAATATCAGGAGTTACTCCGAGTATCTGTTGCTTCTGCTGGAAATGATCACAGACTTGGTGCAAACGAGGCACCACCAGCAATCATCTCTATGTTCATTGGTGATGAGCTTGAAGCAATCGTAGAGTCAATCATCGATGGCAAGGATTATCACGATGTTAAGAAAAAGAAGATGAGTCTTGGTACATCAGTTGTTCCAAGTATCTCACAAGATACAACAGATAGAAACAGAACATCACCATTTGCTTTTACAGGTAACAAATTTGAGTTCCGCTCACTTGGTTCATCTGCATCAATTTCAGGACCAAATATTATTTTAAATACAATCGTAGCGGAAATACTTGAGCAGTTTGCTACAAAGCTTGAAAAAGCTAAGGATTTCGACAAGGCAGTAAATGAGCTTATTAAAAAAGAGCTTACAGCTCACAAGAGAATCATCTTCAATGGCAACGGCTATGCACCTGAATGGGTTGAAGAGGCAAAGAAGAGAGGCCTTGCAAACCTTGTATCAACAGTTGATGCTCTACCAGCATTCGTTGCCAAGAAGGCTATAGATGTATTCTCTAAGCATAACGTATTTACGGAGCAAGAGCTTTACAGTAGATATGATATTCAGCTTGAGAATTACTATAAGGCAATTGATATCGAGGCGCTTACACTTGATTCAATGGTTAAGAAGGATATCATGGCCGCAGCTAATGATTATCAATTTACTCTTGCTGAAACTCTTAACGCAAAGGCAGCAACAGGTCTTAAGGTTGATTCTACAGTCGAGAAGAAACGATTAGAAAGTGCTTCAAAGCTTACAGCTTCTATGGACAAGCGTCTCGCGAAGCTTGAGAAAGACATTGAAAAGGCTAAAGACCTTACAGATACATATGATTTGGCTAAGTTCCACCACGATGTAATCTTCGCAGATATGAACGAGGTTCGTGAGGTTGTGGATGAACTTGAGACAGTAGTTCCAAGTGACATTTGGCCATATCCAACTTATGGAGAGATTCTTTATTCAGTGAAATAAAGATATTCCCTCATCCGACGCCTTCGGCGCCACCTTCCCCCAAAGGGGAAGGCAGATAAGGGGGAAGTTTTTAAAAATAATATACTTTGTACAAAGGCGTACATGAATTAGATTAGATCTAGTTTATGTGCGCTTTATTACTTTCTAAGAAATCTCATTTCATAGAAAGCAATATACGAGCTTTGCTCGAAGAAGGAGGAAATTTTTTATGGAAGAATATTCAAGCTTATTATTTGGAGTGTGGTTCCTGATTGGAGCTGCGCTGGTTTTCTGGATGCAAGCAGGCTTTGCAATGGTCGAGGCAGGTTTCACCAGAGCTAAAAATACAGGTAATATCATTATGAAAAACCTTATGGATTTTTGTATTGGTACTGTTACATTTAGTTTGTTAGGTTTTGGTTTGATGTTAGGTGAAGATACATTGTTTGGTCTTGTAGGTATGCCTACACTTGGTGTTTTCACTGATTATGCGAACTTCGATTGGAGCAATTTTGTATTTAACCTTGTGTTCTGCGCGACAACAGCAACAATCGTAAGTGGTGCTATGGCTGAGCGTACAAAATTCGTCAGCTACTGTGTATATTCAGGTATCATTTCACTTGTCATTTACCCTATCGAAGCTCACTGGATTTGGGGTGGTGGCTGGTTAGCACAGCTTGGTTTCCACGATTTCGCTGGTTCATGTGCAATCCACATGGTTGGTGGTATTTGTGCTCTTATTGGTGCAAAAATCCTTGGACCTCGTATTGGTAAGTTTAGCCGTGACAGTAAGGGTAAGGTTACAAAAGTAAATGCTTTCCCAGGTCACAACATCGCACTTGGTGCACTTGGTGTATTCATTCTTTGGTTAGGTTGGTATGGATTCAATGGTGCAGCTGCAACATCACTTGATCAGTTGGCATCAATCTTTGTTACAACAACAATAGCCCCAGCAGTTGCTACATGTACAACAATGTTATTTACATGGCTTAAATTTGGTAAGCCAGATGTTTCAATGTCTTTGAACGCATCACTTGCTGGTCTTGTAGCAATCACAGCTCCATGTGATGTTGCTGATGCTTTGGGTGCAACAATTATTGGTATAGTTGCAGGTTTCCTTGTAGTATTTGGTGTTTGGCTTTTAGATTACAAGCTACATGTTGATGACCCAGTTGGTGCGGTTGCAGTTCACATGATGAATGGTATTTGGGGAACAATAGCAGTTGGTTTATTTGCAACAAAGACAGCTCCAGACAGTGAGCTTGTAGGTTTATTCTACGGTGGTGGCTTCCACCTTCTTGGACTTCAGTTATTAGGTGTAGTTTCAGTAGGAGCTTGGGCAGCAGTTACAATCACAATTGCATTTACGGCAATTAAGGCAACAATAGGTCTTCGTGCAACAGCAGAAGAGGAAATCGTTGGTCTTGATAAGACAGAGCATGGTCTTCCATCTGCATACTCAGGATTCAACATGCTTGAGGATGACTTTGATACAGATGAGCTTGATGAAGAGACATCTAACCTTATCACTGAAACTCTTGAGGCTGCTGGAATGGCTTCAATGGATGAGGCAGTTGAGGTTGAATACGCTCCATCACAGATTAAGGATACAGGCAGACCTCGTATGACCAAGCTTGAAATCCTTTGTAAGGAACGTAACCTTGAGAAGCTTAAAAATGCTCTTATGAAGCTTGGTATCACTGGTATGACAGTTTCTCACGTAATGGGTTGTGGTGTTCAGAAGGGGGCTCCTGAGTACTACAGAGGTGTTGCTTTAGAGCCATCACTTCTTCCAAAAATTAGAGTGGACGTTGTCGTTTGCAAGGTTCCAGTTAAGGCTGTTATCGATACAGCTAAGAAGGTTCTTTACACTGGCCACATCGGTGACGGAAAGATTTTCGTTTACGATGTAGAGCAGGTTGTTAAGATCCGTACAGGCGAAGAAGATTTCGCAGCTTTACAGGATGTAGAGTAATAGAATAATAAAAAGATTGATAGTCTAAATCTCGACGGAAGTTGAGGTTTAGACTTTTTTTTGTGAAAAATGGAAAAAAATGGAGGAGTTTTATTGAATATAGAATAGAAGAGATTATTAAGATTTGAATAATAAAGTAAGAAAGGGATTAAAATGAGATATATTGCAGATAGATTGGACAAAGTTATAGAAGCGTTCGGCAAATTGGCAGCTATAAGTGGAGAAAGAGGAGAGGTATATGAAAAAGCAATTAAATTGTTTGACGATTATTTCAATGATGAAGATTTAGGCAATGAAATTGAGTATTATAGGAATAATTTGAATGATATATATTTTGGAGCGATTAATTGGGAAAAAAACTTAAAAAAAATTAAAGAAGATTACTTTTATTCAGAGGGGACTGAAGATACATTAAATAAGGCAGAGAACAGATTAAATGAAGCAAATGAAGCTCTAAAATATTATTCTAAAAAGTGGGAAGAAAGTAAAGATTTTATTAAAGCAAAGACGGTTAAAGATTATCCTGAAGCAAGCATAGTTGTTAATGAGTCAGTCTCTAATTCTAATGAAATTAAAGATGAACTTAAATCAATAAAATATAACCTTAACGTAATAATACAGACAAGTAAAAAGTTAATTAAAAGAGTTGAGAGCCAGAAGGAGAAGCATGTTGCATCCAAACAATCGATAGAACCCAAAATTCACGTAAGTAATATGTGGATGGGAAATGATATTTTGTATAGTTATCGTGAAAAAATTAGAAAGTTAGATAACACAAGAAAAGAGTTGATGGCAAATATAGATGCATGTGGAATAATTCAAAATAGAATATCTGAAACGGTTATTAAAACATTGTTTATAGATTCATGTAATAATTTTATTAAAAATCAAGATAAACGTTTAAAAGAAGCAAATGTCGAAATTAATGATAGCTTATATATAAAAAAAACTGAACAACTTAAAAATTTGAAAAGTATTTCCAAAGAAATGAAAAGGATATATGCGGATGATGAATATGTTAATTATAAATCATCAAAGATTCCTGACAGAAAAGAAAAACTTAATGGTGCATTATGTACAAAAATAGCGGCTATAGATGAGTTTATTTCAAATATTAGCAGGTCATATAATATAAATAAATTGCCACAACTTAGCGATAATCTCGAATTATTGGCGAGAGAAAAAAATTTTTTAGAAAAACTAAAGCAAAAATTATCTCATTTGGATGAAGTAGGGCCTTCTTTTATGAACATTGATAATAAAATTGATGAAATAGCTGCAAAAAGGATTTATAGTGAGGGAAGGATAATTATTTTAATGAACGAGACTAGAAATATCATTAATAATCCGTCACCTAATAATAGAATTAGATAATGATGAATGTTATATTAGATTCTAGTAAAAATGGTAGCTTGGAAAGGATTCTATGTTAACAAAAAGATTATTAGTAATTATAATTTTAACCGTATTTACGTTTTCTCTAATTTCATGTGGGAAGAATACAGCGCAGGATTCAGATAAGGATATATCTAATCCAAGAATCATAATTCAAAATCAAGATGTAGAGTTAAACTATGACGGTGAGATAGTGGCTTCGGGTTGTTATTCCAAGATGAAATTATCTGATGAGGTGCAGGCTAAGTATCCGAAATTGAAACCAGTCATTGATAGATTTAATAATGATTGGAAAAAAGATTTTGATGAAAACATACCTACTGATTCTCTTACAGCGGGTGATTTGAAGATGATGGCGGAAGAAGCCAGTGGAATTCAATCGGGTGAATTATACTATGACATAGCTGCGAGTGTACCCAGATTTGATGAGCACCTCTTTATTGTAAAGTATGATTTGTCATATGATATGGGCGGTCCCCATGGGTATAATTTTACCTATGCTTCTACGTATAATCCCAACTCGGGAGAAATTGTAAAGCTTTCTGATACGGTAAAAAACAAAGCAAAGTTGGCAGAAATAATAGCTCGAAAAATTTATAAGATAGATCCAGAATTTGAATATAGTGATTATTCGAATTGTATTACAGGGCAGCCTTATAAAAGCAGTGATTTAGATCAGGCAAAAGAATTATTTAAAGAAATGATAAGTGATGACGAAATCACGTGGATACTTAATGATAAAGGTCTCAATATAGTTTTTAGTGAATATGATTTGGCACCGCATGGTAATGGTGGAGAGTTTGATTTTACAATTCCATATGACGAGTTGGAAAAAATAATTAAGCCTGAATATATTATGACAAATTCTCAGGATATGGATAAAATTGTTAAAACGGAGGAGCTTCCTGTAAAGCGGTTTACAAAATAATTAAGTGGGAAATTATTGGTCTAAATCTCGACGAAAAGTTGGGGTTTAGATTTTTTTTTTGTGAAAATGGAAAAATGTGAAGTGTTTTTATTGAATTATATATAGAAGGGGAGTGACTGTAGATTTAATAACAAGGTAAACAAACACAAGGAGGTATGAAAAATGACAAACAAAGAAACAAAGGATAAGGCTATTGGAAAAGTGGTGCTACATGATGTTAAGCAAAACAAGAATAAGTACACTGGATTCGATGAGCTATCTGAAAAAGTTACGGAGGAGATTAGATCTGAGAAAATCAAACAGTTTGTAGAGAGCGACTATAAAGACGAAAAAAACCGTGAGACAATGACTAGTTTTGATGATGTTTTAGGTAGAAAGATGAATCAAACTCCTAAAAAACCTAGCCCAAAGTAATGAGATTTTTTTATTAAATATTCCAACTGAGTAGCTGTAAATAGCATACATCATTGAAGCCCCACTAATGTGGGGCTTCTCTTAGCTTTATCCATTTGCTTTTGCCATAAATTTATCATTGTTAATAATGAAGCGTTCGTGAGTTCCCATTCCAACTAATCCGCTTTCGTCGGAACAAACTACTTCGAAGGTGAGGCGGCGACCGTCGATTTCGATTAGAGTAGCTTCGCAGGTTACGGTTTTACCGATTGAACTTGGGGCAGTGTGGCTGATGTTTACTTTTGTGCCCACAGAGCCAAGTCCTTCCTCAAGCTCTGGTTGGATCATTTTCCAGCAAGTCTCTTCCATAAGGGAAATCATAGCAGGTGTTGCAAATACATCGAGTGCACCACTTGTAAAAGCTTTAGCAGTATTATCTATACTTACTACCGTTTCAGCACGGCCTTTCATACCAATTTCCAACATAAAGATTGCTCCTTTCAATTAAGTTTTCACTAGTTGATTATAACTTATTATTTAAGGCATAAACAAATGAAAAGTACATTTTTCACGTAATTAATTATCGTTTGCGTTCTGAATTGACATAAAAATTACTTCGCTTTGATTACACATTCTAGTGGAGAGCATTTAAGTATACCTTGGCTGTGGCCGCGACGGACATGCTCAGTTTATGGAAAAGCTTACGCGAAGCTATCTCAGGAATAATTGCGTCGCATTGAAGTGCGCTTAGAGAATTATAAAGTGCTTCTTGTAATATATAGTCATCAGCCGCCAGGACGGCGGCTGAAAATGCACGCTGAGGCAGGACGCCGAATGTGCATTGGTGACTATATATTAGAGAAGCACTTTTATAATTCTCTTAGCAAACGGAATTTGCAAAGCAATTATCCTGAGTATAGGTTGTGGAAGCTTTTTAGATATATTTTGGCTGTCCGTCGTGGGGCGGATTGGAATTGTAGAATGGGGGATTTTGTGGTATAATTCCGCTTTGTGAGTTAGATGAATACGGAGGAAAGTATGAAAGAGATTCTTCAGCAGATTAAGGATGTTGTGGTGGATGGCTTTAAGTCATGCGGTTATGATGAGAAATATGGGATGGTTAGTCTTTCGAACAGGCCAGACCTTTGTCAGTTCCAGTGTAATGGAGCTATGGCAGCGGCTAAGGAATATAAGAAAGCCCCTATTGCTATCGCAAACGAGGTTGTCGAGAAGCTTGGGGACAACAAAATGTTTGAAAAGTGTGAGGCATGTCCTCCTGGGTTTATAAATATTAATCTATCAGATGAGTTCATTGCATCATTTGTTTCTGGTATGGCTGATGATACAGAACGCTTTGGTGTAGATAAGGTCGTCAACCCAAAGAAGATTATGATTGATTACGGCGGACCAAACGTTGCGAAGCCACTTCATGTTGGGCACCTTCGTTCGGCTATAATCGGTGAATCGATCAAGCGTACAGCTCGTTTCATGGGCGACGAGGTCATCGGTGATGTTCACCTTGGTGACTGGGGACTTCAGATGGGCCTCATCATTACAGAGCTTAAGCTTCGCAAGCCAGAGCTAGTATATTTCGATGAAAACTATGATGGAGAGTATCCTACAGAGCCTCCATTTACTATTTCAGAGCTTGAGGAAATCTATCCTTGCGCATCTGGTAAGTCCAAGGAAGACGAAGCGTATAAAGAGGCTGCTATGACAGCTACATACGAGCTTCAGCATGGCAGAAAGGGCTATCAGGCGCTCCTTACTCATATCCTCAATGTTTCTGTAAACGACCTTAAGCGCAACTATGAAAAACTTGATGTTACATTTGATCTTTGGAAGGGTGAGAGCGATGCACAGCCTTACATCCCTGACATGGTTCAGAAGATGAAGGATGATGGTTTTGCCTATATTTCAGAAGGCGCTCTCGTGGTTGATGTCAAAGAGGAGACAGATACAAAAGAGGTTCCACCTTGTATGATTCTCAAATCAGATGGAGCATCTCTTTACAATACAACAGACCTTGCAACGTTGGTATGGCGTATGAAGGATTACAATCCAGATTCTGTAGTATATGTTGTTGACAAGAGACAAGAGCTTTACTTTACACAGGTATTTAGATGCGCTAAAAAGACAGGCATCGTTCCTGCTGATAAGAATCTTTACTTCGTTGGATTTGGTACAATGAATGGTAAGGATGGCAAGCCATTTAAAACACGTCAGGGTGGAGTTATGCGTCTCGAGTACCTTCTTAAAGAAGTTGAAGACAAGATGCTTGAGAAGATTAAAGAGAATGGTACAATGAATGATGAGGATGCCAAAAAGACAGCGGCAATCGTTGGCCTTTCAGCAGTTAAGTATGGTGACCTTTCAAACCAGGCATCCAAGGATTATATCTTTGACATAGACAGATTCACCTCTGCCGAGGGTAATACAGGTCCATACATCCTTTATACTATAGTTAGATGTAAGTCTATTCTTGCAAAGGCAGGAGTTAGCAGCTTTGATGGAGCAATCCTTCCAGCACACTCAGAGTCTGAAAGAGGTCTTCAGCTAGAGCTAACTAAGTTTATGGCAGCTCTCAATTCTGCATACGAAGATATGGCTCCTCACAAGATTTGCGCTTATATCTACGATTTGGCAAATTCATTCAACAGATTTTATCATGATACAAAGATTTTGGCTGAGGAGAACGAAGAGGTTAAGGCTAGCTACTTGAAGCTTTTGTGGCTTACAAGAGGCGTTCTTGAAAAGGCTATCGAGCTTCTCGGTTTCGAAGCACCGGAGCGTATGTAATGTCAGAACATTCATTTTTACCAACTGATTTTTTTAATCGCATGGAGCGGGACTTAGGTCCTGACTTCCATGCGTTTTTGCGTTCATATGAGGAAAATAAAATATCAGCCCTTAGGTTTAATCCAGTCAAGGCTGATGAAAATGCCAAATCAGCAATGGGAGATATTCTGTTGGACCAAGTTTCATGGAGCCCTAATGGATACTATTATGATGATGAGACATCTAGACCGGGGCTTCATCCCTATCATCAGGCAGGAGTATACTATATCCAGGATGCTTCGGCGCAATTGCCAGTTGAAATGCTCGGCGTAGAACCAGGAGATTATTGCTTAGATTTATGCGCGGCTCCTGGTGGTAAGTCTACTCAGATAGCTGGATATTTAAATGGAAAGGGCATTCTTGTCTCCAATGAGCCTATGAAAAATAGGGCAAAGATTTTATCCGAAAATATTGAGCGTCTTGGCATTAAAAATGCTATTGTTATATCAGAGTATCCTGATAAGCTAGCAGAGCATTTCCCAGAGTATTTTGACAAGATTATGGTTGATGCACCCTGCTCTGGAGAGGGAATGTTCAGAAAGAATCCCGATGCCTGTAGAGAGTGGTCCTTAGATTCCGTAGAAATGTGCGCAGCTAGGCAGGCGGAGATTTTAGATAGAGCATATGAGATGCTAATCCCTGGTGGCAAGCTTTGTTATAGCACTTGCACCTTTGCAAGGCTCGAGGATGAGGAGGCAGTAGAAGCCTTTATAGTGCGTCATCCTGATATGACTTTGGTGAGAGAAAAAAGGCTATGGCCCCATGAAGTCAAGGGCGAGGGACACTATGCAGCGCTTCTTGCAAAAGCTGATGATGGAAGAATCAACCTATGCAGAGATTCTAGAAGTGAAATGTCACTTAAAAAGGCTAATAATAAAATATTAAATGATTATTTAACATTTGCAAAAGAGGCCTTGGTAGAGCCGATTACAGAAAATCTGTTGTTGTTAAACGATTTGCTTTATCATCTACCTGAGGGATGCCCGGATTTTTCCGGATTACATGTGTTGAGAGGTGGACTGTTTCTTGGTACACTTAAGAAAAATAGATTTGAACCTAGTCATGCGCTGGCGTTAGCACTTAAATCTGGAGAAGTTAAAAACACATTTAACTTATCAAAAGATTCCAAAGAAATCCAAGATTACCTGCATGGACAGTCAATCTATGGAGATGTAAATGACGGTTGGATTCTTATTACGGTAGATGGATATTCCATTGGATGGGGCAAGGCTGTCAAGGGACAGATTAAAAACCACTATCCAAAGGGACTTAGATTGTTTTGATTTTTTCTTTCAGATAAATTTAGAATTATTAGAGTTATAGGAGACGAGCTATGAATACTACTTGGGGAATTATGGCCCACGTAGACGCGGGGAAAACCACATTATCGGAGGCAATTTTATATAACGGGGGCAAGATATCATCGATTGGTCGCGTTGACCATGGAGATGCCTTTTTGGATACTGATACCCAAGAAAAGAATAGGGGAATTACGATTTTTTCCAAGCCAGCAGTGTTTGAGTATGCTGGCTCAGAAATGACACTTCTCGATACTCCGGGACACGTAGATTTTGCTGCTGAAACTGAGCGGGCGCTGTGGGCTTTAGATGGCGCTATTTTACTAATAAGCGGCACAGATGGTGTTCAGGCTCATACGAAAACTCTCTTTGGACTTCTTTCGAAGTTTAATATTCCAACGATTATTTTTATAAATAAAATGGATATGCCAGAGGTGAATCAGGAAGAATTGCTTAGGGAACTTAAATCCGAGCTATCAGACAACTGTGTGCTTTCCACCGATGTGGAATCTATCGCACTTGCGGATGAAATGGCAATGGTCGAATTTCTTGAGGTTGGAAATCTTTCTGAGGAAACATTTGAAAGACTTGTTTTAGCTCGAAAGGTTTTTCCTGTTCTAGTTGGTTCAGCGTTGAAAAATTCTGGGGTAGAAGAATTGCTTCAGATGATGTCTGGCTTAGGGAAAGCCATGTCAGATGAATCTTTGATAGAAGAATCCCTCGGCGGCCGAGTTTATAAAATCGAAAGCCTAGGCAGGGATAGCCGACTCACCTTTATAAAGCTCACTAGCGGCAAGCTAAAGGTGAAGGATATATTGCCAACTGGTGAGAAGATTGATCAAATCCGTATTTATTCAGGCAGCAAGTTCACGCAGGTCGATGAAGCATATGCTTCTCAGGTGGTGGCTTTGGTTGGCCCAAAAGAAACCTTTGCCGGCCAAGGTATCGGTGATGAAGAAGCTAGACCTGAATTGAGCTTGAATCCTGTTTTACAGTATCAGATTTCATTTTTAGATGACACTGTTCCAAGAATCGCCTATCCAAAACTCATGGCACTGAATGAGGAGGACCCATCCCTGAAGGTGACTTGGGATGGAGCGCTAGAGCAAATTAAGCTAAATCTCATGGGCCAGGTTCAGACTGAAATCTTAGCCAAGCGAATAGAGGATGAGCTTGGCATGAAGGTTGAGTTTGAAGAGTGCGGTGTTTTGTATAAAGAAACACTCGCTGACTCCGTGGAAGGCGTAGGTCACTTTGAGCCTTTGAGACATTATGCCGAGGCCCATATTCTGATGGAGCCACTTGAAAGAGGCAGTGGAATAGTTGTGGCCACCGATGTTTCTACAGACGACTTGGCATTAAATTGGCAGCGACTTATTACAACCCATATCCTTGAAAAGGAGCACTTAGGAGTTGCAGTGGGGGCTCCTGTTACTGATGTTAAATTTACTATCGTAGGTGGTAAAGCCCACATCAAGCATACAGAAGGTGGAGATTTCAGAGAGGCAACCTATCGCGCAATCCGCCAGGGCTTCATGGAGGCTGGCACCAAGGTTTTAGAGCCATATTTTAAATTTGAAATATCCGTGCCATCGGCTCAGATTGGACGAGTGATGACAGATATCCAGGCTGCTAGCGGTACCTTTGAGGCGCCGACTGAGGTAGGTGGATTGTCACGAATTACTGGCAGAGCACCGGCTTCAACTATGAGAAATTATCAGGCTGTGCTTGCGACCTTCTCAAAGGGTGAGGGACAGATGTCGCTGATTTACGATGGTTATGACGATTGCCACAATGAGGATGAGGTCATCGAATCATCTAACTATAATCCAGACAACGATGTTGAAAATCCTACTTCATCAGTTTTCTGCAGTCATGGTTCAGCTGAAATTGTTCCTTGGAACGAAGTCAAGGATCGTTGCCATGTTCCATGTCGTGAAATCACAAATGCAATTGATGAAGCTGAGCCTGTCAATGCAAAGCGAATGAATCACGATGTAGATGAATGGCTAGACCCAGATGAAATCGACAAGATACTTTACAGTGCCACTCACAGCAATCATGGCAAAAATCCCAAAAAGGGATGGCACTATGGTGACGGCAACCATGTGCGTCGCGTAGATTCCGACTATGTTTACAAGGCGCCCAAAACTGTGACACCACGCGACAAGTACTTGCTTGTAGATGGCTACAATTTAATATACGCTTGGCCAGAACTAAGAGAAGTACTTGAAGTAAATTTAGATGGCGCCCGTGGCAAGCTTCTAGATATCCTCAGCAACTACAAAGCAATGACTGACTATAACGTAATTGCGGTATTTGACGCTTACAAGGTCAAGGACCACGAAGTCACAGCTTCAGACTACCTAAACATTCACCAAGTATTTACAGCTGAAGCCCAAACAGCCGATGCCTACATAGAGCGCTTCACCCACGAGCACGGCAAAAAGTACGACATCACCGTAGTCACCTCCGATGCCCTCGAACAGCTTATCATCCGTGGCGCCGGAGCCAAGCTCTTGTCTTCCCGTGAATTCATCCAGGAAGTCGAACTCAAAGCCCGCGAGCTCCGTGAAGCCTTCGACATTAAATAATAAATATGGTATTTATAAAAATCCCGTCAGCCCCCGCCGTCCCCACCGACCTCTTACAGGGGCCCTGCTGACAATTGAGCTAAGATTGTAGATTTTCTTAATGCTAAAATACCACCATCCGTGGGTGTACGTTCATCGATTTTACAATTCGAAGGGAATGTATTGTCCCTGACGGACATACTTATGGTTTCAAAAATAGTTCCACAAACTAGACTTAGTACAATTGCACGCAAATCCATTTGCTAAGTGAAAGTATGCAAGTGATTTTTTCATATATAGTCACCAATGCACATTCGGCGTCCTGC
>JAEEGJ010019100.1_pt1 | contig 15174 bp, 12 predicted proteins | sample 8958761 | NCBI WGS metagenome assembly JAEEGJ01 (sample SAMN16246546, study PRJNA631951) | gut metagenome | biome: gut microbiome; feature: rumen; material: RS-attached | host: Bos | place: Iran: Karaj | collected 2018-10 | reverse complement strand
GCGTTTTTGGTATAATCTAACGGTAAGAGAAAAGCAGGATAGACGGGATAGTACAGATATGGATTTTGACAGCTTCGTAAAAGATATAAAGACCAACAACTGGAATGTGTTCGGCGCTGAAGTCTATAAGGACGGCAGGCTCAAATACAGCTACGGTGACACATCAGGACTTCACGAGATCTACTCGGCAACAAAGACCGTGCTGTCGGTTGCTGTCGGCATTGTATACGATGAAGGCCTGTTAGATCTTGACCGTCCGATAACCGATTATCTTCCCGAAGATAAGTGCAGAGCACTTCCTCCGGAACAATTAGGCAGCTTTAGCAGGATAAGCGTAAGGCGGCTTCTTACGATGTCGGTGAAGGGTTTCCCGTTCAGGCCGGAGAACAGCGACAACTGGCTGGATTTTGCGCTCGCATGTAAGATCGAAGACCCGGAAAAAGCAGAGTTCGATTACGGCAACATCCCGCCGTTCCTGATCGGCGTTGCACTTACGAACATCATCGGAAGAGACCTCGGAGGATTTATCGAGGAGCGTGTTTTCGCGCCCATGGGCATAACTTCGTTTGAGTACGGAAGGTCGCCGGAAGGATATTTCTACGGCGCTTCGAACATGAAGCTGTCGGTCCATGACCTGAGCAAGTTCGGCCTGCTGCTCAGCAACAAAGGCGTTTACGGCGGCAACCGCATCTTATCGGAGGAATATGTCAGCCTTGCGACTTCGACGCAGCAGATGAACAGGGAAGGCGGCTACGGATTCTTTATCTGGAGATACAGGGGCGGCTTCAGCATTAACGGCAAGTGGAAGCAGAAGTGCTACGTGCTGCCCCGGCAGGGCCTGATCGTCACTTGTCTGTCGCATATTGAAGACGATTCACAGGACCTTTTGAACAGCATCGAGAAGAACCTCTTAGGCATCGGAAAAAAGGAAAAGCAAGCCTTTACCCGCATCGCCGAAATGGAAGAACTCTTCGACAAATTGCTCGCAGGAAAGGGCACCGCGGAAGACAAGGCAAGACTTGAAGCTTATTATACAAGCAAGGACTGGCGATTTGACTTCGAGCTCGATGAAGCAGGGCTCCTTCCCGCGGGCCTTAAGCGCGGCGTCCTGTCCGAAGACGGCATCTACGACCTGCTCGAAAATGAGGACTAAGAGCGATCCATGGAAGACAACATTCACGGCACAGAGGAGATACTTAATGCCGGGATCGACGCTAAAGAAAATGACCTCAGGAACGAGATCTATAAGCTCGCACAGGCATATGTTGCGGAGCGATTCCGCGAGAGCATGGAGCCGTCGTTCTATGTCAAGTTCTGGCACCCTAAAATGCGCGGCTATAACGGTTACGGGCTGTGGCTGGGGTGAGCGGGCAGCAAAAAGCAGTTACATACATCCCTTAAACATCAAATCACATTTATATGGTAAAATTATCTGGTCAAATGCAGGAATATCACCTGATGGCATACAAGAATAAGGGAGGTAAGATATGGGACTTTTTGATAAGAAATACTGCGATTTTTGCGGAAACAAGATCAGCCTTTTGGGCAACAAAAAACTTGAGGATGCGAACATGTGCAAGGACTGCGCTGCTAAGCTCTCACCGTGGTTTTCCGAGCGCCGTCACAGCACGAAGGCTGACATCGAGAAGCAGCTTGAATACCGTGAGCAGAACAAGTCTGCGGTAGCATCCTTCTCTGCAACGAGAACTTTGGGAACGGCAAGCACGAAGCTCCTGATAGACGATAATGCAAAGAAGTTCATGGTAACTTCTGCAAAGGATCTCAACGCGGCAAATCCTGACGTTCTGGATTTCTCACAGGCTGTAGGCTGCGATCTTGATGTTAAGGAGAGCAGACACGAGATCAGAACGACGGACAGCAGCGGAAAGTCTGTCAGCTACAACCCGCCGCGCTATAAGTATTCGTATGAATTCCATGCGATCATCCGCGTCAATCATCCTTATTTTGACGATATGAGATTCGCGCTCTCGAACGGCTACATCGAGGTAGGCGAGCAGCCTATGAATCCCGGCCAGAGCGGCGGATGGAGCGTCTCGCGTTCGGGCTTTAATCTCTTCGGAAACAAGATCGATGAATACTATAAGTGCGTTGACTGCGGCAACGAGATAAAGGCGGCAGTGGATGCAATGCGTACAAGCGCTGCACAGGCAGCATCTCAGCCGGATACGAGAGTACTTGACACTATTAAAGCTGAAACCGAAAAATTGCGTGAGAAGATAGATGCGGCGAGGGCTACAGGAAATATTGATCCGACTGAAATGTCACGCTATATGACGCTTCAGCAGAGTATCGCAATGGAAGCAATCCGTCAGCCGGATAATCACCCGATCAATGCACTGATTGATGAAGCACAAAGTCTGGCACTTAAGATAGATGCCCAGCGGCAGGCCGGAACGCCAGTTCCTCAAGATGAACAGCGGTATCAAATGCTGACGCAGCGGATCACCGCGGAAGGACTCGCTATACAGATGGGTGCACTTAGAATGGGTGCCATGGGTTCCATGGGTGCTATGGGTGCGGGCGCAATGGGCGCTGCAAGGCCTTTAGATCCGAATGACCCGAGTGGCAGCGGCGTCGTCCCGATCCAGCAGATGCCGATGCAGCCCGGATTCCAGCAAGTTCCGATGCAGCCCGGATTCCAGCAAGTTCCGATGCAGCCGGGATTCCAGCAGATGCCTCAGGCTGCTCCGATGCCTCCTGTGCCTGCTATAGGATCTCAGGTTGTCTGTCAGATGTGCGGAGCGACAGTAACTATCGGCAAGGCCGGCATCTGTACGAACTGCGGAAACAAGCTTGTCTGATACTCTCATAGTCAGGTTCTGACTAAATCAAAAGCTGAAAATAACGGGGCTGCTCTAATAGGGCAGCCTCTGTTTTACTTTTTTTCGAGTTCTTGGACTGTTAGTCCCGGCTAGTTCTGTCAGTTAAGAATTGTTGCTCTAAATGTTGCTCTTGCTGTCCGCTTAGAAGGCAACAAATAAGGCAACATTGGCAATGTTGCTCTCTGTGTTGCTCTTTTTGTCCGCCTAGAAGGCAACAAATCCTTAACTGAGCGTTAGTTATAAAAAACACGGGGCAACTGTTTTTATTTTGAGACAGTTTTTCGCGCGCATACCGCATATCAGCAAATACTGTTTGCCATCCGCACGCGACAGATTTACAGCACGCGAAAGATTTTACAATTCCTGTACATTTACCGTAGGATTGCATTACAACACAGGTGTACTATCAGGGTGCAAGCAAACCGCGGCGGTAAACAAACAGCATGCAGGCCGGCGGCGACCAACAATCAATCAGCGCAAACAAATATGGCGATATGGAGGAATAATATGGCACTTACAAAGAGAATCGCAGCAGGACTTACGGCAGCAGCAATGCTTTTTACAAGCTTTGTCGTGACCGCGTGTGACAATGAAGTATCCGGGACGTTCGAAGGTACGGAGACGACGCCGGAAGTGACGATGGAAAGTTCCGGCGGTACAAGCACGGGAACAGCAGATCAGGGCAAAAACGACAACGACAGCAGCGTTAAGGTCAGCCGCAATAAGGAATCACTCTTTAACAAATACGAGGCTTTGTCCCGTGAACAATTGGTTATGCTGGATCAGCTCTGCGAACCGCAGATGGGCGGAAACGATCTGATCACCTGGAGCAACGAGAAGGATTTTTACGACAGCCTCTCGCCTGAGAGTAAGAAGCTTGCAGGATTTAAGGATGTCAGGTTCGACGAGACATCCGGTTACATCGAGACCGGGATCGATATTATTGCCGTAAAAGATCAGGAGCTTCAGAAGGCTCTGGCACCTTATGTTAAGAACGGATACAACATAACGAGCGTTGTCGGTGAGAATTGTATTACCTATAACGGTGAGCGCCTTGTAGGAAATATCTTCTTTAACAACGGATACCATATCGCCAGCTTTAGCGAGAATCTGGCCACCACAGGTTTTGTGGTCAAGGTAACGGATGAGCTTTTCCAGGCGTATATGTATGCATTGAGCAGAAGAGCGATCATTGAAGTTTCGAAGAAATACGATTATACGGTTACCAAAAAAGACGGCATCTATCAGGTCAATATCACAGGCAGGGAAATGAGCGATATCGAGATTGAATATGACCCCTCTACAGGTATAATGGCTTATATCATCAAGATAGATCCTTCTGATACAGTTGGCTGATTTACTTAAGGAGATAAAGGAATAGAAATGCACAAGATCCTGATAATCGAAGACGACGCTGCTATTTCCAACCTGATAAAGTCAGCCCTCACGAGGGAAGGTTATTCCTGTGAGATCGCATCAGACGGACTTATCGGAGAGCAGATGTTCGACTCCGGGAGTTGGGATCTTGTGTTACTCGATCTGATGCTTCCCGGCACGAGCGGTTTTGAGCTCATCGAGTATATCAAGCCTTCGAAAACGCCGGTGATCGTTATTTCCGCAATGAACCAGACCGGCGATAAGATCCGCGGCCTTAAGATGGGTGCTGACGATTATATCGGAAAGCCCTTCCAGATAGGCGAACTCTTAGCAAGAGTCGAAGCCCTTTTAAGAAGGACTTCACATACAGAGAAGGTCTTCAATTACCTTGATATCGAAGTTAATCTTGATTCAAGAACGGTGACAAAAGCAGGCGAGCAGATTACACTGACCACCAAGGAATTCGATCTGCTCGAGACCTTCATCAGGAATAAGAACATTGCGATCTCAAGGAGCAATCTTTACGAGATGGTCTGGAATGAACCCGTGATGGGTGATACCAGGACCATCGATAATCATGTCAGCAGTCTTCGAAAAAAGCTCGGCTACGACGGCCTCATCCGGACGGTCCACGGCATCGGCTACAGAATGGATGTAATAAGCTGATGAGACTGTCCGCAAAGCTTTTCCTGGGAATATCCGGCGTCATTGCAGCAACGCTTCTTGTCTTCGGATATTTCATCCTGTTTGCCGGATTCAAGAAGAATCTGGATCTCAGGATAGATAACGGCCTGGAGGATTTTCAGGCAAGCAGTCTCATAATCTCGCAAAACTACGATATCCTCAGTGCAAATCTCGATCAGAAGAGCGCCATAATCCTTGCGGCGCAGTATGCCGACAGAACTGATCCCGATCACATCAATCTCTATACGGAAGGCTTGGAACCTGTAATTGAAGGGATCTCTTATGAAATACCTGAGGAATATCTGGACGGTGCGGCAAATAACCAATACAGGAGCCTGGAATCAGACGGCAAAAGGATAATCGTCTATACCGGCATGATCAAGGCAGGAGACAGTCAGTATATCCTTCAGACCGTAAAAGACGTGACCGATGTTTACAAAAGCTCAGAGAGCTTAAGGAACAGCTTTATCATCATCCTTCTTGCTTCACTGGCATTAAGCATGGTCATAGCATATGTGTTCTCAAGATCGGTCACGGCCAAAGCAGAGCATGTCAGGAAAACAAGCGAAGCCATGGCTTCAGGCGACTACAAAAAGCGTATAACGGTCAATTCAAAAGACGAGTTCGCCGACATGGCCGCATCTTACAACAAGATGGCCGATACCATTGAGGAGAAGATCTCCGAACTTGAAGATTCGGTAAGGAAAAGAGACGATTTTATCGCGGCCTTCTCTCATGAGATGAAGACACCCATGACCAGCATCGTGGGCTATGCCGACATGATCGCCCACAGCAATAAAGGCAATGAAGAGATCAGGGAAGCTGCGGGCTACATCCTGAACGAAGGCCTAAGGCTTGAGAAGCTATCCTTCAATCTCCTGAACCTGATCGCCGCGGACAGCACCAATATCACCAGGGAGAGCATTCCTTCGGAGGAACTTTTCGATGACCTGAAGCATGTATATAAGCAGGCAGAAAAAGATGTTACCATCACATACGACTGCGACAGCGCTTACATCAACATCGAGTACGATCTGATAAAGACCGTGTTGACGAACCTTATAGACAATGCGTTAAAATCAAATACGGACCGCATAGAGGTGTCCGGCAAAGTTATCGGCGAAGGCTACACATTCAGTGTCAGAGATTACGGCATCGGGATCCCTGAAGAGGACTTGAAGAAAGTCACCGAAGCCTTCTATATGGTCGATAAATCGAGATCCAGAAAAGCCCACGGCGCCGGCATAGGCCTCGCGCTGTGCGACAGGATCGTTAAGCTCCATGATTCAAGTCTGGACATTCAGAGCAGGCTTGGTGAGGGAACAACGGTCAGGTTCACGTTACCGGACACTAAAGTTTAAGATCAGAGAGGACATAGAATGGACGAGAGACTTGCAAAGCAGATAGCTTTCTCGCTTGAGATAGATAAAGAGAAGAACATCATGCGCCAGACGCATCTGTCGGGACACGGCAGGAATGAGAATGACGCAGAGCATGCATGGCACATGGCCATAATGGCCTACCTGCTCCGCGAGTATGCCAATGAGGAAGTCGACATAACAAAGGTCATGCTGATGTGCCTGATCCACGATATCGTCGAGATAGATGCCGGTGACACATATGCTTACGACAGCGAAGGTCTTGCGACGCAGAAAGAGCGCGAGGATAAGGCCAAGGAGAGGATATTCTCTTTGCTTCCCGAAGATCAGAAGAACGAACTGATAAGCCTTTTCGACGAATTCGAGAAATACGAGACACCCGAAGCGAAGTTCGCTCACTCAATGGATAATTTCCAGCCGCTCATTCTGAACAACAGCAACGAAGGCGGCGACTGGAAGGAGCACGGCGTGACTTCAAAGCAGGTCTACGGCCGCCAGTCCAAGACGAGGCTCGGCTCTGAGAAGATTTACGAGATCACGGATCAGATCGTTCAGGAGAATATCCGAAAAGGAAATCTGAAGGTATAAGCATCTTCAAAATATTATTAATATAGGGCCCGGAAACCTTGTAAATACAAGGCTTTGCAGATTCTGAGAAATTTGAAAAAAGGTCTTGCGCATCGTTTTTTGATGTGTTATCTTATCGGCGATGAAGGAAGTGCCTGTCCGACATCCTGCTCTAAGATCAAGAGCACGGATCGTACTGCACTTCTTTTTTATTGCTGAAATTTGATTAGAACGAAAGGATAGGAACAATGCAGACTGTAACTATGAGACTGAATCTATTGCAGAACCTCAGAACGCCCGGAAATATGGCGTTTGGTTCAATATGCTCCTATGCTCCGGTATCCCTCCCGGATAACGATTACCTCTATGAGAATAACCTCAGCAAGATCTGTGGACGATTACGATGTTGATCTGACTTTGTTTAGGCACAAACAATTGATGACTGATATCAGGATCGCCCGGATGAGAAGAATTCGAGCGATCCTTTTTTATTCTTCGCGATCTTTGACAACTTATTTCCCGACACATCCATGTAGCTCAACAGGTAGAGCGTCCGGCCGTTAACCGGGTGGTTGAAGGTTCAAGTCCTTCCGTGGGTGCCAACAAGGCGATCTGCGCAAAGAAACAGGCACTCTTTGCGCGATTGCCCGGGCGGCTTGAAGTCAGCAACTCCTTTAAGTCGCATCACAAGGCCTCATGGTATAACGGCCATTATGCCGGCTTGTCGCGCCGGAGACAGGGGTTCAACTCCCCTTGAGGTCGCCAAAGACTGTTCTATTCAGTCTTAAGATCCGCATTTGAAACAGGCTGTTTTTAAAGAGTCCTCCTGATAATAGGAATACGGCCTGTTTCATCATCGGGGTGTCGTATAACGGCAGTATCCGTGGCCTGGGACCACGTGGCGAAGGTTCGACTCCTTCTGCTCCGACCAACATGTCCTTATGGCGGAATGGCATACGCAAGCGGTCCAGAGCCGTTTTTCTCTCGGTTCGAATCCGAGTAGGGACACCAGATCTCCCGGTGTCGGAATGGCATACGAAGCGCACTTAAAATGCGTATATTGCGGGTTCGACTCCCGCCCGGGAGACCACATAGAATCAATATGTCCGTGTAACCGAATTGGCATAGGTACTGCGCTAAGGACGCAGGTTTTGCGGGTTCGACTCCCGCCTCGGACACCAATACACTCCTATAGCACAACCGGAAAGTGCGCCGGTCTTCTAAACCGGGTATCAGCGTTCGAGCCGCTCTAGGGAGTGCAAATGTCTGATTGATGCAACAGGTAGACATGGCTGATTCAAGATCAGCAGTTTCAGGGTTCGAATCCCTGATCAGACACCAATATGCCGCCGTAATCCGTTAAGGAGGCGGGACGGACTGTAAATCCGTCAGTCAGAGACTTCGAGTGGGTTCGATACCCTCAGGCGGCACCAGATATTGGAAAGTAACTCAGCCGGTCAGAGTGCCGTTCTTATAAAGCGGTGGCCCAAGAGTTCTTGTCTCTCCTTTCCAACCATTTTCACACCCTTACTGAATGGGACACCATATGTCTCATTCAGTAAATCCGGGCATTTGCCCGCTTTGTGTCCTTTAAATCCGGCTCCCGGTTTTCTACCATGAGCTCAAGAACCAAGGCCGCGGAATACGGTTTCCTGCCGGCGAAAATCAAGTCCGGTCAAGCGCGTTTTCCGGCCGGCAAGATCAAAAAAGGAGACTTAAGAAAATGAAGAACACAAAGAAGACACTCATGATGGCAGCAAGGATCATTTTAGCTTTGGCAGCAATTACCTGCATAATCATATCGATGGTTACGGATAAGGTCACTCCGTATTTGGGAATCGGATTGTTTCTGACAGCAATAGCTAATGTCATTAACTGCTTTTCGATCAAGAAGATGAAAGAGGAAGAGCAGAGGAATCCGTGATCATAAGAACCGCGTGCAGAAAGTGCCGGATGAGAGAGGAAAGTAAGGAAAATCCTTCTTCGGCAGTTCACATAGTTTTCTTTTGAGGACAGAAGGCCTGTTGCCGTCATATTATTGGCCGCAAAACGGGTCTTGAACTCTCAAAACACTATTGTAAAAATGCTACGATTTGCTATCTGAAAAAATTAAAGCAAAGGAGGCAGATCATAGTGAACAAGGAAAAAGAAATACAGCGTCAGGAAGATCTGAAAAGGATAAAGAGCCTTCGTTTGATTGACGATGATTTTATGACTATTTGCTTTGATAACTACATCGAAGGCGCTGAACTACTCTTGAAGATAATTCTGGACAGGGACGACCTAAAGGTCTCAGAAGTAAAGGCTCAGAAGGCACTAAAGAATCTTCAGGGACGCGATCTCAGGCTCGATATATATGCCACCGACGCCGCCGGCAAGAAATACGATATTGAGATTCAACGTGCGGATAAAGGTGCACACAGAAAGCGCGCCCGTTATCACTCCAGCCTGATCGATTCAGACATGCTCAAGGCCGGTGAGGATTTTACCGATCTTTGCGAGAACTACGTTATATTCATTACCGAGAATGACGTGCTGGGTTCCGGCAGACCCATCTATCACATAGATCGCGTTATCAGAGAGGATAATGTGCAATTTGAAGACGGCGAGCATATAATATACGTAAACGGATCGATGAAAGCCAAAGACACGGCTCTGGGGAAACTCATGAGTGACCTGTACTGCACTAAAGCAGATGACATGTGTTACGAAGAGCTATCGAAGCGAGTCAGACAGTATAAGGAAACTGAGGAAGGAGTAGATACTATGTGCGATATATTAGATGAGATGAAAAAAGAAGCAGCTGAAAAGGCAAAGTATTCAATGGCCTGTGAGATTGCTTTAAAATTGATAAAGGTCGGAAAGCTTTCTTTAGATGAGATAGCTGATACTTCCGGTCTCTCTGTCGAAAAAGTCCGCGAGCTCGCGGGCAATAAGTCAGCCTGATCTTAAGGCACAACAAATCAACACATTAGACCCGCTGTTACCAGGCGGGTTTTCTATTTTCGAGAGACGGATACGACGTCTTAGTTGAAATTACTGCAGCAAGTATCATTTTAGCTTTGGCAGCAATAGCCAATATCATTAACTGCTTTTCGATCAAGAAGATGAAAGCAGGAAGTGATGCAAATACAGTTACTTTGAAGTAGAATGATTCCGTATGGGAAGAAAGTTTCCGGGCCTTTCGGTCGGGAAAAGCATTTGGGGAAAAGGATATTCTATGAAGAGAACTATCGTTAAGGCAGTTTCTTTGGTCTTGGCATTTTCATTTGTGGCGGCCATTGCGTCGTGCGCAAAAAAAGACAAGGCCAAAAAGTCCAAGATAATCGCTGAAGATACGCCGTGGTTTGATTACACGACGATCGATGTCGATTCCGGTGCAGATCCTGAAAAAGATGTTGAGTACCTGAATCAGAATCTTGCGGGAGCGGACGATAAGTACTATGTCATTTACTCCAGCGGGCGTTATCAGACGCCGCCCGAGAACGAGATCGACTATAGCAATTTCGACTATAACAGTTATAACTTCAATATCGTGGCAGTGGTCGACAGGAATACCAAAAAGGCCGTTAATTACTTGGACCTTAACAAAGGTCTGGATACTGATCTTCTGACATATGAACATGTCGATACAGCCGCATATATAGACGGCAAGGTTACGGTCAAGACCAACCGCAAGATAAGAGATTACGATCCCCTGACCGGAAAAGTATTGGACGAGCGGCCGAGCAATGCCAAGGATTTCGTCCCCTCATCACATTTTTATAAGGCCGGAGATTATCTTATCGAGACTGAGCAGATCTGGGACGACTACTCCAGGACCAGTGCCACTGTAAGGGTCACGGCGCCTGACGGGAATGTCAATTCTTTCGATTTCAATGAAGCAGGCGAAGACCTCTATGTTCAGGCAGTTCTGGCCTTAAACGACACCAAGGTCCTGATCCCGGTCTACACAACAAAAGGTTACAGATACTATGAGCTGGATCTGGCCGCAAACAAGCTCTCTCAGGGAAAAGAAAAAGACTATCAATGGCTAAACGCAAATGATCTCGGCGAGGTCACTACAGGTATAGACGGACAGGTATACAACTGCTCATCTGAGGGCGTTTCCAGGATTGATGCGGTCAAGAAAAGCGTAGAGACAGTTCTCGATTACAGCTGGTGCGGAATGAACATGGGCGTAATGTACTTCCAAAATCTAAAGCTGGCTGAATGCTCCTCTGACAAGATGGTCTTTATCGGCCGGACAAAATCCGCAACAAAATACGGGAGCGTACCGAAAGATTTCCAGATCATTGAATTCACAAGGGCTTCCAAAAATCCCAACGCAGGCAAGACCATCTTGGAACTCTATTCGACTGAAATAGATGACGTAATCGGCGCCGCGATCCAGAAGTTCAACGAGCAGAATCGAAAGTACTACATCGTGCTTGCCGATACTTATGATGCCGGTGATTTCGTTGACACGTCGCTCTACAATGATATTGACAACGAAGACGACTTGAACCAGATAAAACTCAAGTCCGCCGCGGGTGAGAGCAACCAGCTTGCCATGGACATCTTAAACGGCGAAGGTCCTGATATCCTCCTTAACACCGACAGTTACAGCAGGCTCAATAAATCCAGTTATCTGGTCGATCTCACGCCCTATGTAAAGGACTTAGGTCCGGATAAGTATTTCACGAACATAATAGAAGGCTCCAAGACCGGCGACGCCATTTACCAGCTGCCGGTAAGCTTTTCGATCCATGGGCTATGTACTGACATCAAATATGCCGGCAGTTCCGGCATAGGTTTTACGTTCGATGAATATAAGTCGTTCGTGAGAAATGATCTTAACGGCTTTGACCCCATGATGACAGGCCAGGCAGTTTATTTTTCGCAGCTGTTCAGCACCATGAACGAGAAATTTATAGCAGATGGCAAGGCCGATTTTTCAGGTCCCGAATTCAAAGAACTCGCCGACTACGTGAAAGACAACGTCCCCGAGAAGGCCATGTCATGGGATGAGATCAACGATAGCAATTACAACAGCGAAAGAGCCCAAATCTTTCCGGTCAGGGGAGTCGGCAGTTTCTACCAGATGTTGAGCGGTCCCGTCAAGAGCGCCACCGTTCTCGGAACCCCTTCGATCGACGGCAGAGGACCGATGTTCTTCTGCAATTTCTCCGTCGCGATCTCTGCTTACTCTGCAGACCCTGACGCATGCGGCGAGTTCGTAAAGATCCTGCTCTCGGACGAGATTCAGCTGAACATTGCCATGAACGATTATTTCGTCCTTAACCGCAGTGCATTCAGGAAAGCCGGCACAGCTGCAAATGAATACTACAACAACGGCGGTAACGAGACTGCCTCCGGCTCCGGCATTTTTCACGAGACGAAGTTTACCGAAGCCGACATCGACAATATCGAGAGGATTATTTTCACCTGCTCGAAAATAGAACGCGAAGATTCCGACATCAGCATGATCCTGATCGAAGAGATGCCCGCCTACTTCCTCGGCCAGAAATCTTTGGATGCCGTCATTAAGATCGCCCAGAACAGGGTGCAGAAAGTGCTGGATGAGAGAGGAAAATAAGGCAGGATAAAGGGTTTTGAACCATCTGAAGGGGCCGGCGTGCCCCTTTTTTCTCTCATTATCGTTGGCGTTTTGATGCCAAAACGAAGACTATTTGAAATCCGGCAAGTCTAACCTTTATACAGAAACCTAAGGCACGCATGTGCCGGAAACAAAAGTATAAAGGAGACTTTAAGTATGAAATTTTGGTATTTTACTGAGGGCAACAAAGCTGACAGTAGTTACACAGATTTCACTTCTATGAATAATGAACCTGTCAGCAGCTACACCGATTTCACAGGATACGGCAGCAGCTATTCAAACAGGAACAGCGAAAGCTTCAGAAACGGATACAACGATTACGCAGCTGCCGGCAGCAGCTACACGGATTTTACGGCAGCATCCGGCGGATATACGGATTTTACGATGGCGGCAAGCAGCCCTGTTCTGAACAGGTCTGTCAGAAAGGCCAAGGTCAGAAACTTCAAGGGCAGCGGAAAGAAGAGCGGTGCCGGAAAGGTCTTTGCCGGTATTATCACAGTCATCGCAGTCCTTTTTGCAGTTGCTTTAGGTGCCATGTACTATATGTCAGACAATACTGACGGCGGCAATTTTATAAAGAATATCTTTGTCAATTCGGGTTCGAATAACCCGAATAACAAGGCCGGCGCAAAGGTAATTCCGCTCGGACACGAGGATTTTCCCGAGAATACCACCAAGTCTAAGGAAGAAGTCAAGCCTGAGCCCGAAAGCGGCGAGAGAGACGTTTACGATATAGCGGACGAGCTCCTGATGTCTCTTAAGTGCGACAACGATGTTGACACGGCAAGAGAGATCTTCAACTGGGTCCATTCGAACATTTACTACCAGCACGTATCCGGCAGCCTGACTTATGAGGAAGCGGCTTATATGGGCTTCATGAACAGGACCGGTGACTGCTATGTTTATTTCTCGTGCGCGAAAATGCTTCTCGACCGCGCAAGGATCCCTAACCTTATGGTCAAGAGATATCCTGTCGTAAGGAACGGTCACTTCTGGAATCTCGTTCAGCTTAACGGCGAGTGGTATCACTGCGACGCTACAGTATTTAAGGATCACCAGGATCTGTATTTCATGCTGACCGATGATGAGATCGCCGACAAGTATCACGAATTCGACGGTTCACTCTACCCGGAGCGCGCGTCCGGCTCATTCTACAATCAGGATTTCGCATCAGGCGATGTATATAGCGATGATTTTTCAGACGACTGGAACGAGCCTTATGAGGATGTGTATATTGACGACTAAGGCTTACGGTTTTATGAATAATGCTTAAGAGACGGTTTGAAAACTGTCATGAGAAGGATCTCGGCGATCGCGGTAACGAGGACAATCGCTAAAGAACACATGCCGCTGATATTTGTAAAGCTGTCATATTCGAAAATGGAAGCGATGCCGATACCCATGAATAATAATGACAACGCGATATACATTGAGGGAGGCACTGCCGGTTTTGCCGGTACGTTATTGATCTTCGTCATTATGACGTTATATCTGAACGGGCAATAGGCAGCAAAAGCTATAAGAGCACACGCTGTTGATAAAAGAAAACTTCCGTTAAAATTAAAGTAATAATCTGAGAAGAACAATATGACGCCGGCTGTGCCGATCCCGGCCGCGAGATACAACCATATGTTGGCCGTTTTCTTGATCAGCCTTGCTCTCGCTTTTTTCTTTTCCTCAGCCAGACGTCTGTCAGCTACATCCTGCTTGTAGATTCCGATATGCTCTGTGATCGCAGATTTGTTCCTGTCACCGTCAGGAAACGAGTCGGTCATGAAGCCCCTGAAATTCTCATCATAGATGACATAACTCAGGATCGGCTCATTGAAGAAATCGTTCCAGACTCCGGGATCGTCTGTCTTTACTGCAAGTGCGGAATAAAGCTTAAACAAAGCGGCTGAGATATCGAGAAGTTCTTTCTGCTCCCGGTCAAAGCTCGCCGCAAAAGAGACTATGTTGTTTTCTATTTTATAAGTCGCAATGGCATCTTGGATCTCTGGAATTTCCAGAATATAAGGATCATTCGGATCTTTTACTGAAGAAAAGTCGAATGTTGATTTCCCGGTGGTGCCGGAATTTTCGATATTTCCGATGACGATAATATTCCCTGATGCGTAATCCAGCGCGCTTCTGTATGCCTCATGAAGTCTGGCGTAGCCTTCGGGATCGTCTTCGGGATTGGTCTCATGGGCAAGCTTGGTGTAAGCCCGTTTTATGGCGGTCTTATCATCTGTAGGTTCGATTCCCAGGACTTCCCAAAACCACATATCTGTAACAGTTTCCCAACTCCCTTAATAATTAATTTTAGCATAATAATTTAAGGGGATTTTGTGCGATGATATAATTGTTTCACAGGGGGGATTGGGATGAATAAGATATGGGAAATACTGAATATTGAACCCACAGATGATAAAGCAGCGATCAAGCGCGCCTATGCTTTGCTTGCGCGAAAATACAATCCCGAAGAAGAACCCGGGAAATTCCAGGAATTACATGAAGCATATAAACAGGCGTTGTTGCTGGCTGATAATGCAGGCATTGATAATGAAGAGACTGAAGATCCTAAAAAGAACGGATATTCCGAAGAAAAGGAGAATCACGCCTTCGATTTCAGCACGGTCGATCAGGATTATCTCCCGGATAACAACATTGCCGAGGAGATCATCGAAGATATTATCTCATTCAGGGAAAGCAATAATCTGAGTTCCAGAGGAGATCTTAAGAT
>JAEEGJ010019099.1_pt1 | contig 15175 bp, 19 predicted proteins | sample 8958761 | NCBI WGS metagenome assembly JAEEGJ01 (sample SAMN16246546, study PRJNA631951) | gut metagenome | biome: gut microbiome; feature: rumen; material: RS-attached | host: Bos | place: Iran: Karaj | collected 2018-10 | reverse complement strand
AGGAACAACATGGATGGCCGAAAATCTCAAGTATCAAGGAACTCCAGAAACCTTTGAAGTTGACAAAAAATACTGCAAAAGTGACAATTGCAAAAATTCAGGTTACTACTATACCATAAATGCTGCGAAACAAGCCTGCCCGGAGGGATGGAGATTCCCGACAAATAACGAAGTTGCACTTCTAAGTACTCCTGACGACTCAGAAGAAGTTAGTGTGTCCTCGACGAGAAAGTTGTTCAATGCATTGTTCTCGCAGATGAATAGCTTGGGCCTTGGCTATGATGGATTGGATAAATACGGACTGAGTTTCACCAAGACCGGCCTATTTAATAGAGAAGTCTATGTGAATAGCGACTATCAGTACTTCTGGATCCAGGATACCGGATGGAACGACATAACGGTAGCGGAAATAACAACCTACGAAATAAAGTCTCGCAAATTCTCCAGTGACATAAACAACATCAAGGCTCCCGTCCGCTGCGTCAAAGAATAAAAAAATGAATCCCGCGATGTTTTTTAAACCGCGGGATCACCTGTATTAAACAAACACGACTTCGTTGCCTGTGCGAGGAGTTTCCGCGCGGTTCGGAAGTCCCGATTCCGTATCGGCATAGCCAATCGCCACAGAAGCGTAAACGCGTTCATCTTCCTTAAGACCAAGACCGCGCAGGTATTCCAAAAGCGTCGGGTCTTCATTCAGCCACTTGAGCTGATTGATGTAGCAACTGCCAAGGTCGAGTTCATTCGCGGCAAGCATCATGTTTTCGACAGCGCAGGCGACATCCGCCATGTTGTTGCCATATTCTTTTTTATTCGCAACGACGATAAGCACAGGCGCCGTATAGCAGAAAGAATAATTGCCCTTGCGCGAAAGCGTGATAGAATTCTTGAGGCTCTTGTAAAGGTCTTCGCGAAGTTCCATCGCTGCAAATGCGGACTGCACGAGCTCCTTGAGCTTTGCAATCACCGCCGCATCCGAAATCACGAAAAAGTGATTACCTTGCGCGTTACCGCCGGTCGGTCCGAATTGTCCCGCTTCGGCAATCAGTTTTAACTTTTCGATTTCAACAGGTTGCGCCTTGAACTTGCGCGTGCTGCGACGGGTCTTTATGGCTTCAAGTGTATTCATAATAAATCCTTCGAGACTCTTTACTTGTCAAGCGGGAGCATCAAAATTCTAGACTTGCGTTTTTGATTGTAGTGTTCACGCTTGGATGGCGGCAACTCATCAACAGTGCCATCGACAAACCCAAGCTGATAGAACCAATCGAGCGCCTGCGTCGTAAGCAAGAACAAAGTCTTATAGCCCTTCATACGACCAAGCGAAATCAAGTGGCGTACAATCGCATCGCCAATACCCGACTTGCGGTAGTTCGCACCGACAGCAATGCCAGCAACTTCAGCCATGCCATTTTCAAACGCATGGAGAGCTCCGCAACCGTGGATGCTGTTATCGATGCTGTACACCACGTAATCAGCAAGCTTTTCAGAAATGGAGTCCTGCGTACGCGGCACCAGGTAACCCTTCGCAATATAGTCTTGCATAATGCGCAAGATATCCGGAATGTCTTCGATAGTCGCCGGGCGGATACAGGAGTACTGGTTTGCATACACCATGGTTCCGTCACCGCGAGCAGAGAACACTTCCTGCAACACGCTGCCCTGAAATTCACCGCTCAACAAATGCACACGGTTCGCACCCGCTTCGCAAGCGTTGATGGCATTCATCAGGTAATCCATTTGTGCAAAGTCGAGCACATCGGAATTGAGTTCCAGAAGTTCCTTCGCCTGGTCCACGTCCATTGCAGAAATAAGCCCGTTGTCCGTCGGTTCAAGATACTTCGTGTTCTTGCCCGTCACGAGACCTTCGAGCTTGATGCCGCTTTGGCTACCGATGAAGAACAGCTTCCCAACCTTCAAGTATTTGCAAAGTTCAGTAGCAAGTTCTGTACTAGAAATATTGTAGGCATGTCCAATCTTATTCCAGCCAATCGGCGGGATAATCGGCACAAACTTCTCGTTCATGAGTTGTTCAAGCAGGTCGCGCTGGATGCGTTCAATGCGACCGGTGCGCATGTAGTCGACACCGTTAATCACACCCATGCTGCGCGCCAAGATCCAGTTGCCTTGAATGCCACTGAGACCGCTCGCCGTGAGGTGGCTCATGATGCGTTGCGCAACACCCAAGGACGCCTGTTCCACAAGCGGAAGCGCCTCTTCATTCGTGAGTCTCACGCCGTTATGGAATTCCGTCTCGAGATCCCACGCCTTGAGCTGAGCATCTATGCTATTTCGCGTACCCGGCACGATAATGATTCGGATACCCGCCTTATGCAACAAAGCGATATCGCGCATCAGCACGGGGAACATCGGATGGTCCATCAGGCTATCGTCAATTTTCAGAACGAAAAGCTGACCTTTAAACCTATCCATATAGCCAAACACTTCACGGATGAAACCGGCTACTTCGAAGTGCTGAGAATAAAAATCGGACGCTGCGTTATTCATGGGTTAAAAAGTAGCAACAGAAAAAGCGAAGGACAGAACATCCTTCGCCATTTGAACAGAAAAAAGCCTTTTTTTGCGTGGCGTTCCGCGCATTTCGCGAAACTACTTCGCCGGGAATACCTGCAACAGCTCCACCTCGAACACAAGGAGCGCATTAGGCGGAATTAAAGGCGGAGCACCGGCTTCACCATAGGCTAAAGCACTCGGAATCCACGCCTTCACCTTTTCACCGACCTTCATTTCCAAAAGCAAATCCTGCCAGCCTTCGATGACAGAAGTCACCGCAAATTCCATCGGGGCACCGCGCTTGACGCTATTGTCAAATTCCGTTCCGTTGAGAAGCGTTCCCACGTAATGGACTTGCACCTTGTCGGTCAGCTTCGGCTTGATTCCGGTACCTTCCTTAAGCATTAAATATTGCACGCCTTTTTTCGTGACCCAGATTCTCGGATCCTGAATATTCTTCGAAAGGAACGCAGCCTGGTCACTTAAAGCCTTACGTGCAGCAGCGGCCTCATCAATATCCTTTTGCATTTGCATCTGGTTGAGCAAGTCCTGAAGCGCAGCCTCGGACTGGGAATCCGTCATAAGGATCTCGCGAGAGGAATCTAAGACATCTCGCATGGCATCCATAAGGACATCCAGCTTAACAGGAACATTAATATTCGAAACAGCCCTGCCGAAGTCTACACCAAGCGCATAACTATAACGGTCAACCGCATTGTCCAAAAATACTTTTTGTTCCTGAGGTTCAGTTGGTTCCGGAACAGGGGTCAAATCAGGTGCACTAGAGGCTTCTTTAACCTCTGCAGGCGCAGGAACCGGATTTGAATCAACTGCGGGAGCAGATTTACTACCTCCGCAAGCCACAAGAGCGCTCCCCACAAAAAATATTGGCAAATAACGAAAAATTTTCATAAAAACGGATCCAATCCTATTTTTTATCTCTAAAAATACTTTTTTTGGCGAAAAAACGCAAAAAAATGTGAGTTTTATCTCTAATTTACTATAAATGTAAAGAAAATCACACACTAACCCTTTAATTTTTCTTACTTTTTTGCTATCTTCGCGTTGAAAGGAAAATTTACAATGAAAAACAGCTTTAAGTGTTATATTGATTCTGCAACAGCTCAAAAAAAGCTGTTCGATGAGTCTATTGATAACGTTAAAGGCGCCTTGGTTAAAGTTGTATCTGAATCCATGGTGCATAGCGATAGCGAAATGCAGGTTTTCAAAAAGCAGGAACCGGCTTATTCGACTACGGGTTGGCTCAAGGGCGCTCTTTCTTACCCCTGGGCAATCGTAAGCATCGTTATCCCATCGATTCTCGAAAACCTGTAATTCTGAAACGCCCGCCTCAAGCGGGCTTTGCTTTTATAGCAAAATACGTCTATTTTTATTTGTCATGCCCGCCACTGAACGGGCATCTCCTTTTTTAGAAAAAAGCCCTTTAGCGGCGAGACCAAATTTTTTAAATTTGGGAAAAACGGAGATTTTATGGCAGCACTCATTTTAGACGGCAAGGCACTTGCCAAGACTACTGAAGAAGAACTCAGCGCCCGCGTGGCAAAGCTCAAGGAAAAGACCGGCAAGACCCCGATTCTTGCAACGATTCTCGTGGGCGACGATCCGGCTAGCGCCACTTACGTCAAGATGAAGGGCAACGCCTGCGCCCGCGTCGGCATGGAAAGCATCCGCGTGGTGATGGACAAGAACACCACGACCGAAGAACTCCTGGGCAAGATTCAGGAACTCAACGAAAACCCGAACGTACACGGCATCCTTTTGCAGCACCCGGTTCCGCGCCACATCGACGAACGTGCCGCCTTCGAAGCTATCGACGCCCGCAAGGACGTGGACGGCGTGACCTGCCTCGGCTTTGGCCGCATGTCCATGGGCGAGCGTGCTTACGGCTGCGCAACGCCGGCCGGCATCATGCGTCTCCTCAAGGCTTACAACATTCCGCTTTCAGGCAAGCACGCCGTAGTCGTTGGCCGTAGCGCCATCCTCGGAAAGCCGATGGCCATGATGCTCCTGAACGCCAACTGCACCGTGACCATTTGCCACAGCAAGACCGAAAACCTCCCGGAATTCGTGAAGCAGGCAGACATCCTCGTGGGCGCCGTCGGCAAGCCGGAATTCATCAAGAAGTCCTGGATCAAGCCGGGTGCAGTCGTCGTGGACGCTGGTTACCATCCGGGTGGCGTGGGCGACATCGAAAAGGGTCTCGAAGAAGTCGCTTCCGCATACACTCCGGTTCCGGGCGGCGTCGGTCCGATGACCATCAACACCCTCATCTACCAGAGCGTGGAATCCGGCGAATCGTTGATCAAGTAATGTTCAACGTCACGCGACAGGTAAAGCAATTGAAAGGCGCCCTCGTGGCGCTTTTCGCTTTATGCACTTTGTGGCCAACACAAGTCATCGCCGCATCCGAGCTCCAGAAGCAGATGACGCGCGATATGAAGAAATGCGGCAGCACCACCGAAGAAGTCACTTGCGTTGTCGAAGGCAAGGACGGCTGGCTCTTTTTGCAAGAAAGCCTAGTGAACGCCACCAAACGCTGGAACGACAATACACCGCAAATCATCGCGTTCAAGGACTCGCTCGAAGCCCGCGGCATCAAGCTCATCGTCGTACCCGTTCCAGACAAGCTCCTTGTCGTACCCGAGCAATATTCCGATAAGGCAAAAAAAGGAATCAAGCTCCCACAATACAATAAGTGGGTCGAGAAGCTCCGCAAGCATAACGTCACCGTCATTGACGCACTCGACAAGATTAAAGAACTTCACAAGAATCTTGGTTCTGAATCGCCCATGTTCGAACCATACGAAAGCCACTGCACAGGTCCCGCAAGACTCGTACTCGCCAACATGGCTGCAGATTCCATCGCACCGCTCCTCTACGGCATGAACCGCAAGCGCTACCCGCTACGCGATACCATTGTCGATGGCACCGGGAACCTCTACGACTTGCTCCACGGCGAAGAAATTAAATACAAAATAAAAGAACAAAAAGTTTTAGGCACCGACGGCTACAAGTATCGCGGTTCCAAAAAAGCACCCATCGTCATCATCGGCGATAGCAATGTAGGCCAAGGAAAATCCTACGGCGCACAAATCGGCGCATACATCGCAGCAGCAACAAGCATCGAGACTTTCACCATTAGCAAAGTCGGCGGCGGCAATATCGGCCCGCAAATGTTCAAAGGTAAAGAGAACTTTTTAAAAGACAAAAAAGCAGTTGTCTGGGTATTCGACGGCCGCGAACTCTACGGGCATTTTAAAGCTCCGGAATTTTAAATTTCACAAACCCGACCAACAGCTACTTCAGCTTCTCTAAAAATTCCTTCGCATCGCAGGACTCGACAAGACTTTCGCCGAGCAGCTTCTGCAAGCGTTGCAAATCATTGCGACCATTGCGTTCAAACACGACCACCTTCTTGAAGCGGTCACGGTGGCGCAACAGAAATTCCAAATTGTTGATGTCCGTCTTCGGGAAACCGTAACCGATAAAGTAAATCTCTTCGGCGTTTTTCAGATAGTAATCCGCCTTGGACCAAAGCAAGTTAAAAAGGCTCCCCCGCAAGAAAGATTCCTTGGCGTGCGCCATCGGAATGAAGATGGGAGTGTCTTCGCAGTAGATGGGGAAACTGCGGTCTTGCGGTTCGACTTCGCAAACGTTTTTCAAGTCGAGTTCGTCGCTTGCGCCCTTGACGGGGAACCAGTTGAGCGAGCCGTGCAATTTGATAAGGTCTATGGTGCGGTTAGATTTGCCGCGTTTTGCCGAGCGATCGGCAGGGTCGATTTTCACGCCGTAGTCCACAGAAACTTGTTCGCGAAGTTCCTTATCCTTGGCAATCGCAGTTTCAATGAGCGTGTCGTAATTGAACGAGAGCAAAAGCGTTTCGCGAGAACCCGATGTCGAATCGTTTTCACAAGACACCAGAAATTCCTTGAGAATCGCAGCAGCAGATTCATCAAGCACATCGTTATCGCGACGGATGACGCTTGCGATAAAGCGCAAAAGTTCAAAGCGGAGCGACGCATGGTAAAGACGCTCACGCTCGCCCGGGAAAATCTGCGCCGAAAGAATAGACGTTGCCAAAGGCTCAATGCCCAAGTAATCGCTATCGCCGTTGCAGAGCGTCAAAAAGCGCTTGCAATAATCGCGAAAATGCGGAAACTCGTCCGGGATTCCAAAAGGGATAAGTTCGTTCAAGTCGCGGAGCGTGGGCATCTGCGGCGAGAAAGACTTGCTGAATCCAGAACCAAGTACAAAAATACGGCGATAACAATTCGATTGCATCATACCGTTAATGTATAATTTTTAAGCGAAAATGAACTTAAAAATGAAGCCAGCCTGTTTCCATGGCGGTAATGGGTGTGACTTTCACGTTACCTTTTTCAGAGCGTTCAAAAGCAAGGCCCGTCAAGAAGTTCATCCAGCATTTCGGCTGGAACTTCAAATTGCAAAAATGCGAAAGACACGGAACAATCCAGGCATCATGTGTCACGAAGATGTTAAAGCGGGAATCGCCTTTTGCAAACATCATCTCGCGCATCTGTTCAGCGCGTTCATGCAATGGGAAAAAAGCATCGTGCTCGCCGGAATCAAGCCACTCGCAGATACCTTCGTAAAAACCTTCTCGCAAAGTCTGCTCGTATGCAGGCACATCACGGACAAAGAAATCTCCAAGTTCATTGAGCGGCGTAACATTGACCGAGGCGCCTGAGCAAACTCCAAAGCCCGCAAGCTTGCGACCTTCACCAATGCACTTCGCCGTTTCCACGCAACGCCCGACCGGGCTCGAAAAGTACACCGCATCGCCAATCGCAGGAATCACTTTCCCAAGCGCTACCGCCTGGCGACGCCCACAATCCGTAAGCCCCACATGCGCACCAAAGTCCTTGTCGTCGGGCGTGATGTGGTTGCGTTCAGCATGGCGCAACAGCAGATAAATTTTAGAGTTCCAGTCAACCTGGGCAAAAAAGTCTGATATTTGTACGAAGTCGTTAGTCATTGGTCGTTAGCCCGCAATTGCAGCGGAGAGAGGGATCCACAAAGCGTGTCCGAGCACAAAGCTCAAGATGCCAAGCAAGAATCCGCAGACGATATCCGAAAACCAGTGTACGCCAAAGTACACGCGCAAAAGCCCCCACGTGAGCGGCAACAGCATCATGATCCATCCATACTGCGGCACGCAATAGAACACCGTGCTTGCCACCGCCAAGTTGTTCATCGTATGGCCCGACGGGAAGCTGTACTTGTCAAGCGGCGGGACCTCCGCCTTGATTTGCGGGTTGGCGGCAAACGGGCGCGGACGCTTAGTGCTGAGCTTGACACCTTCGTAAATGAGTAGGCTCATCGCAAGCGAAACAAGAGCCTGCCACAGAATCGGCAAAAAACTATCCCAGCTCGTTCTCCAAATCAAAAATGCTATGAACAGAGCCCAGATATAGCCATCACCAAGGCGCACGTAAAACTTGAGGAACTTCGTCGTCTTCGCAGAGAAATGCCGGTTCGTCCAATAAACTGACACGCGATTGTCAAAATCAGAAATCTTCTTGAGCATGGATGAGAATTTAGTTTTTTTTCGATGATGTAAGTTACTTGGCTGCTTTAGCAAGCGCCGCTATGGCATATTCGCTATACTTCACGCCGCCTTTAGCCGCATTGCGCTTAAGGCCCTCAATAATCCACTTGGGAATCCGAAACGAAGCCATCTGGGTCGCTTCGCGAGCCTTTTTAGCCTTTATCGCCTTGACCGTTTCTTCCCAGGAACCATCGGAGACGATAGTAGAACCATCCTCCAAACCTTTACGCATTTCCTCACCAAAATCGTGATTTTCAAGATATTCCATTTCTTCTTTTGAAATATCAATATCATCCACTACTTTGAATTCCATAATACCTCCTCATCTTCATGAGAACGTCTAACTGTAATAACCGTATAAAGATCCGAGTCAGTGACAACCGACCATAACTTCGAATCAGCTTTCCCGATAATGACAAATCTTCCATTTCTCGATTTTCGGATATATTTTTTCCCTTTCAACAAGGATGAAAGCATTTCAACCGTTATTCCCCGTTCGCTCATTCGCTCGAAAGCGTGTTTCGTTATATTCATAATTTACAATTTGTAATACAATTCGTCAATACATTGAAAAGCCATTTTATTGGCTTTTCTCGAACCGGATTACCAGTTCATTTACTTAACGATTTACAGAAGGATATAGAAAAGGATATAATAACGATCTAGCAAAACCCAATTCATAGAAATCGGTCGCAAGGAAATCTACAAATCTCGTTCAATAAAAACAAGAGGTCCAACAGCTTCAAAAAAAACACAAAAAAATACTGTTAAAAAATCTCACATTACAACTAGCACATCCTAGAGATACAATCTGCGAAATCGCTTCGTCAATTCGCCCTTTTGCAAAACCAATTTTTTTTGATCGTTTCAACAGCCGCAAAAACTTCACTTTTTCGTTCCTAGCGGCAACAATTTCATCAAGAGTCATATCAGCAGAGCCAGCTTTCTCGGCATCAGCGGAGAGTTGCTGCATAATCCTAAGCATCCGACTTGCGACTGGGCTTGCATTATACAAAGCTCGACTGTCTGCGGCATACAACGGAGCATCCGCCGAAGCGCCATCAAACAGTACACTTTCAATATAGTTTTTCAACGTGTCATAATATGACATTTCACAAAGCTATATTTGATTCAGAAAATACGCCAATTTTGATGTGGAGTTTGGCGGGAATGCACCTAGCAGTCACTAGCTTCGACGAGTACTTCTTGCAGGAATTCACCGGGCTGATAGCCGAAAAACGTGGCAAGCCGGATGAAGTTTGCCATGGTGAGCTGAGTGTGGCTAAAATGCCCGCTCTTGCGCTTGATGCCGACTTCCACACCGTAAAGAGTGTTCTTGTGGAGACCTAGCTGGAACGCGAGTCCATCGCGAGTGATGCCCCTCGCTTTGCGGTGCCGCCTGAGTACCTTTGCGAGGGCTTCGGCGAAGCGGTCGTCCTCCATTTTCTGCAAGTTTTGCAGGTCTATCTTAGGCATGTGTGACATACTAAGATGTTAGTTTTTGGCCGATATTTAAAGTATACAGACGTCTGTTATTATTTTACAGAGGATTGTGATGGCTTAAGGAAGGACTGGCTTGGTACCGAAATAGCTCAAAAGGGTAGTTTTAGCCGTAATTGTGCGAAAAAAAACAGATGATTCACATATCTCTGTGATTTCAGAGCGAGGATAATGTACATTTTACAAAAGTTACAGACGTCTGTGACTACTGGTCTCGGTGTTCCCGGCTTCGACCAGGTTACAACACAGGGAGATAAAGAGAGGATAATCATATGGTCAAAAAAATAATTTTGGGCTTGCTCGTGATGGCTGCATTCTGTTTTGCGCGTCAGTGCAAATGGACCGATGTAGATATCCACAATGCGGGGGAAGGCACTAGAGGTTCGAATGAATTCTTTTATGCGAGTTATGAATGCGATGATGGTTACAAGGGTTCGACTGCTACTATATACCACCGATTCGTTCGTTTCGCGGAAAACAATTCCAAACTGTATTACATCAGGATTTCTGGAACCTTGATATGCGAGGTTTTAACTCTTAATGACAATGCAGTTTCATCTAATAGCGCAACATCAAGCAAATGCGGGCTTTAGTTTGGTTTCGAGCAGAAGACGCGTTTAAAACAAAGCTTATCGAAATAGGATTTTTATGCAAAGAAAAATCATTTTTATTTTCCTGTTGACCCTATTTTGGGGAAATTCCTTTGGGTGGGTCGATCCGGCATCAAAGATAAAGAAAGTTACTGCCAATATTAAACTCGCTTCGATTCGAGACAAAGAGACCGGAGAACTGAAAACATTTTATGATGATTGCGCTTTCAAGGTCTATAACGGTGAAGGAAGAGTCGTTTTTTCCTATGGAAGCAAGAAAGAAAGTGTAGAGACTCCGTGTAGGGCTTATACGGTGGCGGAAACGCCGGATTATGTGATAATCGTCAATGAAAATTCGGGTTCGGCAAAAAGCTGTAAAAAACTTGAATACGATGGCAATACCTGGAATACCTATCCACTCGGCAACTGCTTTTATACGCGTAATGATTGTATTCGTCCAAAGACGACTTGCTCCAATGGCGTAAACGAAGGCTGGCGTAACTATCAGGAGATTGTAAAAAAGAATAATGGGCTTGTAAGCAAGCGAAAGGTTCTAGAGAACAGTTTTGAAGCAGAAGTTGGTGAGAATGTTATTGAATTGTACTATGACAATAAAATTCAATTAGAAGGGGATCAAGTTACATATCGTGGAAAGGTGTATCGCCTGTCGAAACGCGACCATCAAATGTTGACTAGGTTCATTTTTATGAAAATAGATTGTGATGGAAGAAACCGTAGTCGCGAACATCGATTCCTTGAATGCAAACAAGGCCGTTTGACAAGGTATGACAAAACTGAAGAAGAAATTGCTAGCGGCCGTTGCGCCCCAGTAGAGGTTTATACCATTTTTGATGCGTATGAAGATAAATGCGACAAAGACAAAAAAGATTGTGCCCCTCCTGAAAAAGAAGTCGTCGAATATGCCAATAAAATGTGCGCAAAAGGAGAAAATCGTTTTTGCAAGTCTGTCCAAGAAAAAAACAAAGCAGCAAATCTTGCACGGAAAAAAGCGGCGGATGTTGCAGAAAAGAAGGCGAGAAAACGTGCAGAAAAAGAGAGTTTTTTGGAATCCTATGATTCAGATAGGGATGGTTTCTGTTCAGAAGGATACGAAGAGTCTTCTATGAGCAATTTATGCGAAGGTCTTGACCTCTGTCCAGGTCTTTCAGGGACCAGTCCCGACGGCTGCACGGAAGAAGTCCGTGCAATGATGAAAAAAGATGCCAAGGAGACCATTGAACTGCAAATACGGCAGTTGTTCGACAGCGATAACGACGGGTTCTGTTCGGAGAAGTTTGTCTGTTCTGATAAATGGGGCGAGTGCGCCAAATATGCAGCAGCCTATGGAATAAATGAAAATGTCTCTTTCAAGAATTACACGTATTTCAATCCATTCCTATCTAAAGCCGAGACAAAAGCCGCTATTGCCGAAGCAAAGGAAAAGGTTTGCACGGAAGGCTATGTCGATGTGTGTCCTGACAGTAGGGGGAACACCATGGGATGCGCCGACCGACATCTTAGGGAGTATGTTAGAAAAACTTATGGCGATTATGATCCGGACCACGATGGATTCTGTGACAAGTGGGTTGGAGAAAAGGGACTTTGGAGAGCTATGGGCAACGGCTGCGACCAGGACTATCTTGACGAATGTCCCACGGAGTATGGCGGTGAACGAGGTTGTCCGAGGCAACAAGATAACAGTTTTGCGCGACAAAAGGCGAACCGGCCGGCAGGACGCTGCTGTCCGCCCGGTGCCGTGGGATGCCATGACAATTGTACGCAGTCAGAAAGGAATTCCGGAGGCAGGAATTACGATAATGGCAGACAAAATAATGGAAACGGACTTTTCGTAAACGGGAAGAAAGTGAAATTCTGGTGATTCCAATTAGGATGTTAATATCTGAAACCAAATTTTTCAAGTGAGGTAAAAATGAAAAAGATGCTATTCTTGACGGGGCTGGTCATTTGGGCGGTTCTTGGCATGTCATGCGGGAAAAAGGCTGAAGACTCATCAGCCCAAAATCCGGACCCCGATCAGGACGGAATATGCAGCCCTTGGGTGAGTCAAAATGGCGTTATGGATAAATATGACGCTGTCTGCAGTGGTGTTGACAAGTGCCCCGATCAGGCTGGTTCCGTAGATGCAGATGGTTGTCCCTAAGGCCACGCGGCCATGTGGTTGGCGCGGTGTGGTGCCTTTTATTTCAATCAGGAGTTCCTATGTATTGTGAACAGTGCGGAAAAAGAATTGCGGAAACGGCAAAGTTCTGCCCCTATTGCGGAAACGCTGTGGGGATAGCGGATTCTGTCCAATCTCAACAGAGTGTAAAGCAGGAAATATCAACCCCGCCTTCGCTTGAAACTAAACAAGGATCTATCCCGGCATCCCTTGAAACGAGGCAAGAATATACCCCGGCTTCGCCCGAAACAAGACAAGAACAGAAATATGTCGGGTTCTGGGCACGATTTGCGGCAAATTTTCTTGATGGTATTTTAATCAGTTTATTCGTTTCTCCTGCTTCGATTTATATTGGTTATTTAGTTAGCAAAGATGATTTTTTTTGGTCTTCTAGGATTAGTGAATATGGGGCGAGAGCCATAGCTTTTTATAGTGTGCTATATATCCTTTCTCAGATTATACTCCTCGTTCTTTGGTGCAAAAAACAAGCATCGATCGGTAAAATGGCTATTTCGGCCAATATTGTTGATGCAAAGACGGGTAAGGCTCCTACAAAGAAACAACTTATAGGGCGATATTTTGCATATGTGCTTTCTACTCTTCCTCTGGGTCTTGGGTTCCTTTGGATTGCGTTTGATCCAAAAAAACAAGGCTGGCACGACAAGCTTGCTGGGACTGCGGTGATTTATGTAGGAGATAATTGACAATGAACAATAAGAACAGAGTTATTGTGCCCCTAGTCTTGGGGCTTGCAGCGGTTCTGTTTTTTGCCACTGCAGTTGTTTCTGCGGTTGTCTTAAAAACATCCGATAAAATTGTCGACCTTGACAATGAGTGCAATTATTCGCACAACAGTTCCCTCATTAGCAGTATTGCCGCTATGTTGGGAAACCGGGCCGCTGAATTCAATAATGGCGTTTGCCTGATGGAAAAGAAGGAATATGGCGAAGCCTACGATGTCTTTGTGTCCGCCGCCGAAAAGGGACTTGCTGAAGCTCAATGCGCACTTGGGCAAATGTACGCAGAGGGCTTGGGAGTAGCTCAGGATTATGTACAAGCGGAACATTGGTACAGAATGGCAGCGAATCAAGGCGACATAGACGCAATGGTTTATTTGGGAACTATGTATTATAGTGGGGTTGAAGATTATGGAATACATAAAGATTTCAACAAGGCGTTCCATTATTATTCAAGGGCTGCCAATTTTGGCAATGATGCAGAGGCCCAGCTCTATCTTGCATACATGTATTTAAGGGGCGAGGGGACTGAGCAGGACTTAGAAAAGGCTTTTGAATGGACGGAAAAATCCGCCAAGCAAGGTTTCGCTCAGGCTCAGAATGAATTGGGTCGAGCCTATGAACAGATGAAACAGGATTACAACAAGGCTATTGAATGGTACCAAAAGGCAGCTGCGCAGAATTATCAGCCCGCGCAACAAAATCTGAAGCGCATTAATGAAAATGGAGGTGTACCCCAGGCTTCTTCAAAAAAATCAACTGTAGATGACTTGGATTTAGAACATTTGTTTACAGAAGAAAATACAGCGGGGTTGAGGAGGGGAGAACCTCCCGCTGATTCGGTGTATGACCCGTTCGCCGATTTGGATTTAGGTAATAACTAACAAATTAAAGAAAGAAAATAACGGTTTTGACAAGGGAAAAAATGGTGACTGAAAAACAAAAAAAGATTTATGTAGGCATCGGTATCGCCGGAGTTGTGTGGATAGCCATAATTATATGGGTTGTCGCTCACATTGTATCTGCCGGGGATGGCTTTACACTGAAAGATTTGGAAAATTTAAGAAAACAAGTAGAAAATCAAGCAGAAGGCGCAGAAGAGTGTGTGCCAGATTGCCTTATGCAGCAAAGTGAAATTGAAAAAAAATTGGATATGTCAAATAAGGGAAGATGTTTTGATAAGTGCTTGATTAGTGCTGGTAGTGAAGTTTGTTATGAGAGTGCGTGTAGATACGACAAAAAAATTGGTCGGAAGATGTATTCTATAACTGTACGTTATTCGACATTGGGAGAAGTATCGGGTGCCGAATCCATGTCTTGGGAAGAAATCGATGAATAACGGATCTTCACCCGTTATTCATCTTCTTTCTATAGCTAGCCTTCTCTGCATTTTAGTCCTTTTGGTTTACGACCATTCGGAACTCACAAGACTTAAAGAACAGCAGCGAGAGCTAGTGGAATTGCAAACTCAGGATAACAAGGATATGTCCGTTCTGGAAAAGAAGCTGGATAAAATACATTCCATGCTTGCTGACATGAAAACGGAATACAGCCTGATTGGAAAAAGCGATCTGGAGCGGGTCAAGGCGGAAATCGCCATACATGACGACGAATTGATTGAGTGCGACCCCACTAAAGAGAAGGGCTGTATGGAATTCACCATATATGGAACGGAACGCGACAGTACCAGGTTTTACACGGTTTCCTTGCATTGGGTGCTGCCGAGATTCCAAGTTTATCCTAAACGGGTCCATCGGAAAATCGTCAAGGGGCTGTTGGGCAAGGACTTGACCGATGCCGACACGTTCCTTGATTCTAGACATTTAGGAGAAATTCATAAAAGAGCCCTTTACCGTCAGGCGGAAGAATACATGAGGAACATTGAGTCCGAACTCAGGAATTATCCCAATGACTGGTACTATGACAGCGCCCATACGGAAGTTGCCGCCACCCTCCATTACGAACGCCAGGACAGTATAGATGTCGCATTCGATTCACTGCTGTGGACGACTTATTATATTTCGAACGCCGGGTACGAAGCCGGTGCTGCCGGAGGATACTTTTA
>JAEEGJ010019098.1_pt1 | contig 15176 bp, 11 predicted proteins | sample 8958761 | NCBI WGS metagenome assembly JAEEGJ01 (sample SAMN16246546, study PRJNA631951) | gut metagenome | biome: gut microbiome; feature: rumen; material: RS-attached | host: Bos | place: Iran: Karaj | collected 2018-10 | reverse complement strand
CTCAGACCTTCGTTCTTCCATCATTTATCCTTTTCTAATGGGAGAACGATGGGAGAACGAAGGAATAACTGACGACCGAAGAGCCTCCCTGCAGACTGCCGAAAGCCGGCTTTGTGTTTTGTCAAACAGGGCGGGAAAGGAGGGAAAAACAAACTTTATTCATAAAAAAAATTAAAAAAACGTAACAAAACAGATTTTTTGTGTCTTTATAAACAAAATCGAAATTGAATGCAATAAAAACAAGTCATAGACGTTAATTACAAACTAAAAAAATATTTATTTTATGAAACAGATACTACTCACTGCCTTCTTCGGATTATTCCTGGTCATCACGGTTGCCGGCAATGCGCAATGTCCGGAAATCACCATTGAGCAGAAATACGACCATCAGCCGTCAGCCCAATGCGTGGCAAACGGTTGGGACACTCTTGTCAACTGCATCAACGGCACATTGGCGCTGCACTGCTCAAAGTTTATCACCACCCAGCATTTCAACGGTCAATATTCTGTGGAGTCCATTCCCTACAATCCGGTAGACCCCACATTCCATGCAGGTTCACTGCTTAATATCAGCACTGACGATGCATGGGAAAACAGTACGATTTCCTTCCCGTTCACGTTCATGTTCTTCGGCATTCCCTATACGCAGGCTGTGGTGGGATCGAACGGACTCGTGACTTTTAATACCCGTGTTGTAGGAAGAAGTTGCCATTACATTTTCTCGGAGCCTATCCCCAATCCGAACTTTACCGACACTTCTTCTTTCGCACCTTCATTAAACGCCATTTATGGTGTATATGAGGATATCCACCCCACATCGAATGTGCTTTCTTCCACCCAGGGCATGTTCCGCTACGTGGGTGGCACTTATCCCTGTCGCCACTTGTGCGCCAGCGTCAACGAGGTGCCTCTCTTCCCAAACTCCAGCCACCAAAACGACCGGTGTACTTATCAGATTGTCTGCTACGAGGGTACAAACATTATTGAAGTGCACATCAAGAAGCGTAGTTGCTGTTCCAGTACCAACAACGGAAAAGGCATGGTGGGCATTCAGAACGCCACCGGACTTACACAAGTATCGCACTATCACGACATCAACTATATCAACGATTACACTTACTACATCCAGCCCAACTCACCTGGGGCATTTGTGGCTCCCGACCGTGGCAATCAGACGGGCGGATGGCGAGACACCACCTCCTATGAAGCTTGGCGTTTCACTCCCCTGGGCGAAACAGCCTCGAACGTTACATGGTGGCGCTTCATTGAAGACTCAGACGGGAATATTATCGACTCCATACAATTCACCACCAACCCAGCCGACACGAACGGCGTTTATCTGAACGAGGAGCATAGCGACGTACGCATCACCCCCACTCGCACAACACGCTATTTGGTGAAATGCGCCTATCAAGGTGCCAACGGCTACTGGTATGGACAGGATGGAAGAAGTATGCGCGACACCATCACTGTGGGCATGGACACTGCAAGGAGCTTGAGCCTGGTGGCCGACCGGACTGCGATATGCGAATCGGAACGGACAACCGTACAGCTTCAATACCCCCCCGAACAAACGCTCGACTCTTGCGGATGGGGCGCCATTAAGGAGTTTAACGGAGAACGGACTATCATGCCCGGAAGCGCCCTCTCCATTATGGGTACCTCTGTGATGCTTAACGACCAGACAGGTCAGTTGACTCAGAACCATATCGATTCCACTTGGATTTTCTGTACAGCATCGTTCGCAAACGGATGCAGCAACTATGACAGTATTTTGATTACCACTTATCCTAACTATAATTTCTACGACACTGCCGGTATTTGCCGCGGTGATAAGTACACATGGAATGGAATGACTTTCACTACTCCTGTCGACACCAGCAAGCACTACTACTCGATAACCGAATGCGACAGCACAAGGCACTTGCATCTGGTGGTGTCGGAGCCGAGCCACTCTACCGACTATGTGTCCGACTGCAAACCCTACACGTGGCTTAACGGAAAAACTTACAGCCAGAACAACACCGAAACACGCGATCAGGACACTGTTGTGCTGAAGAATGAATGGGGATGCGACAGTACGGTGACCCTCGATTTTACCTTTGTACCTATGAAAGCCATCATCGGACACTCGCCTGAGGTGGCAACCATCGACCAACTGACCATTGATTTGACAGACCAAAGCTACGGACACGACAGCCGCATGTGGCTGCTGCCCGGAGGGGCAACCAGTACCTTGCCGGAAACCAGCGTCATCTTCCCGCTGAGCGGTGTGGACAGTATCGCCGTACAGTTGGCTGTGCACAATGATTTCGGCTGCGACGATACGGCTAAGACAGTCATTCCCCTGCACCGCATTTCAGAGTTTGTCCCCAATGTTTTCACTCCCGGAAAAGAGGATAATAACCGTTTCCAGCCTTATATCCAAGGTAATGTGACAGACATCTATGTCTGGATTTATAACCGCAGGGGCGAACAAGTGTCGTATTTCGAATGTCCCGGAGGCTATTGGGATGGTAACGACATGCATGGCCGCCCATGCACTCAAGGCACCTATGTGTATATTATACGCTACCGTAATTCGCTCGAGCCCATGATTACCCAGGAACTGAAAGGCACGATTACACTTTTGAGATAACCAATCATATACAAACGATGAAAATTGCCGTTGTCGGTGCCACTGGTCTGGTCGGTGGCGTAATGCTGCAGGTTCTGCAGGAAAGAGGTTTTGCCGAATGCGAGGTGCTTGCTGCCGCCTCGGCCAAATCGGTAGGGAAAGAGATTGATTTTGCAGGCCGCAAAATCAAGGTGATGAGTGTGGACGATGCCATTGCCGCACATCCCGACTATGCAGTCTTCTCGGCTGGAGCCTCCACTTCACGCCAATATGCCCCACTGTTTGCAGCGGTTGGATGTACGGTAATTGACAATTCATCGTGCTGGCGTATGCACGACGACGTGCCTCTGGTGGTGCCAGAAATCAATATGGACGCCGTTACCCCTGACACACGCATCGTTGCCAACCCCAATTGTTCTACCATACAGCTTGTACCGGCATTGTCGCGATTGCACCGGCGTTACCGCATACACCGCCTTGTGGTTTCTACCTATCAAAGCATCACCGGAACGGGCATTAAGGCTGTGCGCCAGCTGGAGGCCGAGGAGGATTACTTTTTCCGCCACGACATAGCCAGCTCATCGCTGCGCCCAACCATGGAGAAGGACTTGGGCGAGAAGTACCAACCGGCATACCCCAACCAGATATTCCGCAATCTGTTTCCCCATGGCGGCGATTTTCTGCCCGACGGATATACCACCGAGGAGGAGAAGCTGGTGAATGAGACCCGAAAGATACTGGATACACCCGACATCATGGTCAGTGCCACGGTGGTACGTGTGCCTGTGGTGGGTGGACACAGCGAGTCGGTCAATGTGGAGTTTCACCAAGAGTACGATCTCGACGAAGCCCGCCAACTGATAGCCAATACCCCGGGAGTGGTTTTGTGCGATAATCCTGATGCCAACCTCTACCCTACCCCTGTCATGGCACACAACCGCGACGAAGTGTTTGTCGGACGTGTGCGTCGCGACTCCTCGCAGCCATGCTCGCTTAATATGTGGGTGGTGTCCGATAACCTGCGCAAAGGTGCAGCCACCAATGCCATTCAGATTCTTGAAAAATTGACTCAACGATAATATATACTTAAGCATGAATAAAAAAAGCATTGCCTTCCCCATCATCCTGTTCTCTGCTTTGAGCATGATACTTGTCAGCTCGTGCGGAAAAAAGACTCTCCTCGATGAGACCCGCACATTCCCAAATGACACATGGATGCGTTTCACTCTCGAACATTACCAAGTGGAAGCCCCTAACACCGAAGACTGCTATAACTTCACTGTAAGCGTCACCGTTGACACCTCACGCTACCACGAACCCGCTGTCCCTATCTTGATGGAGATAGAAAGTCCGTCGAACGAGAAACGTACTCTCTTCAGCACGCTGGTTCTCCGTAATCAAGAGGGTGCATGGATAAGTCACAGCAATGACGACGGGACGATGACTGCCACACAAACGGTGCGCCAATTCTTTTTCTTCAACACCAAAGGCATACACTCTATCAATCTCGGCCAGCGCACCAACAAATACGAAATACACGGCATCAAATCTCTCAACTTCAAGATAGAAAAGGCCAAGCTGGAATACCCTGAATAAATGATTGACAGCTCAATCAACAAGAATATCGACCGCATAGCCATGCGGCTGAAAACCATCCCCGAAACGCCTGGTGTCTACCAACACCTTGACGAATCGGGGACAGTTATCTACGTGGGTAAGGCCCGCAACCTGCAGCGAAGGGTCAGCTCCTATTTCTCCCACTATGAGGACAAGAGCGCCAAGATAAAGATGTTGGTGCGCCATATCTACGACATCCGTGTCACAGTTGTTGCCACCGAGGTCGACGCCCTGCTGCTGGAGAACAACCTCATCAAACGCTACCAGCCCCGATATAACAGCATGCTCAAGGACGACAAGTCCTATCCCTACCTTTGCATCACCGACGAGGAGTATCCACGCCTGCTTTTCACCCGCAACCGCCACATCAAAGGGCAATACTTCGGTCCCTATCCCAATCAGCGCATCCTGCGCGAACTACAGGATATCATTGACCAGCTCTTCTCCTATCGCAAATGCAACAAAATGCAGAAAAAGCCCTGCATCAAACACCAAATAAGTCTTTGTAAAGCCCCCTGCGCCGGCTTACAAACCCACGAGGAGTATATGGCCGACATCAACAGTATCCGCAATATGCTCAAAGGAAATTTCAGTGATATTGTGGAGGATATGAAACACGAGATGCTCACCTTGGCAGACCAACTGCGCTTCGAAGAGGCCGAGATTGTGAAACGCCGAATCCGACGCCTCGAAGAGTACCAAAGCCGCTCAACGGTTGTAAACACCTCAGTGAAAGACGTGGATGTATTCGGCATTGTATCTGACGATAAATACGCATACGTCAACATGATGCGTATCAAAAACGGCAGCATCATCTATAGTTTTTCTCACGAAATACGCAAGCAACTCGACGAAACCGATGAAGAACTTCTCTCCACCGCAATCCCCACCTTACATGAACGCACAGAAAGCACTGCCCGTGAGGTGGTGTTGCCCCTGCGCGTTCCCGACCTGCCCGAGGAATATCTCAAACAGACCGTCCCAACACGTGGCGACCGCCTTCAGTTGCTCGAACTATCCATGCGCAACGTCAAAGCATACCAACTGCAATGCCGTCACCAACGAGCCTTGGTCAACCCCGACGAAGCCGACCCTTCTCGTCGCAACCAGCACCTCTTGGAACGAATACAGAAAGCATTAATGCTCCCTATGCTGCCCGTCAACATCGAGTGCTTCGACAACTCAAACATACAAGGAGCATATCCCGTTGCCGCCATGGTGCGCTTTACCAACGGCAAACCCAACCGAAAGGAATACCGGAAATACAATATCAAGACTGTTGAGGGACCAGATGACTACGCCTCCATGGCCGAGGTTATCTACCGACGATATAGACGCCTCTCCGACGAAGGGCAACCCCTGCCCCAACTGCTGGTTGTTGATGGCGGTGCTGGACAGATGGAGGTTGCACGGCAGGTGATCCAAGACCAACTGCACTTAGATATTCCCATCGCCGGCCTTGCCAAGGACGACCGCCACCACACCTCCGAACTCCTCTACGGTTTCCCGCCACAAGTCGTCGGACTCAAACCCACCGACCCCCTATTCCATTTGCTGGAACAGATACAGAACGAAGTCCATCGCTTTGCCATCACTTTCCACAAAGACAAGCGCAGCAAAGGAACCTTCCGCACCGCCCTTACCGACATCCCCGGCATCGGCGACAAGACTGCCCGCGATCTGCTCCTGAAATTCGGCAGCGTAAAAGAGGTGCGCCTGCAAACCGAAGCCGACCTCGCCAAAGTGGTCGGTCCAGCCAAAGCCAAAGCCATCATCGCCTACTTCACCACGCAGAAATAGGCAATAATGTTTCCACTGTTATTGTAATCATTCCTCAGCGACGTAGGGCAAGGCCTCATCGTCCGTAGGATATTGAGGCACACCATACTCATACAACGTGTCGGATGGCAGGTCTATGCGGTCATTCCAAAACACGCATGTACGGCTGCTATCCACCTGTGCCTGCTCCCATAGGTGGGGTATCTGTTTCAGCATACAGAACTCTTCAATCTGCTCAATATCATCACCAACATCATACACCACCCTCCTGCCATCGTCAAACACAACCGAGAGACGATAATCTGGCAAAGTCTCAATGCTTTTTATGCGCGGAAAGGTATTCATCATTTTAATGGTGGAAGTTTATGTATTTGTTGTGTGTTCCACATATCAATAAGAGACTCGGCGTTAGTACTCAACCACTCTTGAACAAGTCGCTGCGCTTTTTCGGGCAAATCACCAAGAGTCATTTCAAATGTGTGAATGTCAAATACCCCCACATATTCATCATAGATAGCATGGATATGGGCTGGTTCGTGTTCTTTCGGCTTGAAGAACATCTTGATAATTATTCCATAGAAACGACAAATCTCAGGCATTACAATTGTCTTTTTCAAATTGCAAAAATACACATTTTTTTCCAATCTCCAACTTTTTATAGAAGAAAGCCCCTGCCACAACGGCAAGGGCTCTTTATTTTAGTTGCGGGCAGCGGAGACTGCCCGCAACAAGGTTTAACGTTTTAATAAATTAATTATCCTGAACGGGGCGTACAGAGAACCCGCCCTTGCGATCGTTGTCGCTCGTCGCGTAGAGATAGTCGCTGCCGAAGTACATGTCGTACGCGCCGCGCTCATTGACGGGCGTGGACGACCAATAGCGGCCGTAGTTGCCCACATTGAGAACATTCGTGCCGTAGCGGTAGCCCGCCGCAGGCAGGAAGACTGCACCAGCTGCCTCCATCTGCGCCCACTGTGCGAGTGTGTAGCTGTTGTGTGTCCAGTCAGGATAGGTGTTAGGATTATAAGTGGTGAATCCTGAAGTGAACGAACACTCCGAAGGCAGTGTCCAACTGTCGGGGAGAATAATCAGCCCGCCCACACCGTTAATGTTGCCAGTACCACGTTTGGATGAGGCATCGGTGCGGGTATTTAGCAGGTAATTCCATTCGGCAATGGTGAGTGTACGCCATTGGTTGACGGTATTTCCGCCGTTTATGATGGCGTTGCAGCCCCAGTCCATGAAGGTGCCATAGTCCTCAAAGCTGGGGGAGGATAGGGTTGGATTGCTGCCCGTGCCCCAACCGAAGAGGTCTATCCAACCACTATAGGTGGAGCTGATACTGCGGTTATCACTTCCGCTGACATTACCTCCGTAATATCCATAATTATCGGCTGTTTGCGTACCTACATAGTCATACTGGTGTTCGGCAAATCGCCAAGTATTTGTGCTTGCTTGGTACTGCAGGTTGCCCTGCGAGAAATACACTCGCTGCGTTGCACTCACCGAAAACAGGCCTGGCAACGCTCCATCAGGGATAATAGGAGAATCAGGGAGAATAGGAGAAATAGATTCTTTATGGCAGCCTACGGACATCATCATTACGGCAGCCATGAAACAGACCATCATTAATTTACTTAATCTCTTCATATTTATTTTATTTTTAATTTGGTTAGGATTGGGATTCCCATGCCTCCCAATCAATTGTATTTATGTATAGTTCAATTTGTTCTTTCAGTTGTGGTATCTCCGTGTGCAGCACAGCAAAAATCGTTTCATCGTCAACATTGAAGTATTCGTGGACTAAGAAGTTTCTCATTCCTGATATATTCCTCCACTCCACTTCTGGATGTGCCGCCTTAAACTCGTCTGTCAACATACGGGCTGCCTCACCGATTATTTCAATGTTCTTCACTATACCATAATAACGGAGGACATCTTCGTGCAACTCGCATTCAGCAAGACCGCCGGCATGTGTCTCCAGCCTCACTATCGCCTCTGCGATATGGACAATCCGCATCTTGTCTTTACTGAACTCTCTCATACATCAAAACCCTGTCTTTTTCTACAGAGGGACGGGCAAAGGGTAAAAGACCTTTTTCTGTCACCAAATCCACTTTTACTCCAAGCAAATCCTGCAAATCCAGCCTCATCCCACTGAGCATGAACAGCCCCACATGGGCATCGCGGTCGGGAACAATCATAATGTCTATATCGCTGTCAGGGCGTTGTTCCCCACGGGCATAGGAACCGAACACCCAAGCCTTCATTACCGGTCGGGTAGCAAAATAGTCGCTTATCTTTTGTGTCAATTCCTTGTCCATTTCATCTGCAAAAATACAATTTTTTTTTCAAATATCCACACTATAATCACCTCAACAACCCTATCTAACTACAAACAAGAACCATAAAGTGTTTGCCTAACTAATACAAGAAGTTATTGTAAGGATACCTCACCGCGTGGATTTTCTTCACCTCCTCGTACATCACATTCCGCAGTTCGTCGATGTTCTCGCGGTTGGCGGCACTGATGAAGAGGATGGAACATACCCCGGGTAAAGCATACCCCCCGGCTTCGCCGTACCCCTCTGAAGAGGGGACTTTTGCCATCCAGCTGTCTTGCAGCATCTCCAGCGTCCAGTTGGCCTTGGTCATGGGCGTCAGATCGTCCTCTTCTTTCTCGATATAGGTGTAGGCATCAATCTTGTTGAACACAAGGATGGTGGGCTTATTGTTGGCTCCGATTTCCTCCAGCGTGCGGTTCACGGCGTTGATCTGCTCCTCATAGTCGGGATGGGAAATATCCACCACGTGCATCAGCAAATCCGCCTCGCACACCTCGTCCAACGTCGACTTGAACGACTCCACCAGTCCGTGAGGCAGCTTGCGGATAAACCCCACCGTGTCGGTAAGCAGGAAGGGCAGGTTGCCCAGCACCACCTTGCGCACTGTGGTGTCCAGCGTGGCAAACAGTTTGTTCTCGGCAAACACCTCGCTCTTGCTCAGCAGGTTCATCAGCGTCGACTTGCCCACATTGGTGTATCCCACCAGTGCCACACGCACCAGGCTTTCGCGGTTCTTGCGCTGCTGCACCTTCTGCTTGTCGATGTCGCGCAGTTTCTCTTTCAGCAGAGCAATCTTCTCGGTAATCAGCCGTCGGTCGGTCTCAATCTGAGTCTCGCCCGGTCCTCGCATACCGATACCGCCGCGCTGCCGCTCGAGGTGCGTCCACATGCGGGTCAATCGAGGCAGCATGTACTGCAACTGCGCCAGCTCCACCTGTGTCTTGGCGATGCTGGTGCGGGCACGCTTGGCAAAGATATCCAGTATCAAGGTGGTGCGGTCCAAGATGCGGCACCCGAATTCCCGCTCGAGATTGCGCAGCTGGGCGGGCGACAGCTCGTCGTCGAACACCAGGAAATCGGCATCCAATGCGTTCTTGTACTCTTTGATTTCCTCCAACTTGCCACTGCCCACATAGGTTCGTGTGTCAGGACGCTCCAGTTTCTGAATCACCTGCTTCACGGGTATGCCCCCTGCGGTGTCGAGCAGAAAGGCAAGCTCGTTGAGACACTCCTGTGTGCGTTCCATCGTAGTGCCGTTGGCACACACGCTCACCAGTATCGCCTTCTCCGGCACCACCTCGGTACTGAAGGTGTTGCGTTCCTGGGGCGTAGGGCGTTTCTTGGGCATTCCCTCAGCCTCCCAGGCACCCGTGGGACTCTTCCATTTGCCGTGATTATTTGGTTTCCAACTCATAATGTCTCTCTGTCTTTACCCTTCCATGCCACGCGAAAGCACCTCGTGTGCCACCTTGCTGCTGCCGCGCTGCACCACATTCCGCAGCACCTCTTCAATCTTTTCTCCCGCAGTCTCCCAGCTGTATTTGTCATGCACAAATGCATAGCCATTGGCAGCCAGTATATCGCACCGATTCCTGTCGCGCAGCAGGGCTATCAGACACTCGGCAAAGGAAAGCGGAGTGTCGCCCACCAGCACCTCCTTGTCCTTCTCGGCACAAAGGGAGTCGTTGGCCAATGAGGTGGTGACGCAAGGAAGTCCCATGGCCATGGCTTCGAGCAGCTTGTTCTGCAATCCCGACCCTGTCTGCATGGGGGCGGCGAATATACGGGCGGAAGCATAGCACTCCCTGATATCCTCCACAGGGCCTGTCACCGTGATGCGGTCGTTGGCCAAATGGCTCACATTATACTTGGGATTGGCACCGGCCAGCAGGAGTTTGGCTTCGGGGAACGACTCCCACACCAAGGGCATCACCTGCTTGGCCAGATACTGTGCCGCACGGATATTGGGCTCATAGCGCATATTGCCGCAAAAGACAATATCATACTCCTTCACCCGCTCGATAGGTTTGAAATAGTCAAAGTCCACCCCGTTGGGAATGACGTGTATGTCGCCGCTCTTCTTGTGGGGGATGGCCTCGGAATCTACCTCGGAGATAATGGTGAGGTCGTCAAAAATCTTGAAAGAGTTGTATTCCGACGAGCGCAGCATCTTGAACTCGAAGTGGAGGATATACCGCCACAGTCCGCGGGCCTGCTCCATGCGCCGCTCAATATTCATCGACAAGGCATCCTGAAAGTCCATCACCTTGGGCAGTACCGAGCGGCTGACAAGCGGCATGGTGCGCACCATCTGGCTGAAGATGACATCGGGTTTCACTTCCTGCTCCAAGCGGCGGCAGGCTCGGCGCGCCTTGCGCGAATCCCAGTAGCCTATCTGCAGCGACTTGGTATAGATAAAGTTGCGCAAAACATTCTTGTAGTTCACCAACCGGGGAGAACTCACCACTTTGATTACCGAACAATAGGGGCGCAAATGCTCTATATGCTCCGGCAGCACTTTGGTGTGCGACACACAGAAGAGTATGACCTCGTTACGGCGCGACAACTCTTTTATCAGATTGAAGGCACGCAGCTTGTCGCCTTTCTCAAGCGGATAAGGGAACCGGGGTAAAACAACCAATATCTTCATGTTGATGTGTTTTTTGTTGATCTGTTGGTTGAATGTGTGAATTCGTAAATGTGTTAATTCGTAAATCGACTGACTCATTAACATGTTAACACATTAACACATTCTAATCATATTAATTTTCAAAACAATGACGTTTGTGTGCCTTCGGCAAAGCCTTCACGCTCCTCGTCAACGGTGTTCAAGTCCGTTTCGGGCTGTTCCTCTTCGGGTTCAGGCTCCGGTTCGGGACGGGGCTCCAGCCAGCGGAACTCCTTCACCTTGCTGGTCGTGACACGCTTGCCCTTGGCCTTGTAGCCCTTCACGGCAATAAACTCTTCCACATCAATATCCTCTTCCAGAATCTTCTTGCCCGAAGCCTCGTCATAGCTTACATGCAGGATGGGAAATGTGTCCATGCTGTAGGAAACCATGCTGTCGCCTTCGTCCAGGAAAGAGAGTTTCTTGTCGCTGTCCTCGGCCTGGAAACGCTTCAGATAGTAACTGCCCGTTTCGCCCTCCTGATACAGCACCGTGACGATGTTGCGGCTGTTGTACTTGCGCACCTCAATCAAGTCTTCGTCAAAATGGGTGCCCAAGTCATGCCCTGTCAGGCGCATATAGCCCGACTGGGTGAGGGAGAACACCTTGTCTCTGCCCGAGAAACGCCCCAGCGACTGGCCTGCGCCGTTCACATTCAGCCTCCTCACCGTGGGGTCGTACCAAATCTCACGCGCCTCAAGGGTGGAGACCCCCTCCCCTTTCTTGGTGATATTTCTCACTGCGTTACGGGTCAGGATATTGCCCATGGCCTTGCGCCCCTTGATGGCAAGCTTGGCAAAGTCGAAGTCGAAGCTGACCTTCTTCAGCTTGGCCTTGGTGGCATGATGGACCGTAATCACTTCCGCCTCTCCATTGGGATTGGCAGTGAAATACAGTATCTTGGTGCCTTTGGTGCCCTGTGTCAGGTTATACTCCGTGTCGCGTGTGATGCCGACTACCGAGAAACGCTTGACAAAGGCAAAACCCATTGCTCCGTCGCGGTAAACCATGTTGTACACCGTGCGGTCGTCCTTCTTGCGGAACAGACCGATATACAGCAGTTCCTTGCAGGCCGACGAACCCACAAACGCCTTCTCCTGCACCTTGGTGACAATCATTGTGCCGTCCGTGCGGAACACGATGATGTCGTCAATCATGGAGCAGTCAAAGGCATATTCGGCGCCTTCGTCTTTCTTCATGGCTGTTCCGGCAAAGCCCGTGGCCATGTTCACATACAGTTTCTCGCTGGCGACAGCCACGTTGGCAGCCTGTATCTCCTCGAAGTTCCTTATCTCGGTCTTGCGCTCGCGGCCCTTGCCGTAGGTATCCAGAATATGCTGGAAATAGTTGATGGCATACTCCGTCAGGTGTGCCAAGTGGTTCTTGGTCTCCTCGATATCCACCTCGATGTTGGCAATCTCCTGCTCGGCTTTCTTGATGTCGAACTTCGAAATCTTGCGCACAGGCTTCTCGCACAGTTTCAACACTTGCTCACGCGTAATCTCCTTGCGGAACAGTTTCCTGTAGGGGTCAAAGCCGCGCTCGATGCCGGTAACCTGGTCTTCCCATGTGGCAAAGTCCTTTTTCTCCAAGACCTTGTATATGCCCTTCTCGAAGAAAAACTTCTCCAACGACACCCAGTGCCAGCGGTCTTCCAGCTCGGCAAGCAGTATCTCCAGTTCCTGCTTCAGCAAGTCTTTGGTATGGAATGTGGAGTGCCGCAGTATGTCGCTGGCGGTCATGAACTCAGGCTTGTTGTCGACGATGACGCACGTCTGCGGCGAGAAACTGATCTGGCAGTTGGTAAAAGCATACAACCCGTCAATCGTCTGGTCGGGCGAGACACCGTTGGGCAGATAGCAGACTATCTCCACCTCGGCAGCCGTGTTGTCGTCCACCTTCTTGATGCTGATTTTCTTCTTCTCGTTGGCTTTGAGAATGCTCTCTATCAGCACGTCGGTGGTGACGGTATAGGGTATCTCGGTGATGACGACGGCCTTGCGCTTTTCGTCATAGTGCATCTTGGCGCGGATGCGCAGCCGTCCGCCCAATGCTGCGTCGTTGTATTTCGACACGTCTATCAACCCGCCCGTGGGGAAGTCGGGGTATATCTCGAAAGGCTCGTCCTTCAGCACATGGATGGAAGCCTCCATCAGCTCGCAGAAGTTATAAGGCAGGATGTTAGAGGTCAGGGTGACAGCAATGCCCTTGGTGCCTTGTGCCAGCAGCAGGGGGAACTTGATGGGCAGGGTGACGGGCTCCTGTTTGCGGCCGTCGTAACTGGGTTTCCATTGTGTGGTCTTGGGGTTGAACACCACCTCCTTGGCGAACTTCGAGAGGCGCGCCTCAATATAACGCCCTGCAGCTGCGCCGTCGCCGGTAAGGATATTGCCCCAGTTACCCTGGCAGTCAATCAGCAGGTTCTTCTGCCCCAGGTTCACTAATGCATCGTTGATCGACTGGTCGCCGTGGGGGTGATACAGCATCGTCGTTCCGACGATGTTGGCCACCTTGGTGAACCGGCCGTCGTCGGTCTCCTTCATGGCATGGAGGATTCGTCGCTGCACCGGTTTCAGGCCGTCGTCGATGTCTGGCACCGAACGGTCGAGGATGACGTCCGAGGCATAGTCTATCCAATATTCGCGGAACATGCCGTTCAGCGACAGGGTAGTGCCTTCGCCCACCGGCTCCTCGTCATCAGTCAGAGAAACCGCCACAGTATCGTCCATCTCAGTGTCTTGAGACTCATTCGGTTCGATGTCCTTCTCCTCTTCCGGGGGAATGATATGCTCTTCGTCCATAATAATCGTTTAAAATGCAAAGATACCAATTATTTCTGACATAACCGGTTTTCAGTCCCCATAAATTATAAACAGACTTACTCACACCTTTGCCCGACCATCGTTATTCCATCAATAATCCATACATTTCCGTCCATTTTTCGTCGCGACCGGATGGAAGCAACGTTATTATCGGCATGACCGAATGGGAGCAACGTTTTTTTCGGCGCGACACTTGCCGCTTCGCGCGGAAGTTAAATTTTATTCTGTGAAGAATTACGCCACCTTTCGCCAACTTACTCCACCGTTCCGAAAGTGTCGCATATTTGTCCCCAAAGTTCCTCTGCGTGCCTTCCGGACTCGAAGTTGCGTCGTTCTTTATCTTATCGTTTTTCGATATGTTTCCCATCGTTTTCCCTTTCTGAAACGGAGAACGAGTGGAAAACGATCGAATAACGAGCGAATAAATGACGACGCTTGAGTGAGTGCTGAAAGGAGTGAATGTGTTAATTCTTGAGTTATTGCTTGAATGCTTGATTGTGTAAATGCTTGAGTGCTGGCGCAGTCAAATCACTCAAACAATCAAGCAATCAGACAATCAAGCAATCACTAAAGCAATCAGAGTAAATGTAAGATGTTGATATGTTGATACGTTGATATGATGCGAGTCGTATAAACTTATCAACTTATCAACGGACAACGAATTAAAACAATCAAGCAATCAGACAATCAAGCAATCAATCCACTCCCTGCCCGGGCCATTACCTCCCCAGCAGCCGCGGGATGTAGGAGTCGAGGTGGTTGCGGTGCAAGGCCTGGCGGATGGCTGTCTGGCATTCTCGCTTGTAGTAGAAGAACATAAGGTTCTGCTCTTTCTTCGCGGCGGGTGCGGTGGCCACATAGACGGGCTGCATCGTGGTGGGGTCGATGCCGGTGTAGTACATCTCGGTGCTGAGGGTCATGGGTGTGGGCGTGAAGTCTTGTATCTGTTCCAGACGGTAGCCCAGCCGCTTCATCTCCACGGCAAGGTCGGCCATGTCCTTCAGCTGGCAGCCGGGGTGCGAGCTGATGAAGTACGGGATAAGCTGGTAGCGCAGCCCCGCCTGTCGGCACACGGCATCGAACCGGCTCTTGGTTTCGAGGAAAAGATTAAATGATGGCTTTCGCATGAGCGACAGCACTTTGTCGCTTGTATGTTCAGGTGCCACCTTAAGTCGCCCGCTGGTGTGGTTGACCACTACGTCGCGGAAGTAGTTCCAGCCGCCGTTTTGGTCGGTGAAGAGGTCGCAGCGGATGCCGCTGCCCACATAGAGGTGCTTGACCTTGGGGTGTGCCGACACCTTGCGCAGGAGGTCGGTCATCGGGCGGTG
>JAEEGJ010019096.1_pt1 | contig 15177 bp, 11 predicted proteins | sample 8958761 | NCBI WGS metagenome assembly JAEEGJ01 (sample SAMN16246546, study PRJNA631951) | gut metagenome | biome: gut microbiome; feature: rumen; material: RS-attached | host: Bos | place: Iran: Karaj | collected 2018-10 | reverse complement strand
AGCATCGACAACATCGAGAATCACCTCGAATACATCGGCTATTACGGCTCCTCGGTCCGGAGCGAAGTGAAATACAAGAGAAGACGGGCCTACGTCACGTACTATGTCCATCCCGGAAACCAGTACACGATCCGCTCCATCGAGTACGAACTCCCTGACAATGAGGAATTCCGGCGGGAATTCGAGACCGATCTCCGCCGCACGACCATCAAGGAGGGACAGTTCCTGTCCGAGTCCTCGCTGGAAGCCGAGACCGTCCGTTCCGCCGAATTCTTCCGCAACCGCGGCTACTACGGCTTCGACAAGAGTTTCTATTTCTGCGAGGCCGATACGCTCTCTCACGACGGCACCGCCGCCCTGAAGATGGCCATCCGGGAGTATCCCCGCAACGGCAGCCCGGAAGAGGCGAAACCGTTCCGGAAGTATACCATCGGCAACGTCACCATGTCCTATCCCGAGGAGATTCCCCTCCGCACCTCCGTGCTGGAGGAGCTGAACGTCCTGCGGCCCGGGATGCCCTACAGCGAACGGGCGGTGAACGCGTCCTACTCGCGCCTGCTGAACCTGAACGTCTTCAACAACGTGAACATCACGATGAATCCGGTCGCGGACGACGTCGTGGACTGTGACATCAACCTCCTGAACGGCGGCGTGCAGGGCTTCAAGGCGAATCTCGAAGGCTCCGTGAACTCCACCGGCCTGTTCGGTATCTCGCCGCAGCTCAATTACTTCCACAAGAATTTCTTCCACGGGGGAGAGCTTCTCAACCTGGGCCTGAAGGGCAACTTCCAGTTCAAGCCCAAGGAGAACGTCCGCTCCACGGAATTCAGCATCACCACGAACCTCCGCATCCCCAGGCTCATCGGCCTTCCGAACTCCCTGTTCCGCGGCCCGAACCTCCCGCACACGGACCTTTCCCTCGGTTTCAGCTACCAGGACCGTCCGGAATACAAGCGGATGATGATCAACACCAGCTTCGGCTACACGGGGAATCTCGGGCGGAACTTCTACTACCAGTTCTTCCCTTTCCAGGCCAACATCGTCCGCCTGTTCAGCGTATCGACCAGTTTCGAGGAACGGCTCCTGGAGGACCTCTTCATGCTCAATGCCTATTCGGACCACTTCGACGTGGGCCTGGGCGGCATGCTGTACTATACGACGGACGCCTCCGCCATTCCCAAGCGCTCCTACCGCTACGGCCGCCTGAACTTCGACGTGTCCGGCAACGTCATGAGCCTGTTCAACTCCGCCATGCCCACGGACCCCGCTACGGGCCAGCATACCATCTGGAACGTTCCTTACGCCCAATATGTGCGCGGTGAACTGCAAGTGGGCCAGACCATCCGCCTCGGCGGCGCGGACGGCCAGGCAGTGGCCCTCCGCTTCCTGATCGGCGCCGGCTACGGTTACGGCAACTCCACCACGGTTCCTTTCGAGAAACAGTTCTACGCCGGCGGCGCGAACAGCATGCGCGGCTGGCAGGCCCGCGCCCTGGGCCCGGGCGGCGTGGAGCCCTGGACCGAATACTTCCTGATTCCGAGCCAGACCGGCGACTTCAAGATGGAAGCCAATGTCGAATACCGATTCCCGATCGTCTGGAAACTGGAAGGGGCGCTCTTCGTGGACATGGGTAACGTGTGGGAACTGAGAAAGTCCGAATGGTTCAGCAACAGCAGCTTCTCCTTCGACACCATCGCCGCCGACTGGGGCATGGGCATCCGCGTGAACCTGGACTTCATCCTCGTCCGCATCGACATGGGCACCAAGGTTTACGAGCCCTGCCGTCCTGCCGACGAACGCCTGATCGGCCCCGCCGAATGGCTGAAGCGCGGCAACTTCGCCATTCACTTTGGTGTAGGTTATCCGTTCTGACGGAAACTATTTCTTACCGTAATATTTTGGCCAGCAGGCCTCGAGGTAGGCGCGGAGGGCGTTTTCGTGCTTGTTGGGCTGCGGTTCGTAGAAGACGGTGCCCTTGATTTCCTCGGGGAGGAATTCCATGTCGGCGAAGTGGCCGGGGTAGTCGTGGGCGTACTTATATCCGTCGCTGTAATTCAGGTCCTTCATCAGCTGCGTAGGCGCGTTCCGGATGGGAAGCGGGACGGAGAGGTTACCCGTCTCCCTGACGAGCGCCAGGGCCTTTTCTATGGCCATGTACGAGCCGTTGCTCTTGGGGGAGGAGGCCAGATAGACCGTCGTCTCGGCCAGGGGAATCCGGCCTTCCGGCATCCCGATCTTGGACACCACCTCGAAACAGGCGTTGGCCAGCAGAAGCGCGTTCGGATTGGCCAGGCCCACGTCCTCGGAAGCCGACAGACACAGCCGACGGGCGATGAAGAGGGGATCTTCGCCGCCGTCGATCATTCGCGCCAGGTAGTAGATGGCCGCATTCGGGTCGGACCCGCGGATGCTCTTGATGAAGGCCGATATGATGTCGTAATGCATCTCGCCGTCCTTGTCATAGACGGCCATGTTCTCCTGGATGCTCTCCGTGACGGACTTGTTGTCGATGACGATGGGGGAGCGGCCCGCGAAGGAGTCCACCACGATCTCGAGGACGTTCAGGAGCTTGCGCGCGTCGCCGCCGCTATAACGCATCAGGGCGTCCGTTTCGACAAGCTGGATATCCTTGGTTTTCAGCAGGACATCCTCCGTCAGTGCGCGGTTCAGAAGTATCTGTAAATCATTGCGTTCCAACGATTTAAGCACAAAGACCTGGCAGCGGGAGAGAAGGGGAGTGATGACCTCGAAAGAGGGGTTCTCCGTCGTCGCGCCGATCAGGACGATGGTGCCGTTCTCCACGGCGCCGAGCAGGGCGTCCTGCTGCGCCTTATTGAAGCGGTGGATTTCGTCGATGAACAGGATGGGAGCGCCTTTCTGGTTGAAAAGGCCGCCCTTTCTCGCCTTGTCGAACACGTCCCGGACGTCCTTCACGCCGGATGCGACGGCGGACAGGGTATAGAAATCCCGGTCCATCGTCTCCGCGATGATATGGGCCAATGTGGTCTTGCCCACGCCCGGAGGGCCCCAGAGGATGAAGGAAGAGAGATTCCCGCTCTCGATCATCTTCCGGAGGACGCATCCTTCGCCCACCAGATGCCGTTGGCCGACATACTGGTCCAGGGACTTGGGACGCATCCGCTCCGGCAGGGGAGGGAGCATGGAACTCGACGCGGACATCCCCTAGATTTCCTTGCTGAAGACGCGCCGGCGGCGCTTGAATTCCTTCTCGTACAGGTTCCAGAGGTTCTGGACGCTGTTGTTGGTCTCCATTTCGGCGTTGGATTCGCCGTATTTGAATCCGCCCTCGATGAGCATCGGGATGAGGTCGTTGAAGATGATGGAATGGACGCCCCGGTTCCGGTATTCCGGATCCACGGCGATCATCAGCAGCTCAAGCGCTTCCTCATGCTTGACATAGGTCGACCTGAGCAGATGCCACCAGCCGAAGGGGAGCAGGTAGCCGCCGCCTTTCTGGGCCGCGTGCGCGATGGACGGCATCGTCAGGGACACGGCGACCAATTTGTCCTCCGCGTCCTCCACGAGGGTGATGTACTTCAGGTCGATCAGACCCAGGTAAGTATTTACATAACTGTCGATTACGTCATCCGGAAGCACCGTGAAATCGAACAGGTTGCAATAGGCCTTGTTGATCAGGTCGAAGATCTTCCGGCCGTAGTTCTCCTTCTTCACCTGCCGCTTGGTGATGCGGCGGATGTGCAGGCCATAGCGTTCCTGAACGATCGCGGCGGCGCGGGAAACCTTCTCCGGGACCTTTTCCGGAACGAAAATGCGGTATTCCAGCCAGTCATTGACCTTGGCCAGCCCCAGCGCCTCGAAATGGTCCTTGTAGTACGGATAGTTATATTTCAGGTTGAAGGAGCTGATGTCGTCGAAACCTTCCACGACGCAGCCTTCGTTGTCGAAGTCGGTGAAGCCGAGCGGGCCGGAGATCTGGGTCATCCCATGCTTTTTGCCGAACGCCACGACCGCATCGACCAGCGCCTTGGAAACTTCCTTGTCATCGATGAAGTCGATCCAGCCGAAGCGGACCTCGGCGTGGTTCCAGTCGCGGTTGGCGATGTCGTTTATGATGGCGGCCACGCGGCCTACGATTTCTCCTTTCTCGTTGTAAGCCAAGTACATCTCGAACTTGGAATACTTTCCCATCGGATTCTTGGACATGTCCAGGGCGGACATTTCATCCAGATAGAGGCCCGGAACATAGTACGGGCATCCCTTGTAAAGTTTCAGCGGGAATTTGACGAAAGCCTTGCGCTCGCTTTTCGTCTGAACAGTCTTGACGGTTACAGGCATAGTACAATTATGGTTTTATCACGTCTTGTGATATGCAAAAATACGAAAATTTTTGATACTTGCATAACGTATGCAGTTTTGTTACACAATTTATATTATGTTAAGTAACGGACGGGAAACAATCCCCCTTCGGCGCAAGAATCGTAAAATCAGGGAAAAATCAGATTTCCATCACATACGGACGATCCTCAGGAATTTCCGGTTCGCTCACGGAAACTTCCTGCCTGTCGCCCAGTGTCATGATCATGCCGATGACACCGTAATAATCCTTGGCGCCTTCGTCCACGCCGTTCGTCTTCAGGAACTGATCCATCATCCAATGCTGAATGCCGTCGATGAGGGCGACACGCTTCGAATCCCAGAATTCGCGGTTGGCGGCGTAATCCGCCTTCGCCTTCGGAGATACGGCCGCATACCAGGTTGCGTACTGCGCTTCGGAAAGAAGGCTGCTTGCACTGGAAGCGACATACGGCAACAAGGCCAGATTTCCGCTGTACCGGACACCGGGAACATCGGACTGACTGCAATAGACATAGGCCCAGTAATTGGCCTCCGCTTCACTCGTAACTCCCGCAAGATGAGCGAGTTCGTGTGCCATCGTGAAAGGAATTTCATTTTCGCGGAGGTCCAGGTTCAGCTGTGATTCACAGAAGAACGGGCCCATGAAGCCCTGCACGCCCACAGCGGAATACAGCGGGTTCAAAAGCGGTTTTTTCACATGCTGCCAAGGTCTGAGCGCCGTGTATCCACACTCCGTGAGGTTCGCCGAATAGAACGCCTTGATCGAGGCTTCAAGTTTCGAGTAATCCCAGGCTGCCGGCGTCCCCGCCGAGCCGTTCAGATCCCTCGTATAATCCGTCAGGAAACGGGTGAAAGCCATTTCGTCATAAGCGGCCGGCTGCACGTCCAGCCGGTCGTAAAGCGGGGTCCGGAAATAGTTGATTCCCCATCCGATATACAGCCATACGGCCAGACTGACCGTCACAAGGACCGTCTTCCCGAGCCAGCTCCAGAAACCCTGTCTCTTGGCGATTGCGACGAGAAGAACGACGATGAGCGCCAATATGTAACCGCCGACGACCATCTCCTCGAAAGAAAACGGAAGCCAGGAAGAGACGAAAGAAAGACCCGCGGATATGACGGGATAGCAGCGCTCCGCGTAAAAGTCAGCGAGGGGCTGATAAAAACGGCAGCCGGCGACGAAAGCCAGCAGAATCAGGTTGAACCAGTCGGATCTACGCATGTCGATGAATGTTTCCAAACACAAATATAACAAGAAACTCCCCTCCTCCAACCGATTATTGAACAATTATGACTACCTTTGTATATTATACAATTGGAAGGCATGAGCAGGAAAAGAGTCGATTTGAAATTGGAGAATGTGACCATCGAGTCCGTTGCCGCGGAAGGCAAGGCCCTCGCGCACGTGGACGGCATGGTGGTCTTTGTCGATTTCGCCGTTCCCGGCGACGTCGTGGACATTCAGGTCTTCAAGAAGAAGAAAAACTACATGGAGGGCTTCATCTCCCGGATGGTCCAGCCTTCCCCCCATCGGCTCGAGCCGTTCTGCGGGCATTTCGGCGTGTGCGGCGGATGCCGATGGCAGCCGCTTCCGTACGAAATGCAGCTGGAGGCCAAGCGTCAGCAGGTGTGCGACCAGCTCGTGCGCATCGGCCATCTGGAGGTCCCGGAAATCCGTCCTACCCTCCCCTCCGAGCGCACGCAGTTCTATCGCAACAAGCTGGAATTCAGCGCATCCAACCGTCGATGGGTTCTCCAGGGCGAGGATCCCGACGCCATCCCGGAGAGCGACCGGATGGGACTTGGATTCCACGTGGGCAAGTTCTTCGACAAGGTCCTGGACATCCAGAAATGCTGGCTCCAGCCGGAGCCTTCAAACGCTATACGTCTGTTTATCAAGGACTTCTGTGTCCGAAACGGCTACGAATTCTACAACATCCGAGAGAATCACGGCTTCTTCCGCAACATGTTCGTCCGGACGACCGAATCGGGCGCCGTCATGCTCATCGTGTGCTTCGCCCGGGAGGACGTGGAAAAGCGGACCGCCCTCCTGGATGCCGTGGCCGCCGCTTTCCCGTCGGTCACGTCGCTCTATTACGTCATCAACGAAAAACTGAACGATTCCATCAGCGACCAGTCTCCCGTCCTGTACAAGGGCGACGAGGCCATCTACGAGGAAATGGAAGGCCTCCGCTTCAAGATCGGCCCGAAATCCTTCTATCAGACCAATTCCCTGCAGGCTTACCGCCTGTACAGCGTCGCGCGCGACTTTGCCGCCCTGACCGGGAACGAGGTGGTCTATGACCTGTACACCGGCACCGGCACCATCGCCCAATTCGTCTCCCGGAAAGCCTCCAAAGTCATTGGCATTGAATATGTCCCGGAAGCGATCGAGGACGCGAAGGCCAATGCGTCCGCCAACGGCATCGACAATTGCGAGTTCTTCGCCGGCGACATGAAGGACGTGCTGAACGACGCCTTCGTCGCGAAGCACGGCCGTCCCGACGTCATTATCCTGGACCCGCCGCGCGCCGGTATCCATCCGGACGTGGCGAGGGTCATCCTGAACGCGGCTCCCGACCGGATGGTGTACGTGAGCTGCAACCCGGCTTCGCAGGCCCGCGACCTGGCCATCCTCTGCGAAGATTACGAAATCACGGCGGTCCAGCCCGTCGATATGTTCCCGCACACGATGCATGTGGAAAACGTGTGCGCGCTTAAACGGAAAGTAAAATGATCTGGCTTCAGGTTCTGCTTCTCATCGCCGGCCTGGCGCTCATCGTCTTCGGGGCCGACTACCTCGTGGACGGCGCCTCCGGCATCGCCCGGCGCTTCGGCCTGAGCGAGTTCGTCATCGGCCTTACCATCGTCGGCATGGGCACATCCGCCCCCGAGATGGTCGTCAGCTTCATCGGCGCCTTCCAGGGCAACGCCGACATCGCCATCGGCAACGTGGTGGGTTCCAACATCATGAACACGCTGCTGATCCTGGGCCTCACGGCCCTGATCCTCCCGATTGCCGTCACCCCTTCCAACAAGAAGCGGGACATCCCCGTCAACATTCTCATCACCGTCCTCCTGATCGTCCTGGGCCTGGAAATGACCCTGCTAGGCATCGGCCGCGACGGCCTGAGCCGATGGGACGGCGGCATCCTGCTGGCGGTCTTCATCGCCTATATGGTGATGAGTTTCAAGGGAAACCATCCGGACGAGGATGAGAAACCCGCCAAGCAGCGCAGCGTCTGGCTCTATCTCCTGATGATCGCCGGCGGCCTCGCGGGCCTCATCATCGGCGGCAACCTCTTCGTGGACAACGCCACGGAACTGGCCCGCGCCATGGGCGTCAGCGACAAATTCATCGCCATCACCATCCTCGCCGGCGGCACCTCGATGCCGGAACTGGCCACCTGCGTGGTGGCGGCCGCGAAGAAGAAGGGACAGCTCGCCCTCGGCAACATCATCGGCTCCAATGTCTTCAACATCCTGCTGATCCTGGGCGGCTCCGCCCTCATCCATCCGCTTTCCTTCGAGCACATCACGTATGTGGACCTCGGCGTCCTCCTCGTGAGCGCCCTGGCCCTCGCCTCGGCCCTGATCGTCGGCAAGAAGGACAAGATCGACCGCCTGGACGGCTCCCTGTTCCTCCTCATCTGGGCCGCTTACATGGGCTGGCTCATTTACAACCTGTAAGCCATGCTTTTACACCTCCTGCAGACAAACCCCGATCCCGGGAAGATTGCCGAGAAGTTCTCGGCCGACACCCTCGCCACCCGGGGCGCGGAGATCATGGAAGTCCTCCGCAGCACCCCGCCGAAGGAACTGGTCGAGGAAATGATCACTTCCTTCATCAAGTTCGGCATCAAGGTGCTCATCGCCCTGGTCATCTACTTCATCGGCGCGTGGCTGATCCGGAAGTTCAAGAAGGTGATCGCGAAGGCCTTCACCAAGCGCGGCGCGGACGCCACCCTCACCTCCTTCATCCAGAGCCTGGTGACCGCGATCCTGTGGATCGTCCTCATCATGGTGATGATCAGTACGCTGGGCATCAACACCACCTCCCTCGCCGCCCTGCTGGCCGCCGGCGGCATGGCCATCGGCATGGCGATGAGCGGCACGGTGCAGAACTTTGCCGGCGGGCTGATCCTGCTGGCTTTCAAGCCTTTCAAGGCGGGCGACTTCATCGAGGCACAGGGCCACGCCGGCGTCGTCCAGGCCATCAACATCGTGAGCACGAAAATCCTCACGGTGGACAACCGGGAGATCATCATCCCCAACGGGGCCCTTTCCAACGGAAACATCAACAACTACAACGCGAAACGGATGCGGCGGGTGGACCTGAAGGTCGGTCTCCCGTACGGTTGCGACGCAGAGGAGGTCCGGACGGTCCTGCTGGGCATCGTGGCCAAGGACGACCGGATCCTGTACGCCGAAACGCCCGGCGCGGAAGATCCGTCGGTCGTCATCAGCGCGTTGAATGACAGTGCTGTGGAGTTTTACCTGCGGGTGTGGGTGAATTCACCGGACTACCGGCCCGTGCTGTACTGGCTGAATGAGGCCATCTATACGGAACTGCCGAAACAGGGCATCGAATTCCCGTTCCCGCAGCTCGACATCCATCTGAAACACTAGCCTTCCGCCGCGAACTCTTCCTTCATCTTCACGGGATTGCCGTAGATGCGGAGGAAGATGTCCCTGAGCACCTCGCGGTTCAGGGTAGGCTCCACCTGATCCAGCTGATGCTCGGTGTAGGCCGTGAAGGCTTCCACCTCTTCCGGCGTGTAGCGGTCGGAATACTTGAAGGAATGGTTCGCCATGTCGTAGGCGATATAGTTCGTATTCCAGAGCTTGTAGCCGTTGATGACACGGACGTCCACCGCGTGGCGGATTTTCTGGTAGCGGTCGTTCTTGTCGCAGAAGGAGGCATCGCGGATCTCGTCCTCGGTGAGCGGGTCGCCGAAATTCAGGTGCACGTTGCCCTTCCACTGCTTGAGGCCGATCATGATGCTCTGAAGGTCCTCGTTCTCCGTCTTAACGTACTTCTGCGTGCGGGAAATGAGGATTTCGCGGGCCTTGTAGATGTCGCAGGGCTCGTATTCGTAGGAGATGCTCAGCGGCACGATGTTCAGTTCCAGGAAGTTCTGCACGAAGTCCTTGGTGCCGCTCATGTCCAGCATCTTCAGGAGTCCCTGTTCGGTAATGTCGACGCCGTCCTTCGTCCGGCCCTGCCGCTGGGCGATCCAGACGGAACTCTTGCCGGAGGTGACGGTTTCACGGATGTACTTCGAGAGGACCTGGGAAGAGAGATACAGTTCCCGCGCGGAGATACCGCGGATCACCTTGATCATCCGGTTGGAGCGGATCAGGCCTTCGATGGTCTTGCTCTTGAGGAGGTTGTCGCCGACGCAGATCTCCGTGAGAGGCATCTGGTTGCGGTTCAGGATGATCTGGGTGAAGGCCGGGTCCAGGATGATGTCCCGGTGGTTGGACATCGCCACATAGCGCCCTTCGACCGCCTGCAGCTTGGTGATGCCGTCGTAGGAGAAGTTGTGGACGCTTTTTTCGATGACCCATTCGATGGCCCTGGACATCACCAGGCGCTGGAACTCGTCCACGCTGTGGATGTTTTTCAGGATATCCCGGAGATAGGTCTCGGGCTGATTGTAGAAAATATACTTGGAAATCCAGGGTACATTGGGATGGTCGGCGACTTTCGCCAGGGCGGCGGAAGCCTCTTCGTCATTATAGGGAGCAATGTCCTCGAAAGGATTCAGATCCATAGTCAAAACTGGTTTTTGTACACGGAACAAAGTTACTCAATCTCAGCCAATTTGTCAAGCGCGGACGAGCAGGGAGCTGTCCCCGTAGCTGAGGAAACGGAAGCCGTGTGACAGTGCATAATCGTAAATAGTATGCCAATCCCCGCCCACGAAGGCGGAAACCAGCAGGATAAGGGTGCTTTCGGGCTGATGGAAGTTCGTGACCATCATGTCCACCAGGCGGAACTTGAAGCCCGGGACGATGATGATCCGGGTGCCCACCTTCAGCTCATCGAGTCCGTTCGCCTCCAGATAATGGACGATGGCCTCGAGGGCTTCTCGGGTGGAATAGGGATATTCCCGCTCATACGGGGCCCACTGCCGGACATCTTCCGGCGCGCCGTTCTCCAAGCAGCTCACCCCCACGTAATACAAGGATTCCAGCGTCCGGACGGAAGTTGTTCCAACAGCGACTAACTTCCTATCCAAACGGCAGATATCCTTAAGCAGTTGAAGTTTTACTACAAATGGCTCCCGATGCATCGGATGCTCGGAGACCAGAGAACTCTTGACCGGAAGGAAAGTTCCGGCTCCGACATGAAGACATACGGTCTCCGTGTCGATGCCCTTGGCCCGGATCCGGGTAAGAACATCCTCCGTGAAGTGCAAACCTGCCGTCGGCGCAGCCACAGAGCCGCGTATATGGGCGTACAGCGTCTGATACCGCTCAATGTCGATTTTTTCCGATTCCCGGTTCAGATACGGCGGAATGGGAACGGTCCCGCAGACCTCCAGCACCCGGGAAAACGGGGAGCCGTCCGTCCAGGTGAACTCCACGACGCCGGTCTGGCCATCGCGATGCAGCAACCTGGCTTCCAGGCCCATATCAGGCGTTTCCTCGGTCCTGTACAGCGTCAGGACGTCATCTTTCCATTTTTTGGCGTTGCCGATGACGCATTTCCAGGAACAGCGGTCCGTCGAGGCGAAAGCCGTCGCGTATTCAACGGGTTGAACAGGTTCCAGACAGAATATTTCGATGTGCGCGCCCGTAGCGCGCTGAAAATGCATGCGGGCGGGAACGACCTTCGTATCATTGAAGACCATCAGGGCGTTTTCCGGAAGGAAAGCGGGGAGATCCCGGAATATATGCTCGTCCACACGGCCGCCTTCATAATGGAGCAGCTTGGACGAATCCCGCTCCGGAAGCGGGTATTTCGCGATCCGTTCGTCAGGAAGCGGATAGTTGTAATCCTCGATATGGATTTCAGGTATCATCAATCACTTTTCTTTTCCGCCGCAAAGTTACACTTTTCTCTCCGGATTCCGAAATCTCGCCGGAAGTAGTTTCCCAACCCTTTCTGGGGCTGTTTTGTCGTTTACATTTGTAAACAAATGTTTACTCGGCGGCAGGTTTTCAACACTGCCAACATTTACGCGCATAAGCAATTGTTATACTAGTTTCGTGTATCAGTTATCTTATTGTTTTTCAGATAGTTAAGTATAATTATATTAAAGTAAGGTATAGGTAAAATAATAAACATTCCCCTACCCTTCCTGAAACACCCAAACATTAATGTTATAAATTAACAATTAATGCTCGATATATCAGCATATTAGCATTATATAATAAAATTATAACTTCAATTAGTTACAACCGCAATATACCCCATTCTCCCCTATCCCTCCTTCCGACTCCCCTATTTTGGCACTTGTATTATTACTTTAGATTCGTTACTTTTGTAACACCTAAGAATAACACGATGGACAAACGCCTTCAACAGTTCCTGGACGCGGAGAACATCTCGCAGGCGCAGCTTGCGGAGACGCTCGGCGTCGCCCGCGCCGGCATCTCGCACATCCTCTCCGGAAGAAACAAGCCGGGATTCGATTTCCTGGAATCGATGGCCACCCGTTTCCCGCAGATCAGCATGGACTGGCTCCTGACGGGGAAAGGCCGGATGTACAAGGAGTCGCCTGCCGTACCCGGCGAGAATTCGCTATTTGCGGCCACGGCGCCGCCTCGCCGCGTATCCAAGATTCTCGTCTTCTACGACGACAATACATTTGAGGAGTTCCAATAAGAATTGCTATATTTGTAAGAGAAAAGGGACGATCGGATGAACAGTCTCCAAAATTGCGCCCGACGGATGCTCTGGAAGCGTCACATTCCGGGTTATACGCTATGGAACCGCCTGAGATTCAGACGGGATTTTCCTGCTTTGGAGCGGGATGTCTTCGGCATCCATTTCCGGCATCCCGTCGGACTCGCGCCCGTGCTGGAACGCCAGGTGGACCTTCTGGACGAATGTGACGACATCGGCTTCAGCTTTACCGGCATCATTCCCGGCGAAACGCCCGTCCAGACCGTTGCCGAGCGTCTGCAGGCCCGTCAGACACCCATCGTCACCTCCGTGGAACTCCGCGCCGAGGGCGATGAGGAAGAAAGGGCGCAGCGCGAGCTGATCCGGCAATACTCCCTGCTTTACGACTTTACGGACTTCTTCGTCATCGACATCAACCGCGAGAGCGGCCTTACGTCCCTGGACGATCTGTCCGACTGGACCCCGCTGCTGGACGAAGTGCTGAGTCTCCGCCTCTGCTACGAGAAATACCGCCCCGTCCTGCTCCGCATCGCCCCCGGGCACACGGAAGAGCAGATGGCGCGCATCCTGGATTTCTGCCTCATGTCCGGATTCGACGGCGTCGTGGCGCCGGGTGTTTCCAAGGTCCGTTTCTGCGTTGAATATACCAAGAACCGCCTTCCTGTCATCGGATCCGGGGCCGTCACCACACCCGAAGAAGCCATCGCCCTCCTGGAGGCCGGAGCTTCCCTCATCGAAGTGGCCCATGGACTCAAGAACAAGGGGCTCTCTACTGCCAAGCGCCTGCTCCAGGCCATTGACAATTCTTCATCTCAATCATGATCCAAGCATCCATCTGCACCATCGGCGATGAAATCCTCATCGGCCAGGTCGTGGACACCAATTCCTCTCATCTGGCCGTCGCGCTCGAAGAGGCGGGAATCCGTGTCACCCGCATGCTGTCCATCGGGGACGACCGCGAAGAAATCCTGAACAATCTCCGTAACGAACTGACACTAAACGATATCGTTATCACGACCGGAGGCCTGGGCCCCACGAAGGACGATATCACGAAAGATGTCCTGGCGGAGCTCAGCGGCAGCTTTGAATATGTAGAAAACGAAGAGCAGCTCGCCATCGTGGAGGAAATCCTCCGCGGCCGCGGACTGGATGTTCTGCCCATCAACCGGGCGCAGGCCCTGGTCCCGGACCGCTGCGAAGTAATTCCCAACCGCAAGGGAACGGCGCCGATCATGGTATTCCGTTTTCCGGAAGATTCCTTCAACGCCACCCTGTTCTCCCTTCCCGGCGTTCCGTTCGAGGCCGTCGGCGCCATCCCGTCCGTGATGGAGGACATCCGCGCCCACTATCCGGTGAACGATATCCTTCACCGGAGCGTGATGGTCTCCGGAATCGCCGAATCCGCGCTGTCCGAGCTGATCGCCCCCTGGGAGGACGCCCTCCCGGAGGACATGCACCTCGCCTATCTTCCCAGCCCCCTGACGGGAATCCGCCTCCGCCTTTCCATCTACAGCGGAAATCGCGCGGATGAATCAGCCCGTGTGGAAGAACAGATCGCCAAACTGAAGGAAATCCTCGGAGACAAGGTCTATTCCGAACAAGATGATACGCTGGAAGCGACAGTCGGCCGGATGCTCAAGGCCGCCGGCAAGACGGTGAGCGCCGCGGAGTCCTGCACCGGCGGCGAAATCTCCCACCTCTTCACTTCCGTTCCCGGCGCTTCCTCCTATTACCTGGGGTCGGTCACTTCCTATGCAGTCTCAGTGAAGGAAAAGGTGCTGGGCGTCCCGGCGGAAACCGTGGAGAAGTACGGCGTCGTGAGCGGCGAGGTCGCCGCGGCGATGGCCGAAGGCGTCCGCCGCGTGACCGGCAGCGACTACGCCGTGTCCACGACCGGACTCGCGGGACCGGACGGTGATGCGTTCAATCCGGTGGGTACCGTATGGATCGGCGTGGCCGGTCCGAAGGGTACGAAGACCGTCAAAAAGTGCTTCAAGCACGACCGGAAACGCAATATCGAGCGCTTCGCTTCCTCCGCGCTCGATTTTTTACGCCTGACGTTGATTGAAGATTTAAATCTCTAAAAGACAACAAGTGAAACAAAAGAGTTATAAGGTATAACTTTTTTGTTTCACCCTTTTCATCACCTCCAGGAGGTTCTTTCCGGCCACTTTTTCCACCTGTTCGTCGTCATAACCGCGCCGGAGCATCTCGTCGAAGACCAGACCGATCTTGGACACGTTCTCCAGCCCGGCCGGAGCCACCAGGATGCCGTCATAATCGGAGCCGATTCCCACGTGGTCGATGCCCGCTAGTTCGACGGCATGGTCGATATGGTCGACGACTTCCTTCACGCCGGGACGCCAGATCGTCACCATCCGGTCCTGCATCTGTTCCCAGGCCCGCACCCGTTCCGGGTCGGCGGGATCCGCGATGAAGGCGGCTTCCGTCCGGTCGGCTTCGTCCATCAGGGCGGCATCGGCCGGATCTGAAGCGAACCGGTCCGAAAGGAAGGAAGGACAGAAATTGATCCCGACATATCCGTCGGCCTCCCCCAGCGCCCGCAGCATTTCATCGGTCAGGTTCCGTCGATGACCGCAGAGCGCCCGGCAGCAGGAATGAGTGGCGACGACCGGCGCCGTGGAAAGGCGGATGCAATCCCAGAAAGTCTCGTCGGAGGCATGGGACAGGTCGATCATCATTCCGAGTTCGTTCATCTCGGCGACGACCTCCTTCCCGAAAGGACTCAGGCCATGCCAGCGCTTCCCTTCGGCGGCGCTGTCCGCAATGGCGTTGTCACCGTTGTGCGTGAGCGTCACATAATTGACGCCCAGCCGGTAGAAGGTGCGCAGCAGCGACAGGGACTGCTGGATGGGCGCCCCGTTCTCCATGCCGATGAATATGGAGAACAGACCGTTCTTGGCATTCTCGGCGGCTTCCTCCGGGGAAAAGGCCAGTGCGGCCAGGTCCGGATTGGCATC
>JAEEGJ010019091.1_pt1 | contig 15180 bp, 18 predicted proteins | sample 8958761 | NCBI WGS metagenome assembly JAEEGJ01 (sample SAMN16246546, study PRJNA631951) | gut metagenome | biome: gut microbiome; feature: rumen; material: RS-attached | host: Bos | place: Iran: Karaj | collected 2018-10 | reverse complement strand
CTTCAGCGCATCAGCACTGATCTTAGCATTGGCGAACAACCCACCGTTTGCAGGAGTCTCTGCATCAATCTCCTCCTTCGGCTGAGTCTGAGCCTTCTTAGCTTCCTTGGCCTCCGCTTCTGCGGCCTCACGGTCACGGGCCTGCTGACTTTTCTTCTTCTCGCCTGCCTTCTTCGGAGCGAGGTAGATGAACATCTTCTTACCTTCGAGCGATGGCATCGATTCCACCTTACCTACTTCCTCCAAATCATTGGCAAAACGCAGCAATAGCACCTCACCTTGCTCCTTGAACAGGATAGAGCGTCCGCGGAAGAACACATAAGCTCGAACCTTATTGCCTTCCTCAAGGAACTCCTTGGCATGCTTCAGTTTGAACTGATAGTCGTGCTCATCGGTCTGAGGACCGAAACGAATTTCCTTCACCTCCACCTTTACCTGCTTGGCCTTCATTTCCTTCTGGCGCTTCTTCTGCTGGTAAAGGAACTTGGAGTAATCGATGAGTCGACAGACTGGGGGATTGGCGTTAGGTGAAATCTCTACGAGATCGACACCCTCATCATGGGCCATATTCAATGCATCACGGATAGGAACAACGGTGCTGCCATTGTCACCGACGATGCGGACTTCACGTACTCGAATCTGCTCGTTGATTCGGTACTGATTCTTCAGTTTGTCATTCTTCATCAACTATTTTTTAGAAAATCGGGTGCAAAATTACTAATTTTCAGCGAATTAGCCAAATATTTTTTAGATTTTTTTAAAAATCCTTCGTCATTTCTGCAACACGAGCATTCACTTCGTCGATGAATTCCTGGATGGTCTTCACACTTTGTTCACCACCCCCCTGAGGACGAACGGCCACTGTACCATCAGCAGCTTCCTTCTCGCCAACGATTACCATATAGGGGATGCGCTTCAACTCGTTGTCGCGGATCTTACGGCCCAATTTCTCGTTACGCAGGTCGATGGTAGCACGCACGCCACCCATATCGAACTTCTTGGCAACCTCCTGAGCATAGTCGTTATACTTCTCCGAAAGCGGCAGGATAGCTACCTGATCGGGAGTGAGCCAGAGGGGGAAGTGACCACTGGTATGCTCGATGAGCACAGCACAGAAACGCTCAAGAGAGCCGAATGGAGCACGGTGGATCATCACAGGCGTCTTCTTCGTGTTATCCTCATCGGTATACTCCAGCTGGAAGCGCTTTGGCAGGTTGTAGTCCACCTGGATGGTACCCAATTGCCAACGACGGCCGATCGCATCCTTGATCATGAAGTCCAGCTTAGGACCATAGAATGCAGCTTCACCATATTCCACCTTAGCAGGCAGGCCTTTCTCCTGACAAGCCTCGACAATAGCCTTCTCAGCCAGCGCCCAGTCCTCATCAGTACCTACGTACTTATCGTGGTCGTTAGGATCACGCAACGAAATCTGGGCCTCGAAGTTGAAACCGAAGGCTGTCAGTACGATACCAATGATATCCATCACATTCAGGAACTCTTGCTTTACCTGGTCAGGACGACAGAACAGGTGGGCATCGTCCTGCGTAAACGAACGTACACGTGTCAAGCCGTGCAACTCACCACTCTGCTCATAACGATACACCGTACCAAACTCTGCAATACGCAGGGGCAGGTCGCGATATGAACGAGGCTTCCAAGCGAAAATCTCGCAGTGGTGAGGACAGTTCATAGGCTTCAGCATATACTCCTCATCCTCCTCGGGCGTATGGATAGGCTGGAACGAATCCTTGCCATAATGCGCATAGTGGCCAGAGGTGACATAGAGACTCTTAGAACCGATATGCGGCGTAATAACCTCTTGATAGCCAAAGCGTTTCTGAACCTTGCGCAAGTGATCCTGCAAGCGCAGACGAAGTTCTGTTCCCTTGGGGAGCCAGATGGGAAGACCCTTACCGACCTTATCGGAGAACATAAACAATTCCATCTCCTTACCAATCTTACGATGGTCACGCTTCTTGGCCTCCTCCAACATCTCCAAATACTCGTCAAGCATCTTCTTCTTGGGGAAGGAGATACCATACAGACGCTGCATCTGCTCGCGGTTGGCATCACCACGCCAGAAGGCACCTGCTACAGATGTCAGCTTCACAGCCTTGATCTCGCCGGTATCCACGAGGTGCGGACCACGACAGAGATCGGTGAAGTTACCCTGTGTATAGGTCGTGATAGAACCGTCCTCAAGATCCTGCTCGATGTGCTCGCACTTGTAGGTCTGCCCCCACTCTGCAAACTGCTTCAGGGCATCGGCCTTAGCCACCTCCTTGCGAACCACGGGCTCTTTCTTGCCTGCCAGTTCCTTCATCTTTGCCTCAATCTTCGGGAAATCGCTCTCCTTGATGCTCTCGCCGTCCTTCAACAGCACATCATAGAAGAAACCATTCTCGACAGCAGGTCCGAAACCGAACTGAATGCCAGGATACAATTCCTGCAAGGCCTCTGCCAGAAGGTGGGCTGAGGTGTGCCAGAAGGTATGCTTACCCTGCTCGTCATCGAACTTGTAGAGTTCAATCGTGGCGTCCTCATTGATAGGACGATTCAGCTCTACGGTCTCACCGTTTACTCCACAACTTACAACGCTGCGTGCGAGAGCCGGAGAGATGCTCTCTGCAATCTGGAAACCAGTCACGCCCTGCTCATACGAGCGAACAGATCCGTCTGGGAAAGTAATGTTAATCATATCTACAATATATGTTTGAATTTGAAATTGCGTGCAAAGTTACTACATTTTCATGAATCCCGCAAACTTTTACGCAAAAGATTATTTCTCACGGTACTTCTTGATGATGCTATAGGCATCGTAGAGCCCCAATTCACCTGCTTTCGAGAGGTCGGCGACACCTTCTGTCGTCTTCTCAGCCTGCAGATAGACGATACCCCGGTTATAGTAGGCCTCAGGGATGTTTCCATCTAGTTCAATAGCCCGACTGAAATCGTCGATAGCCCGCTGATAATCCTTCCGTTGCGCATAGTGGCACCCTCTATTATAATATAAGTAGGGATTCTGTGGCGAATACTTCAAGGCCTCACACAAGTCACTCAGCACATTAGCCGATTTGAGTTCGATATTCGTGCCCTGCGATGCATTGAATTCATTCAATTTGGCCTGACAAACAGCCCGCTGCCAATACGCCAGCACAGAGGCAGAGTCCAACTGTTGGAGTGTGGAGAGGTCGTCGATAGCATTGTCGAAATTCCGGATGCCGCTATAGGCCACAGCCCTGAGCATCAGCAACGGTTTGACACGCGCATCCCCTTTCGTATCGGCGATTGCCATCGTCACAGAGTCGATGAAAGCAATATGACGGCGCATTCTCTCCTCATTGATCGTCGGCTGAGTGCATCCGATCTGCAAAGGTCTCGATTTCGACTGCAAATTAAAGCCCTCCACATCTTTATCGAAGGGAATATAAGTATGCATTTCATCCCTGACGGCATAGAACGACAAGGCGAACATCGGCTGCAAGCCCACTTCCACCCTACGATTCTGCACCTTTCCGCGATAATCGCTCTTGTATTCGTGCTCCACCTGCTGTTCGTCGGCCACCACCAGCTGATTGTATTTGTCAGGGTCAGTATCACTCTTTCTTCGCATCTGGCGTTTCGATAGCCTCGGCTGCTTGCCACCATAGCGTTTGTCCATCTGTGCCTTGAGGATACGAAACTCGTCGAGCTCAGCCTGTCTGGTATTGCCCAAGCGACGATAACAGGAAGCGCGATGCTCCAAGCCGAACCAGAAATTAGGAAATTCCTCAATCACCTTCGAATAGTCGCGGATAGCCCCCCGCAAATCACCCGTCTGTTCCAACAGCAGCGCACGGTTGAAGAGCGCCATCAGGTCATTAGGCTCCAGACGCAGCACGAAATCGAAGTCCTCGATACCTCTATTGTCATCACCCACCTGTGCACGTAACAGGCCTCGGTTATAATGGCCGAGGAAATTATTCGGATCCAGGTCGAGTGCGGTATCATAATCCGCCATCGCTCCTCGCAAATTGTTCTGGTTATAACGTGCCAACGCACGGTTAATATAGTTGCCTGCATGCTTGGGCAGCAGATGAATCGACTTATCGAGAAAGCCTTCTCCCTCCTTCCATTCTTGATGAGCCAAGCTGATAATGGCCCTTTCAGCCCAGGTACCGCCATCATAAGGATCGAGTTCTAGACTCGTGTCTAACGATTTTACAGCCCGTGTCGTGTCTTTCTGCAACAGATAGATCTCCGCCTGCATCGAATAGGCTTTCGCATACTTCGACCAACGCTGGAGCATGGTATCGATTTCCGCCAGGCCCCGCTCGTAATCCTTCTCCTGAATACGACAAAGGATGCGATTATGCCACAGGTTCTGACTTTCCGGATCATAGCGAAGAGCTTTAGTATAATCATCGATAGCAGCGGCATATTTCTTCTGGTTGATACGACAGAGGCCACGCAACTCGTAAAGCCCCACGACATAGGGATTGCGCTCGATGGCCTCTGTGCAGTCGCTTTCCGCACCCCGATAGTCATCCAGATAGTATTTCGCAATGCCCCTGAAATACCAAGGTTCGTAAAGATAGGGTTTAGCCGAGATCGCCTGGTTGAAATACTGGATAGAGAGCACGTAATCCTCATAATAGAGTGCCGAACGCCCTATCATCACCAGCCTATCGATGTTGTATTGTGCACTGACAACCAGAGGCCAGAAGAATAAGAGATAAAAAATGCGACGCATTTTTTATCTCTTAACGGGTTTCGTTCGGTAACCACAACGATAGCGGCCCTTTAACAACGCAGCCAACTTACTCTTAATCAACTGCTTACGAAGTGGAGAGATACGATCAACGAACATCTTTCCGTCAAGGTGGTCAAACTCATGCTGCATCACTCGAGCAAGGTAGCCTTCTATCCACTCGTCATGATGCTGGAAATCCTCATCATCCCATTCCACACGGATACGCGTGGGGCGCACCACCTTCTCGTGGATGGCAGGTAGTGACAGGCAGCCCTCCTCCGAGGTGTCCGTCTTCGACTCGTCGTACTCGACAATATGCGGATTGATATATACCTGTCGGAAGCCCTTATATTCAGGCAGATCGTCAGAAATCACATCCAAGTCGATTACCGACAATCGGATAGCCTTGCCTATCTGAGGTGCCGCCAAGCCAATACCCTCCGACTCCGCCAGCGTCTCCCACATATCGACAATCAACTGCTTCAGATCGGGATAGTCGGCTGTGATGTCCTCGCCCACCTTCCGAAGCACAGGCTGTCCATATATATAAATAGGTAGAATCATTAGAACTGATAATTGAAAATAGACAATTGATAATTATTTTCGGCTGCGGAGATAATCCTCGAGGATGATAGTTGCAGAGATTTCATCGACAAGGGCCTTGTCCTGACGAGCCTTCTTCTTCAGACCGCCGTCGAGCATCGCCTGATGCGCCAGCACAGAGGTGAATCGCTCATCGTAGAATTCGATAGGCACCTCAGGCACAGCCTTACGCCAACGGTTCACAAATTGCTGCACGCGTTCGAGGTTCTCACTCGGCTGTCCGTTAGGCTGTCGAGGCTCACCAATCACGATGCGCTCTACGGGTTCCTTGGCCAGATAGGCCTTCAACCAGTCGAACAGCTCCGATGTAGAAACAGTCGCCAGCCCTCCTGCTATCAGCTGAAGAGGGTCGGTGACTGCTAATCCGGTACGTTTCTTGCCGTAGTCAATGGAAAGAATCCGCGCCAATGTGCTTACTGGTTAGAAAGCAGCCAAGCGTCAGCATAGGTTGCACGCAACTGATCACGGCTGCGGGCTGCATCTGCTTTATTGTCGAAGGTGGCAGCAATCACACGATACATATTGCGATCCTCGTTCTTTACAATCTGTGCATCGTAGCCGGCATCGCGGAGGCGCTGCTGCAGACCCTCTGCGTTTGTAACCAAGCCGAAGGAGCCAACAACCACGCTGAAAGCCTTCAAACCGTTACCGCTAACCATTGACACGCGCTCCTGACGAACAGAGACGTTGTCTGCATTGTCTGTCACACGGGTATCATTAGCAGGTCTTGTCTGAACGGGAGCCACAACAGCCGTTGAGGTCTCTACCGGCTGAGCAGCCTGCTGCTGAGCGGTCTGAGTGTCATACTGTTTTGCCTTTTCGTAAGCTTTCTTGTAGGCACTCTCACTTGATTTACAACTTGTAAAAGCCAATGCCAGGCACAGACCTGCGCATAAAACGGTGTACTTTTTCATCTTTGTTTTTTATTAATGTTATACTTAAATTCAAATATTTGCTGCGAAATTACAAAATCTTGCGCAAAATGACGAAAAAAAACTGCATAAAGTTTGTTAAATAAAGGAATAAATAGCATTTTTGCAAAAAAAAATGCGCAAATTTATGTTTTTTTCAAAATTAATGCGTATATTTGCACATCTGAAACAATTGTTTTATTCAAATATTATTAAGTATGAAGAGTTTAGGTTATTTAAGCGCATTCCTCGGCGGTGCCATCGCCGGCGCTGCTCTGGGCATACTCATGGCTCCGGAGAAAGGATCAGACACTCGCGTAAAGATTACTGATGCCGTAGAGGACTTCATGAAGAAGCACAACATCAAGCTCAGCCGCAAGGAAGTGGTCGACTTGGTTGACGACATCGAGGATGCTACCGAAGAAGAATAAATCCATTTTCAATGCTGTCGAGTGACAAGAATGTTGAGACGATTGCGCAACTCATCGAGGTGCTCAAACATTATCTCGGGCTTCAGACTGAATATTTGAAGCTGGACGTGATCGACAAGGTGGTGCGCCTGATGAAGGCGGCCACTTTGGCTCTCATCTTTATCCTCATCATCGTGGCAGTGGTGATGTATTTTTCATTCGCCCTCGCCTTCTGGCTTTCCAACTTCATGGGGATGACTAAGGCGTTCCTGATTGTGGGAGCTGTCCATCTGCTCATCTTCATCCTTTTCGTCATCTTCCGCAAGCCTTGGATCGAGAAGCCGCTCGTACACTTCCTCGCAGGTCTCCTCCTCAGCAAGTAAAAACATTCCTCTTACCTCTCACCTCTAAATTATGCTTCCCGTTAAAAAGCATCCTACCCAAGAATTCCGTACCCTTGAAGAGATCCGTCTCCGCAAGGAAGAGCTGATCAGCCAGATACAGGACGACAATACGAAGTTTACTTCATTATGGAATCAGACCTTCATCAAGCGCGAGGGCAACACCAAGGGCGACTATATCTCAGGATTGATCGCCAACAGCGTGACGGCCATCGACATCTTCCTCGTCGTACGTAAATTAATGAAGAATTACAAGGGGCTTTTCGGTAAGAAATCCAAGAAAAAAAGGTAAAAAAAACGGGGCTCCGCTGAGCCCCAACCTTTGTTAACCTTAAATCTAATACTATGAAAAACACACTGCAAAGATACGATTATAATCGATTCCTTCCAAGCTTTTCCCCAAAAAAGTCTCTAAATTTAACGTTTTTTAGCCGTAAAAGCCCTTTTTCAGCCTCTATACTGCTAAAAAATCACCGTTTGTCCGTCATAAGCCAACTGGATTTCCGACGGCAATTTCTGATTCACCACCTCATGACGTCCGATATCATGACAGGAATGGATCAGATAAGTCTGCTTCGCCCCCACTCTTCTGGCAAATGCGATGGCATCGTCCACCAATTGATGGGCGTGATGGGGTTTGTCGAAGCGAAGCGCATTAACCACCAACAACTCCGTACCTTCCAGATAGCACATTTCTCCCTCATCCATCGTTTTCATATCCGTGATATACGCTAGTTTACCGATACGATAGCCCATGATGGGCAACTTACCGTGCATCACCACAAAGGGTATAATCTCGATATCACCAATACAAAGCGGCTCGTGAGGCAGAATCTCATGGAGTCCGATGGCAGGCACACCAGGATAGCGATTCTCTGCGAAGCAATACGGCAGCATCTGCAGCATCCCCTGACAAGCCGTAGGGTCAGCATACACGTTGATTTCGCCAAACTGACAATAAGGCCTTATATCATCCATACCCCCCATGTGGTCATAATGGGCATGTGTAATCAGGATGCCGTCTATTTTCCGGAAGGGCTGAGGCAGAATCTGCTGACGGAAGTCTGGTCCGCAGTCGATGAGCAGGCGTGTCTCGTCTGTTTCCACCAGCGCCGAGCAACGGGTACGCTTATCCTTGGGATCTATGCTCTGACAGACCTCACATTGGCATCCGATAACCGGCACGCCACACGATGTTCCCGTTCCCAAAAACGTCAATTTCATATCACTCCTTCTCTCCTTACTCCTTCTCTCCTCAAACAATATTTACTTCGGGATGAATCTCGATTCCGAATTTCGCCATGACATCCTTCTGTATCGCTTCACAAAGCGCCACGATCTCCGCACCCGTTGCACCACCAAGATTCACAAGCACCAGTGCCTGCTTGTCGTGCACGCCCGCATGCCCTAACGATTTTCCTTTCCAGCCGCACTGGTCGATCATCCAGCCTGCGGGTATCTTCACATGACCGTTGTCCACGTCATAATGGGGCATCCCCTCATATTGCTTGGCCAGCAGCTTATAGGTCTCACGGCTCACGATGGGGTTCATAAAAAAACTGCCCGCATTACCCGTCACCTTCGGATCTGGCAACTTTGCCTCGCGTATTGCAATAATAGTATCCCTAAGTTGTTGGGGCGTTGGGTCTGCAAAGCCTCTCCGCCACAGTTCCTCACGGATATTTCCGTAATCGAGACGGGGCGCAAAGGTTTTCTTCAACAGATAGGTCACCGAGGTGATCAGATATTTGTTCTTCCAGTCTTTCTTAAACCGACTCTGACGATAGGCATACACACAGTCTGCATTTCCAATGGTGCGCACCTCGCCCGTTGCGATTTCCACCGCATCCAGTTCAAGCAACATATCCTTTATCTCGACGCCGTAGGCGCCGATATTCTGCACAGCCGAGGCCCCTACATCGCCAGGTATCAGCGAAAGGTTCTCCATGCCATAGAGGCCGCGGCGGATGCTCAACGCCACCATATCGTCCCACACCTCACCGCTACCACAGCACATCTCGCGGTTGCCGAAAGACACACCCTTCATGGCCGAGTGCACCACGATACCCTCAAAATCTTTCGTCAACAACAGATTACTGCCGCCTCCTATTATAATATAAGGTATAGCCGTCTCACGCAGGATCTCAGCCACTTCCAGTGCCTCGTCGACACTCTCATACTCCAAAAAGCGACTGCACTTGGCATCAATGCCAAATGTATTATGTTCTTTCAGATTAAAATCCCTGATATCTTTCATTAAGTCATCATTTTCATCAGCAGCCAGCGCTCGCCAACCTTCTTGAAACGCAGTTCCAGTTCCTGTCCGTTGGAGATACCCCGCAGGATGAAGATCTTCTCATTACCCACCGACTTTGGTTCCCCATAGATAATATTATAGATCGTCTTCGATGGCAATTGCGGTGCGAAAGCCTCCCACGTATCGGGCGTGATCAGACCCTCCATCATATTGTAGTCATCGTCAGGATCGGGTCCCACAAACTTCACCAGCGAATTGAGGCTCTTCACCTGGAAAGCCTTGTCAGTCACGAACTTCTGATAAAAGGCTAGAAACGAGGCATTGATATTATCCTCAATCTTCATTTCCCTGATCTCTCGCAACATCCATGCCCCGCGAATGCGGCTGAAGACATAGTCCTTCACCTGATCCTTCTTCAGGAGAATCCTTTCCACGATGGCCTGATTGATCGACGTGTCCTTCGCCAGCTGCATCTGCTCGTCATTATCGAACAGCAGCGTATAATAGCCTTGATGCATAAAGAAACGATCCATCTTCCATTTGTTTTTCTCGATCTGTTCATCCTTGTCGGACTTATGTACGGTCAGGGGGAAGATGATACGCGCCTTCTGCACCTTCTTGTTGGCAGCGAAGTTGAAGAAGAAGTCATCGAAGAATTCATCCATCGCTTTTGGCGTCGGGATTTCCGCAAGCAACTGCTCCAGTGTGTCCATCGGCACGGAGTCGACAGTATCTGCTACAGAGTCTGTCATCGGCTCTTCCACCCGCTGCGCCTGCTTTCCCGTACAGGAGAACATCAGCAACACACATGCAAAAATCGCACCAAAAATCTTTCTCATCGATGCAATCTGGTAATCGTCATCATCGGATTCTCTCAATATTCGGGGCAAAATTACTTAAAAATTTGAACATAAATACATAAAAACACATTTTTTTGTTCATTTGTCTAAAAAAATAAGTACCTTTGCACGCAAAATTGCAATTTTAACACAGATATGATACTTGATAAGATAGACGAACTCCTGAAAGAAGTACAGGAATTAAGCGCCAAGAACGCTGACGAAGTGGAGCAGCTCCGACTGAAATACCTGAGCAAGAAGGGTGAGATTACCGCCCTGATGAACGACTTCCGCAACGTCGCTGCCGATCAGAAGAAGACGGTTGGCATGAAGATCAACGAACTGAAGACACTCGCCACCGAGCGCATCAACCAGCTGCGTGAGGCATGTGAGACGCAGGACAGTGGCGATGAGACCATCGACCTGACGCGCACGCCCTACCCCATCCAGCTCGGTACACGCCATCCACTGACGATTGTCACCAACGAGATCATCGACATCTTCTCGCGCATGGGTTTCGTACTCGCTGATGGTCCTGAGGTGGAAGACGACCTCCACGTGTTCACCAAGATGAACTTCGCTGCCGATCATCCCGCCCGCGACATGCAGGACACATTCTTCGTCAGCCAGCATCCCGATGAGGTCACGAAGAACATTCTTCTGCGCTCGCACACCTCTTCTGTGCAGGCCCGCGTCATGGAGCGTATGCACGACGAGAACGGCAAGCTCACGGCTCCTATCCGCGTCATTTGCCCAGGTCGCGTCTATCGCAACGAGGCCATTACCGCCCGCGCACACTGCTTCTTCCACCAAGTGGAAGGCCTGTATATCGACAAGAACGTCTCATTTACCGACCTCAAGCAGGTTCTGCTCTCTTTCGCCAAGGAGATGTTCGGTGCCGACACCAAGATCCGTCTGCGCCCCTCCTACTTCCCCTTCACGGAACCCTCTGCTGAGATGGACATCTCGTGCTTCATCTGTGGCGGCGAAGGCTGTGGTTTCTGCAAGCACACCGGATGGGTGGAGATTCTCGGTTGTGGAATGGTCGATCCCAACGTACTCGAGCTCTGTGGCATCGACTCCAAGGAATACACAGGCTACGCCTTCGGTATGGGTGTCGAGCGCATCACCAACCTGAAGTATCGCGTCTCCGACCTCCGTATGTTCTCCGAAAACGACACCCGTTTCCTCGAGGAGTTCGAAGCTGCCAACTAAGAATCAAACACCTGGGGACGGTTCTTCCTGTTTGACCCGCTGCGCCGTCAGCGGAATCAGTCAAACAAAAAAGAACCGTCCCCAGGTGTTTGCGCTTCCATTCGTCCGTAAGCAGTTTGCGTACCTCTATGCTCTTCAGTCGCTGATTAATCCAACTTTCAGAATAGCCCAGACGACGATAGTCCTCCACAGCCTGTTCGATAGAGAGTTCTGGGTCTTGCATCTGGTCAAGCCGTTCTGCTGCCACCTGAGCCATCCATCGCTTAAAAGGCTCAGCTTTGGGTGAAGGAATTGATTGAATCAATCGGAAAAGTTGCTCTGTATCAGCTACATCCGTCATGCGCATCTTACCATCTTCAGCGCGAAGTTTCAACTGGTTACAATTTGTAACCGTTTCATTACCTTCCTTTACCAGTCTGTGTTTCAGCACCTTCCAATGCACATGGTGTCAAGAACGATGCGTAATGCACAACAGTCTGACCCCGAGTGTACTTTTCCTTCGAATTATACTGCTTTTGTCCTATAATATTCTTTTAATGGATACAGGCTAAAAATGCCGTTTTCTGCAACTTCAGCAATTCCTGTTTGCCAATATATTGTAAATCCATCATTTTGTTTCATCATTATCGTCTTCCTTAGGCTGTATGAATCCTATTGGCTTGCGCTGGGGCTGTTGGCGATGCTCTGCTTGTAGTTCTGCCAAAGCCGTGCTGATAGCATCAAGTTGTAAACGGGTGCTTTCGTTAATATCATTCTGATCATGCAGAATGTCTTCAATATCAAGTTTCAGGTCCTCAAAATCTTTACGCAACTGAACCACATCAGCAGAAGTATTTGGCAAAGCAAGTGAGGTGGTCATACGCCGAATCTCTACAAATGCACGGATAATGCCTATATTCACTTGAATAGCCAAGGGTGAGCGCAATACACTACTTAACATGGCAACTCCTTGCTCAGTAAAAGCATAAGGGAGATATTTTGAGTGTTGCCCTCTTCCGTTTTTTAAGATCACATTTTGTGATGTTAAAGCGCCAACGCTTTTATTTTCACTATTATTTGATATCACGATTTGTGATTTCAAAATATCGAACTCCCCTTTAGTTAGTTGAAACATAAAGTCATCAGGAAAGCGTTCAATATTACGCTTCACAGACTGATTAAGCACTCTTGTTTCTACCTCATACATCTGAGCCAAGTCAAAATCAAGCATCACTTTCTGCCCCCTGATGGTGTAGATCTTACTCTTCACCAAGGCCAGCAAATCCTCTTTTTGGATATTGTTCTCCATAATCTCAAATTTAATAGTTATACAAAATTGTGGTGCAAAGATAGTGATTTCTTATGAAACCACCAAACCTTTTAGCAGTTTTCTTATTATAATGGACACAGAGTTCTCAATGAGTCCTCGCTCTCTAAGAGCCAGTTCCCATCTTCTAGTGATTTACAAGTAGTCACGGGAAAGTAGTCACGGGGACAGGCGTCTGAGTATATTTATAAAGAGGAAGAATTGTCGAAAGAGGGCACTTATGCAAAATTTGCATATATGGGTCACGATGGGATGCAGAAATATGAAGTAATACATTACAATCTTGACGTAATTATTTCTGTGGGGTATAGGGTTAAGTCTAAACGAGGTACTCAATTCCGCCAATGGGCGAATCAAGTATTAAAGGACTATCTGCTCAAAGGCTATGTGGTCAATCAACACCTGCCAGCATAATCACGATCGCTTTCTGATTGTCGACGACGTCGTCTATCTCTTTGGGGCCAGTCTGAAAGATGCAGGAAAGAAGCTCTTCGCTTACATCAAGATGCAGGAAACTTCGCCTCAAGAACTCCTCAGTAACATCCAATAATAGAGGCTGGATCAAAGCCACGCATATTGTCAAACCTCACACCGTGCCTGTCCCCCCGTGACGTTGTTTACCGCCTGCTGTCTGAACGGAAGGGGGGGACAATTTGTCCCAACCCTTTGGCTAGTTCAGGGTCACGCTTCTTCATTTTCTTGATGTAATCAGTCGGGGTGACGCTATCTGTCAACACCTCCACCACATCTACCACACAAAAATACCATTTCTCTTGCTCGTCGTCCCAAACCGTGCGGACTTTCTTTTCTTCAAAGAGTTTTATCGCTTGCTTCTTTACCATGTTTCTATTCTTCAATATTCGCCAATAATAATTGTAACTTTGTTACTGTCACAAACCGTCCTGACCCCGATGTGACATAAGTAAAATCAAACTGCGTTACAGGCACAGCCATATTTGCCAGCAGATCATTTTCTGTTAGCAAAGCGTCGAGGCCCTCCTCTCCCATCGCAGTGATTATCTCATACGCCACAGCTTTATCTATATCATTTATTAATGTTGTCATATTATCATTGTTTTAGATGTTCGATTTTTGTTTACTTTAAGTTTAGCCAATAGTCTTTCCACTTCATGGCTGTTTCATAATCAATCTCATAACTCTTAGCACATTCCTCAACCTCTTCCTTGGTGGCATCTGCTGTTAACTGAAGCCAAACACAACCTGCTCTATGCCTATTCTCTGTTTCAGCATCTATAGTGAACTCAGAGTGCATCTTCGTTGTCAACTCATCTTGCATCATATGATCATAATAATATTTATTTTATATGGAGTCAGCCACGATTTTTATTATCGAATATTTTTTCGTAGTATTTATCTCTCGCATCCTCTTCCTCTTGCTCAAAGTCCCGGCCACAAGCTTTGTTGAGGTATATGAGAGATACCACGATAATAATTGAGAATATAATGATCGCAATTATCATATCTTAGCCTTAATAGTCATCCATATTATCAAACAGTGTGGCGTCACTTTCACTCTCGGGAACCAGCTCTATCTCCAGCTCAGAGGGAGAAATACCTATCTCCTTAAATATATATAATAGGATTGCGCGCTTAGTCCTGGTGCTATTCGACGACCAAATATAACAGTTATCAGCCACGTAGCTATAATTCTCATTGGAATGAGCATGCAGGTTTAACTCCTTAGTGGCCAGATATAACATCTCCGTGGGTTTCTCTTTATAGAGTAACTTACAGACATCTACCAGCAGGTTCTTCCAAACGATATCCGGATGACGCTCTCCATGTAATCTGAATCCAGCAATCTTCCTACCCGTCAGCTCGATATCATCATCATCCAATGACACGATCTCCAGTTCCTTTTCCAAAGGCACATAAGCAGAAGTAATCATTGGCCAAAGCTTCAGGAAATTGTTCATCAATATCTCACCACGCTCCTTCAATTCTACTTCTGTCCACTGTTGATGCGTCTTGAGATAATTGCTGAGCTTAAAGGCTGAATCCCGATATCCATACACCGTTATCTCTGTCTCAGCACCCGTATCCCGATTCTTCTTCGTATAAGTATATCCATCCCATTTCTCGCTATAGGCCCTGTTACTATAGTCCTGATTATAGCCAGAGAGTGTGAGATTCGCAAACGTGTGCAGATACCTCTCTTTGATTTCCTCTGCCTCAGGGCCAAGATCCAGTTTCCATTGTGGCGATAGATGCTGAGGCATGATATGCTCGATGGTAATCTTACCCTCGTTCATCTTCTCGATAATGGCATCGTCATACTCCTTGCTATCAAGATTCTCCATACGCTCAAAGAGGAAGGTTCGATAACTTGAAGGCAGTTTGTAAATCTGTCTCTGCGGGAAATTCTCTTTGATATTCGTATCAGAGGGGAATACACCAGTACCCTGTTTCTTCAGGAGTACAAACTTCATGACCTCTGCATACGACACCTCAATCTCTTTGCCTCGTTTCTGATGCTCCTTAT
>JAEEGJ010019086.1_pt1 | contig 15185 bp, 8 predicted proteins | sample 8958761 | NCBI WGS metagenome assembly JAEEGJ01 (sample SAMN16246546, study PRJNA631951) | gut metagenome | biome: gut microbiome; feature: rumen; material: RS-attached | host: Bos | place: Iran: Karaj | collected 2018-10 | reverse complement strand
CTTCTGCTTCTCGTTGACCATATCGCCGACCATCATCTTGAAGGGCTGCATGGCCATGTTGATGGAGGTGTCGAGCAGCATGAGCATGACGGCACCGAAGACCATGGCCTGGCCTACCGACAAGCCGAGCGAGCCGGCATTGGGCAGGAAGCACATGACGAGGATGGCTACGATGGCACCGATGAACAGATAGGGGATGCGACGGCCGTAACGCGTCCAGGTGCGATCGGAATATTTGCCGACGAGGGGCTGCACGATCATGCCCATGATGGGGGGCAGGAGCCAGAAGAACGAGAGAGAGTGCGGGTCGGCACCGAGAGTGGCGAAGATGCGCGAGATGTTGGCCGACTGAAGTGCGTAGGCAATCTGCACACCGAAAAAGCCGAAGCTGATGTTGATCAACTGACTGAATTTCAAGTCAGGAAGTTGCTTTGCCATAGTAATAAAAATAAAAAATCATTTATCTGTTAGCCGAGTCGATCATGCTGGCGATGCGCTTGTTGAAGGCGTCGCACTTCATGAGTTCTTCGAGGGTGAGGTGCATGCGATAGCGCCAGTAGTGACGAGGATTGGCAGGGATGTTGATGCGCTCGGCATTGGCATCGGCCAGACGGAGGTTGCCATCGATGGCGAGCCAGTCCTGGAACGGGAGGATGCAGAGCAGCGATGGGCAGGTGAGGTGATCGTAAACTATGCGTGCGCAGATGTCGGGCGTAGCGGTGGCCGGACATTCGCCCTGTTCGCCAAGTTCCTCGTAGTAGTACTTGCGTGTGAGCTCTGGGTCGAGTTCCCACCACTGGCGGAGTGTCTCGGTGTCGTGGGTGCCGGTGGTGCAGACGCTGCGCTCTGGATACCAGCGAACGTGACCGAAGGTGTCCTGCGGGCTCTTTGGCATACGCTGGATTTCGAGTGAGAGGATCTGCAGCTGGTTCATTGCCCACGGTACGCAGTCGGGTACCATACCAAGGTCTTCGCCGCAGACGATCATCTGGGTAGCATTGATGAGGGCAGGCAGCTTGAGCATGGCCTGTTCGTACCAGAACTGGTTGTGACGACGGTAGAAGTAGTCGTTGTAGAGACGGTCGAATGCCTCCTTCTCCCACCACTGCAGACGGCTGTAGGTGTAGTCGAGCTGTGCAGAGATACGTGGATGGTACATTCCCTTGGTCTTGTGGTCCTCGAGGAAGAGCACGTTGCTGATGAGGCTGTAGATGGTCTCCTTGAGGTCGAGGTTGCGCTGCTTCTTCTTGCCCGAGAAGAACCCTTCGACCTGACGCTGGGTGGCGAACTGTGGCTTCATCTGCCAGATGTCGTCGTGCACGTGGTCGAGGAAGGTGTCCTTGACGTAGGTGACGGGGTCCTTGCCGTCGAGCCAACGTGGATCCTCTTCATGGTAGTGGTTGAGCAGACCAAGACGCTTCTCGAGAAGGTCGTCGTTGATGAATGGCTTGACCATAAAGTCCTCCTGGAAGGAAAGACCATAGCTCTCGATTTCGCTGGGCGACATAGGCAACGAGGGAGCGAACTGGCCCAAGAGACCGTGAACAGAGTGGGTCGGGATCTCCCAGATACGGAAGAAGCCGAGGATGTGGTCGATGCGGTAGGCCGAGAAGTACTCCTGCATCTTGCGGAAGCGTTTGAGCCACCACTTGAGGCCGTCCTTGAGCATGGCATCCCAGTTGTAGGTGGGGAAGCCCCAGTTCTGACCGTTGGCCGAGAATGGATCGGGTGGAGCACCTGCCGAACCATTCATATTGAAGTAGAACGGCTCGACCCAAGCCTCGACAGAGGCGCGGCTGATGCCGATGGGGATGTCACCCTTGAGGATGACATCGTGCTCACGGGCATAGGTCGAAGCGTCGAGCAACTGGATGTGCAGCTGGTACTGTACATAGTAGTAGAAGCATACCTTATGATACTCGGGTGACTTGCTGTCGGTGAGGGCATCGATCTCCTCCTTCTTATATACCTTGTACTGAGGCCACTTGCTGAAGTCGGGAGTTCCGAAGGCATCGCGGAGCACCGAGAAGGCAGCATAGGGACGCAACCACTCTTCGTTGTGCTCGAAGAAGGTCTTGAAGCCTACGGTGCGGAAGCACTTCTTTCCTTCCTGCTCGTAGATGTCGCGGATGTAGGCACGCTTGGTGTTGTTGACGCGTTCGTAGTCGATCTGCTTGAGGGCATTGAGTTCGACACGCTGTGCCTCGTAATCGGCAGCCTTCTTTTCGTCCTTGAGGGCAGGAAGCTGGCGCAGGTCGAGATACTGCGGATGGAAAGCGTAGATTGAGATGGAGTTGTAGGGATAGGAGTCGGTCCAGGTGCCGGTGATGGTGGTGTCGTTGATGGGGAGGATCTGTACGGACTTCTGGTGAGTGAGTACAGCCCAGTCGATAAGTCGCTTGAGGTCGCCGAAGTCACCTACGCCGAAGCTGCCTTCGCTGCGCAGGGAGAAGATGGGCATGGCTACACCTGCTACACGACGTGCATCGTGCCAGGAGTCGTTGAGGTCGAGCTGCTTCTTGCCTGGGGCAACGTTCTCGATGACATGTGCCATGCTGTTGCGCTCCTGACGCGTGCAGAAGCCGTCGCGATAGACGCCATAGCGATAGAGCAGCGGTAGGCCGCCCTTTGGCAGTTCAACGTCGGTGGAACCTTCCCAGATTTCGCCGTCGGTGGTGTCGAGGGGAACCACTTTGTCGGCAATCATCACACCGATGGACTCTCCCCATACGGTGCGGTAGTGGATTTTGAAATTGAGTTTCATGCGTATTAATGTTTTGATGTGTTTTTATTTGGGGGCCGACCAAATATGGTCGGCGCAGAGACAAATGGGACAAAGGGGACCTGGGGTCGCGATGGCATCGCGACAGACGGGACATTATAGGGCCAGGCCGTCGTGGCGGTTATAGGGCTAGGCCGTCGTGGGCGTTGCAGGTGAAGTCGTGGCCTTGGAGGGAGCCCGAGAATGGGGCATCGCCGAAGTTGGCTATGACAATCAGCTGGTCGGAGGGCGAGGTGCGCTGGAAGGCGAAGACGCCGGCGGCTTTCATTTCGGGTGTGGTGAGGTCGGTGGTGGAGCCATTGACGGCAGCATCACGTTGTGCCAAGCGAAGCACCTCTTCGTAACGGGCACGGATGGCACGATATTCGGCGGGCAGTCGGGTTTCGTCCCAACCAACCTGCTTCCAGACCTTCTGGCGTTCGAGACCCCAGTAGTCGAAGATGGTGGTGCGACCATCAGCACCTTGGAAACCTTCGGCATCCATCGATGGTTCGCCCAGTTCGCCTGCGAAATAGTGCATATAGGGGTTGCCGTTGATCAGGGCGCTGACGTAGAGTGCGGGGATGGCGGCCTGCGGGTTCTTGCCGAAGAAGTCGGAGGCAATGCGCTGCTCGTCGTGGTTCTCGAGGAAGTTGAGCATATGACCGCTGACCTTGGGGTTGGTATAGGTCGGCAGCGTGAGGCAGGCCTCGATGGCATCGACGGGACGACGACCCTCGACCACGCTGCGGATGGAATCGTAGAGCTCAACCTTGTCGTAGAGATAGTCGAAACCACCGGTGACGATGTAGTCCTCATAGACACGGGGATTGTAGATCTCGGCGATGAAGAGCACGTCGGGATATTGCTCCTTGACACGGCCGATGCCATAATGCCAGAATTCGTAGGGCACCATTTCGGACATGTCGCAACGGAAGGCATCGACGCCCTTCGAGCACCAGTAGAGCAGGATGTCGCTCATCTTGACCCAAGTGGAGGGGATGGTGATGGTGCCATCGGCATTCTCCCACGCCTTGACGCGTGTGCCGTCGGCCTTGTAATCCACGCCGTAGTTGAGTTTGATGGTCTCGTACCAGTCGTAGGGCGATGGGGTGACTGCGCCGAAGACGTCGTTGCCTGTGACTTTGGCTGGCTTCTCGACGTAGGAATCAGCATTTTTGGTGTTTTTCTTGGCCTTGGCGCTCTCATCCTTCACCTCATTCCATACGAGCGTCTGACCTGGGAAGTAATAGAAGTTGTTATTGAGGTTGAAAGCCTCGTCGGTCTTGTCGCCTGCACCCAGATCCTCAATGCCCTCGGGACAGGAGATGGAGTGATACTCGCGGGCCACATGGTTGGGCACAAAGTCCATCACGACCTTGAGACCGGCGTCATGGCTGCGCTTGACGAGTGCTTCGAATTCCTCGGTGCGATGGGTGACATCGTCGGCGATGTCGGCACTGACGGCATAATAGTCGCAGATGGCATAGGGCGAGCCTGCATTGCCCTTGACGACGGCAGCCGTCTGGTGAGGCAGACCGTACTGGCTCCAGTCGGTCTTTGTAGCTTGCTGGAGGATGCCGGTGTACCAGACGTAGTTGCAGCCCAGGCGACGGATGCTCTGTAGTGCTTCGGGCGTGATGTCGCTCATGCGTCCGCATCCGTTCTGCTCGCGCGTACCATTATATATATTAGTAGTATTGTCGTTGCCGAAGACACGGACCATCATCTGATAAATGACGATCTTGCCCTGCGTCGCATCAGCATCGGCAGTCGGTGTGGGTTTTGTTGCACAACTTGTGCAAGCCAGTGCTGCTAAAAGTGCAGCAGAAAGGACGATGTTTTTCATATTTGAATGTAATACGATTTATTCAATTACTCATTATGTTTTATTCTATAATATGGTATGAAGTCTGGCTCTGCATGAAATGATGACGTGTTTTTGGTTTTTTCGTCGCAAAGATAATGCGTTTTGAGAAAATTGCCAAAAAAAATACGAATTTTTTGAGAAAAAATTTGGATTTTTTAATTTTTACCCCTATCTTTGTCGCCGAAAAACAACAAAACTATCTTTACAATGAAAAAAACACGATTTGTATTAATCCTTATGTTTAGCCTATTGACACATCTTCTTGGGTCGGCGGCAGCCCCGAAACTCAGCCATATGCATCCGCTCAACTGGTGGAGTGGTATGCAGAACCCTGAACTTCAGGTGCTCCTTCATGGAGATAATATCGGAGACTGCAATGTTACCCTCACGCAAGCACAGAATGTGTCATTGATACGTGTTGAGAAGGTTACCAATCCCAACTACCTCTTCGTATATCTGGATTTGCGCTATGCGCCCTCACAGACTTTCTATTTTACTCTCACCAAGCCTGGCCAGAAGAAAGCATATCTCACCCAACCCTTCGAACTGAAGGAGCGTACGGGTGAGGCTATTGTGCCTTTTGGCCCTGAGGATGTGATATACCTGCTGATGCCCGACCGTTTCATCAATGGCAATCCTAAACTGGACAATGTGCCGGGAATGGTAGAACCCAAGATCGATCGGGAAGCAAGAAATGACTTCGGCCGTCATGGAGGTGACCTTGTAGGCATAGGCATGGCACTGGATTACCTCGACGAACTGGGCATTACTGCCATCTGGCCTACGCCAGTACAGGAAAACGATGTGAGGAGTTCGTATCACGGCTATTCCATCACCGACTACTATCAGATCGATCCGCGACTGGGCAGCAATGAGGATTATCGTCAGCTTGTTGAGGATTGCCACAAACGCGGCATCAAGATGGTGATGGACCTGGTGTTCAACCATTGCGGAGTGAACAACTTCCTCTTCAAGGACCTGCCTGCCAAGGATTGGTTCAACTTCAACTCCACCTTCGAAGCCTGCGCACATCGCACCGCATCGATTGGCGATCCTCACGCCAGCCAATGGGACCTGAAGCACACTACCGACGGATGGTTCACCGACAATATGCCCGACTGGAACCAGCGCAATCCGCTCGTGAAGGACTATCTCATCCAGAGCAGTATCTGGTGGGTGGAATATGCCAAGATCAACGGTATCCGACAGGACACCTATCCCTACTGTGACCAAGAGATGATGCGCGACTGGAATCTGGCGCTCGAACGAGAATATCCCGGCTTTGTGATTGTAGGAGAGACTTGGATCAACAGTGCTCCGAGTATTGCCTACTGGCAGAAGGATTCGAAACTCTCGGACCTGAACAGTGAGTTGCGCAGCGTGATGGACTTCCCGCTGATGCACCTGCTCAACACGGTGGTGGACGAAGAGAGTACCGATTATGATGCCGGGTTGATGAAACTCTACTACTATCTGGCAGGCGACTTCATCTATGCCGATACCAATTACCTGCTCACCTTCCTCGACAATCACGATACGAGCCGTTTCCAGACCAACGAGGAACAATCGAAGAACGTGGCACGCTACAAGCAGGCACTGCTGCTGTTGCTTACGTTGCGCGGCATTCCGCAACTCTACTACGGTGACGAGATAGGCATGTTTGCCCACAAGGAGTGGGGTGACGGACGGATGCGTCAGGACCTGCCCATAGAGGTGCTGAAGGCATCGGGACGCAATGCGCAGCAAAGCGAATATTTCGATTTTGCCAGCAAGTTGCTGCGCTGGCGCCGCACCTGCAAGGCTGTGCACCGCGGACATCTTACCCAGTTTGCCCTTCAGAACGGCTGCTATGTCTATAGCCGCAGCCTCGAAGGACAGCGCGTGACAGTGTTCGTTAACGGAACAAGTGACGAAAAGGAGATAGCTTTGGAGCGCTACGAGGAGGTCCTCCCGTCGCGAACCGCCAAGGATGTGATTAGCGGAAAGTCGGTGACCTTAGGTGAGAAATTGACCTTGCCGGGGCGTGGATTCCTGCTTTTGGAATTTTAAAAGCGTTATATTTTTTCAAATTATTCAAAAAACATAACTAACTGAAAATGAGGTAAAAATTTGTACAAAAGTGTACAAATCATTTATATTTCTAACTTTCACACTTTCAAATAGCCGAAAAAAAGCGTACCTTTGCACCGCCAAATCATTGCTATGCACGTATTACAATGAAATAGACGGTTGACAACTATACACAATTAACACAATATTATATTAAACAAAAACCAAAAAAAACAAACACATGAAAACGAAGTTCAGCTTCCAATTCCTCGTGGCTATGGTCGCAGGAATCTTCATGTCGGTCAGTGTATTTGCCCAGGACCTCCCGGTCACTGGTACAGTCATTGACGACTTTGGAGAGCCTGTTCTTGGTGCGAATGTTGTGGTCAAAGGCACTGCCAATGGCGCAACGACCGACCTCGACGGCAACTTCTCTTTCCGTGCCCCCAAGGGCAGCACGATTGTCATCTCCTTCATCGGCTACAAGGCTCAGGAGGTAGTTTTCGATGGCTCTCCTCTTAACATTACGCTGCAGGAGGATTCCGAACTCCTCGAAGACGTGGTAGTCATCGGTTACGGTGTAGCTCGCAAGAACGACTTGACGGGCTCGGTTACCGCAATGAAACCAGATGAGAAGAACCGTGGCGTTGTTACCAATGCTCAGGACATGCTCCAGGGTAAGATCGCCGGTGTGAACGTTACCCCAGGTTCGGGTGCTCCTGGTACAGGTGCTACCATCCGTGTCCGTGGTGGTTCGTCACTTAATGCATCGAACGACCCACTGATCGTTATCGACGGTATGGCATTGGATAACCAGGGTGTGAAGGGTCTGTCGAACGGCCTTTCGATGGTTAACCCTGCCGACATCGAGACCTTCACCGTGCTGAAGGACGCATCGGCCACCGCCATCTATGGTAGCCGTGGTTCAAACGGTGTCATCATCATTACCACCAAGAAGGGTGCAAGCGGCAAGCCGAAGGTATCCTACAGTGGCAACGTAAGCCTTAGCACCGCAGCCAACCGTGTGGATGTGATGTCGGCTGACGAGTATCGCAACTTCATCAACACCTATTACGGTGCTGATTCTGAGGCAGCCTCTCTGATGGGCAATGCTTCGACCGACTGGCAGGATGAGATCTATCAGAACGCCATCAGCCATGACCACAACGTGACAGTCACTGGTAGCTTGAAGAACCTTCCCTACCGCTTCTCGGCAGGCTATACCGACCAGGAAGGTATCTTGAAGACCTCGGCATTCAAGCGTACAACAGCCAGCTTGAACCTCAACCCCAAGTTCTTCGACAACCACCTCACCGTGACAGCCAATGCCAAGTTCATGTATGCCAACACCAACTATGCCAACACTGCAGCCGTAGGTGAGGCCGGACGTTTCGACCCGACTCAGCCCGTGCAGGCTCCTGGTTTCGAAAACTTCGGTGGCTACTTCACATGGACCGACAACGGTGCAGCCTTGAACGATCCCGCCTATCCTTTGACCAAGAACAGAAACTCGGCTTCGAACCCTGTTGCCCTTCTCAACGAGAAGGACGATGTGGCACATTCACGCTCATGGCAGGGCAGCCTGGAACTTGATTATAAGATCCATGGCTTCGAGGACCTTCGTCTCCACATGAATTTTGCAGGTGACTACGGCAACGGTTCGCAGCACACCAACTACGCACAGTGGGGCCAGTCGAACTTCTACTATGGCAACGATGGCTATTCGGCAGAAGAGAAGTTCAACCTCACCTATTCGGCTTACGCACAGTATATGAAGGATTTCAACGAGAACAACCACTTCGACCTCATGGTCGGCTACGAGTGGAGCCACATGAAGTACTGGGGCAGCAGCGCTTATGCTGACACCCGCACCGGTGGACAGTACTCCAAGAGCCAGGGCCGCTGGTTGCAGGAGTCGTACCTCGTATCGTTCTTCGGTCGTATGAACTACAACCTCCTCGACCGTTACCTCCTCACCGTGACTGTCCGTGATGACGGCTCGTCGCGCTTCAAGGACCACTGGGCATTGTTCCCATCGGTTGCCCTGGGTTGGAAGCTCAAGGATGAGGCCTTCCTGATTGACGTCGATTGGCTCTCAGAGGCCAAGGTTCGTCTCGGCTGGGGTAAGACCGGTCAGCAGGATGGCATCGGCAACTACAACTACTTTGCTTCATATCACGTGAACAGCGACAACATCGATGGCCGCTATCCTATCTTGGGTGTGAACGACGCAGGTCTCCTCTATCGCCCGAATGCATACAACGAGAATCTGAAGTGGGAGACCACTACCACGACCAACGTCGGTATCGACCTCGGCTTCCTTCGTGACCGCTTCACGTTCAACGCCGACTGGTATTATCGTGAGACGACCGACCTGATCAACACGGCAACCGTCAGCGCTGGTACCAACTTCCGCAACCAGGTGACTTCGAACATCGGTTCGATGAAGAACACCGGTATCGAGTTGGCTGCTACCATCCGTCCTATCCAGACCAAGAACTGGCAGTGGGAAATCACCACCAACTTCACCTACAACAAGAACGAGATCACTGAGCTGACCGGCGAAAGCGCCGTTGTCAAGACTGGTGGCATCTCGGCAGGTACTGGTAATACTTGCCAGGCTCATTCGCCAGGCCATCCGAAGCACAGCTTCTACGTATATCAGCAGGTGTATGATTCGAATGGTATGCCTCTCGAAGGCGTCTATGTGGATCGCAATGCCGATGGCCAGATCAACGATTCGGACCTCTACTTCTACAAGAGCCCCGATGCTCCGTTCTCAGCAGGTTTGAGCTCACGTCTCAGCTATAAGAACTGGGACTTCGGTTTCTCGCTCCGTGCCAACTTCGACAACTACGTCTTCAACGACACCGAGGCCGGCAAGATGAATATCGACAAGCGTTACGACAGCTCGTTCAGCTACCTCCAGAACGGTACCCTCAAGGGTGTGGAGCGCAACTGGAAGACCTACGACCACGCCATCTCCGACTACTGGGTTGAGAATGCAAGCTTCCTCAAGTGTGACAACGTCACCTTGGGCTACAGCTTCAACAAGCTCTTCGGCGCTAAGATCAGCGGCCGTGTAAACGCTTCTGCTACCAACGTCTTCACCATCACCAACTACGACGGTGTGGATCCTGAAGTCTATGGCGGTATCGACAACAACATGTACCCACGTCCATTTACCGTGCAACTGGGTCTCCAACTTAACTTCTAATTTCGTATTACCACTATGAAGAAATATATTCTTTCACTTGCTTCACTTGCATTGCTGATGGGTATGAGTTCTTGCGTCAACGATTTGGATGTTACTCCAAAGGACCCAAGTACAACGATGGTGCCTGACGAGGCCGCCCTCTTTGCAAAGTGCTATGCCAACATTGGACTGGCCGGCAACACCGGTGCCAATGGCGACTGTGATATCGATGGCCTTGATGGCGGTACCACAGGTTATGTGCGTCAGCTCTGGAATGCCCAGGAACTTCCTACCGATGAGGCTATCTGCGCTTGGGGCGACCCTGGTATCCCGGCCTTCAACTACAATCAGTACGATGCCTCTCATCCTATGCTCCGTGGCTTCTACTATCGTCTCTATACGGGTATCGCCTTCTGCAACCACTATCTGAGTGTCTGCGGTGATGTCGATGCTACTCGTGCCGCTGAGGTTCGTTTCATCCGTGCCCTCAATTACTATTATTTGATGGATCTCTACGGAAACGTGCCCTTCACCCTCGAGATTTCGGCCGAGAGCCCACAGCAGATTAGGCGTCCTGATCTTTTCGCTTGGATTGAGAACGAAGTCAAGGAGATTCTTCCCAATATGCTTGCTCCACGTGCCGTCAAAAGCAACGAACAAGGCTATGGCCGTGTTGACCAGGATGCAGCCAACCTGCTCCTCGCACGTATGTATCTGAATGCCGAGGTTTACACAGGCACTGCCCGTTGGGCCGAAGCTCAGAGTTACGCCGAGACCGTTTGCAATGGTCCTCACAAGCTCAATACCACAGGTTTGAATGGCTGGAGCGCCTACCAGATGCTCTTCATGGGCGACAATGGTGAGACCAGTGCCGCTACGGAGGCCATCTTCCCCGTATTGCAGGATGGTACCACAACCACCTCTTGGGGTACTTCACTCTTCCTCATGGCATCGACCTGGAAGTCGGATATGAACATCAATTCCGACTTTGGTACCACCGAGTTCTGGGCTGGTAACCGTGCACGTCGTCAGCTTCTCGACAAGTTCTTCCCCAATGGTGATGCTCCTAATGCTACCTACGAGGATATGGCTGCTGCTGCAGGCGATGACCGTGCCATCTTCTTTGGCGTCGATCGTGAGCTTTCGGTTTCTACTCCTACCGAATATACCAGTGGTTTTGCTTGCGCCAAGTTCCGCAACACCTATGCTTCGGGTGGCACACCCCACAATACCCAGTACATCGATATGGACTTCTTCCTGATGCGTTCGGCCGAGGCTTATCTGATTTCTGCAGAGGCTGATGCCCGTCAGAACGGTGGTGTCACCACAGCTGCCGGTACTGCTCGTGTCAATGCGCTTCGCGAGCGTGCCAATGCTTCGACACAGACCCAGTACTCTCTTGGCCAGATTCTCGACGAGCGTTCCCGTGAGTTCTATTTCGAGGGCTATCGTCGCACCGACCTTATCCGTTTCGGTTATTATGGTGGCAGCAAGAGCAGTGAATATCTTTGGGAATGGAAGGGCGGTGCCGGTACTTCCGGTGTCAGCTTCCCCGACTACTTGAATATCTATGCTATTCCTGATGAGGATATGAATGCCAATCCGAACCTCACTCAGAATCCAGGTTATTAATTCTTCACGATTTGAACAAATATGAAAAAGATATTTTCCTATGCGATGATGCTCTTGGCTGGTAGCCTGGCATTCATCTCGTGCGACAAGGACGATGAATCGAATCCTATCCTGGTTAATCCTGCAGAAGGTTCGTTCACAGTCAATGCGCCGGTGTACGGAAATGCACAGATCGACCTCATGCGCTCCAATTCGATTGCCATGAGCTGGTCTCAACCACAGTTCACCGATCCCAACGCTCCCGTCATTGCCAACTATCAGGTACAGGTTTCCTCAACGGGCAACTTTACCAAGGCCTTCGACGAAATGGCTGAAGACAACACGGGTGCCGACTATTTCGCACTCGAAGAGACCTATACCGCCTGCGAGGTCAATGTTCCAGCATCGGCCATCGACAGGGCACTTGAGCTGCTCAATGGCTGGGAAAACGGCAACGCAGTATTCAATGACGGCGCCACACTCTATGCACGTGTACTGGCCTTCGTTCAGAATGCGTCTTTCACCAAGCTCGCTACTGTAGCTTCGAATGTAGTGACCTTCAATGTCCTTCCATATTACATTGAGCTCAAGGCTGCCGATCCCGACATCTGGTACCTCATTGGTGGTGATATCGGCGATGGCAAGTGGACCTCAGATATGCCTACCAGCAGCTACCCAATGCATACCGTTGCCGACTGGGAGTATGATCCCAAGACCGGTGCTGGCGTAATCACCTGGACAGGTTATCTGGCTGGCAATGGCTTCAAGCTGAAGCATACCCTCGACTCGTGGGATGAGCAGTGGGGCCAGGGCGACAGCTTCGGATCGTTTGTTAAGAACGATGGCGGTTCGGGCAACATCACCGTGCCTGAGGCTGGCTACTACACCGTAACGCTCAACACCGAGAAGGATGAACTCACCGTCGAGAAGTATGAAGGCACTCCTGCCGTATTCGCAGGTATGTGCATCGCAGGACACTTCAACGATTGGGGTGACACCGAGATGAAGCCTGTTCATACCTACGATGGCGCCATCAACCACGACTGGGTAGCCAATGTCACCATCGCTGACGGTCAGGCTATCAAGATCAAGGAAGCTGGTTCATGGGACTACAACGCAGGTGGCGATGTCCTCGAGACTGCCGATGGCAGCTACTATGGCTATGGTACCAATAATGGTGCGGACATCTTCCTTGCTCCTGGCAACTATCTTGTAATCTACAACGATATTACACGTTTCTATCGTTTCGTTCTCCAGTAATCAACCTTAATCCCGGCCTGCTCCAGCAATGGGGCAGGAAGGGACTGAAAATCCAACAAAGCAATGAAAAAGAAAATTTTATATGCCATGGTATTTGGTGCAGCAGCCATTACTGCTTGTACCGATGACTACAAGGACTGGAGTGAACCCAAGAGCGTGGCACAAGAGTCCGCCGTATCCTTTGGCGATGGCAGCGTGGCAAGTGTCGGTACCATTGATTTCCGCACACTTGAGGCTGAGATGGTTCAGGTTTGCAACATCAATGCTCCCACAGCATCTGTTGAAGGCTATGCACCCCAATATAAGATTACGCTCTCAACCGAAGAAAACCTGATTGAACCTGCCACCTACGACATTACCACCGAAGGTTATATGTCGGCTCAAGAACTTCAGCGCTATGTCGAGGATTCTTACGGCAAGCGTCCTGAGGAGCGTGTGGTTAAGGGTGTCCTCTCCGTTTGGGAGACCAGCTCAGCAGCAAGTATCCGTATGAGCTCGAAGGAATTTGCCATTACAGCCATTCCCGAGGCTCCCGAAATCGAGGAGACCTATTACCTCACCGGTAACTTCAACAATTGGGACAACAACAATACCGACTATGCGTTGACCAATGGTGGTGGTGACGTCTATGAGAATCCTATCTTCACCTGCACCTTTACAGCACCTGCTGACATTACCAGCGACCTTGAGTTCAAGGTTACTCCCGCTTCGGGCGTAGGTGGTGACTGGAGCAAGTGCCTGGGTAGCGATCCCGAAAATGAGGGCAAGTTCAAGTACAACAACGAGGGTGGTAACTTCGTAGTTACTTACGTTCCCGACGCTCTCTTCTATCGTGTCACCTTCGACATGATGAACATGACCTGGGATGCCGTTGCACTGTCATTCAACGAGTACATTTACGAGATTGGCAACGAGTCGGGCTGGAGCACACCACACGCTCTCCGCAGCCCCGCATCGGATGGTGCCTACAAGGGTTACTATTACCTCGACGGCCAGTTCAAGTTCAAGCCCAACGAGAACGATTGGGATGGCGACTGGGAATGGCTCGGCGACAACCGCATCGGCCAGGGTAACGACAACTGCCCCGATCCAGGTGCAGGATTCTATGAGATCAACGTTGACCTCACCTCGATGACTTACGAACTCGTAGCCATCAACCAGATCGGCCTTATCGGCGACTTCAATTCATGGGGTGGCGATGTCGATCTCACCTACAACCGCGAAACCGGTGCTTGGGAAGTTAAGGGCGTAGAGCTCCCGAAGGGCAGCGTCAAGTTCCGTGTAAATGCCGACTGGGCAATCAACTTTGGCGGTGACGTGAACGGTCTGACCCAGGATGGCCCGAACATCAACATTGCTGCTGGCACTTACGACATCAGCCTGATTCTCTCCACCGAGGGTAACCACAAGGCTGTCTTCACCGAGACTTCCGGTGCTGGTGCACAGTATAGTGACTTCATCTACTATGCTGGTAGTGCCAACGGTTGGGATGCTACTGCAAGCCCAATGGCTCACGAAGGCGCTGGCGTTTATCGTGGCTGGTACTATGTACTTCCCGTCAATGAGGCAGCCGAGACTTGGGGCTTCAAGTTCGTCGATGGCTCATGGTATGGCGACGGCGGCGAAGGCAAGCTCTCGACCGAAGGTGGCAACATCAACATCGAGGAGGGCTTCTACATGCTCGTGGCTGATATGGCTAACCTCACCTACGAGGCTACACCTGCCACCATCGGCCTGATTGGTGACGCTACACCTGGTGGTTGGGATGCCGACACCGAGATGAGGTTCGATACCGAACAGGGTTGCTGGATCTACACCGGCGAGCTTATCACTGGCGGGTTCAAGTTCCGTGCTAACCATGACTGGGGCTTCAACTGGGGCGGCGACCTCACCAACCTTGTGAATAACGGCAGCAACATCGAAATTGAGGCAGGAACTCATACCATCAAGTTCTGGCCTAACTGCGAAGGCAAGGCTTACGCTACCGTTGAGTAACAATTTGTGAATCTTTGAGGAGCAAGTTGCAAGCGTACTACACTTGCCTTGCTCCTCTTTTTTACCTTAATCGAATAGACAATGAAAAAAATCTTTACTTCTCTGATTCTTGCAGCCACGGCTTTGACTGCTGCCGACGCCCAGGGTTGGCCCGCCAACTATGAGGGCGTGATGCTGCAAGGGTTCTATTGGGATTCCTATTCGGCCACCAAGTGGAGCAAACTCGAATCGCAGGCCGAAGAGATTTCCAACTATTTCTCGCTCCTTTGGGTACCGCAGTCGGCTTTTACCGGAAGCAGCACCTCGATGGGCTATGATCCATTGTATTATTTCGACCAGCACTCTTCGTTCGGTACCGAGGAACAACTGCGTTCCATGATCAATACCTACAAGGAAAAGGGTACAGGCATCATTGCCGATGTGGTGGGCAATCACCGCAAGAA
>JAEEGJ010019078.1_pt1 | contig 15190 bp, 10 predicted proteins | sample 8958761 | NCBI WGS metagenome assembly JAEEGJ01 (sample SAMN16246546, study PRJNA631951) | gut metagenome | biome: gut microbiome; feature: rumen; material: RS-attached | host: Bos | place: Iran: Karaj | collected 2018-10 | reverse complement strand
CTCCTTCGGGGTTACCCACCAGTGTTTCTGTTCGCGGGTGGCCTCGATATTGGTGCGCAAATGGTCGCCAATGTTGAAGTCGCTGTAGCGGAGATGGCGGCGATGGGTGCATTCGTTCACCCAGTAGTAGTCCATGCCAAAAGCACCAAGGAACATCTTGCGATTATGGCGACGGAGATAACGGTAGATGGGCAGAATGCGCTCAGCCTTGAGTTCGAGGAACATGGGGTTGATGAGCTGCACAACGTCGTAACCCCGGAAACTGGGTAGCAGAGTAGCCACCTTGGCCATGAGCCGGATGCCGCCCCAATGGTTAGGAGTTCTGGCGAGGTCAATGTCGCGGGGATAGTTTTTCCAGAAGTCGCCGTTGCTGGCCACGGTAACCTGATGGCCCAGGGCGCGTAGTCCCTCGGCCAGTGTGGCATGCACGTTGCTGTATTCTCCCAGAAGCAAGATTTTCATGGCTACAGGTCAGGGCTGATGATTAATGACGGGCAGGGTGCGGAGCAATATCTTGCGCCCCATGCTAGAGTTGATCATGCGTGCGAAATACTTGTATTTCTGCGTGTAGTCGCGTTTGGGGAGGGGGAAGAGTCCCTGTTTGCTGAGCCTTTCCAGACGCTCGTTGAGCTGATGCTCGGAACGTGTCAGCATGATGGTATTGTAGAGATAGTCCATGCTGAGCTGGGCCACGCGGCGATGCAGGGCGTTACGCTCTTCGGTGGGTAGGGTGTTGGCGAGATGGTCGAGATAGAAGATGACGTGCTCGCTGTCGTTGAGCCGCTTGATGAGCGAACGGGTGGAAGTGCGGTTGGTGACGGAGTCTTGGCGCTCGCGGTAGTAGTAGGCGCAGGTGTCGGTGGAATACACTTTGTCGGCACGCAGGATGAGCTGTGGAGTGAACTCTTCGTCCTCGCCGTATTCGATGCCCTCGGTGAATCGCAGGTCGACCAGCGTTTTTTTGCGGAAGACATATGAACAGACGGAGGCCTTCAGGTTGTTGTTGTGCATGTATTCGCTTCCCGACACAGGACCGTCGAACAGATAGGGAGTGTCCACCTCGGTACCTTCTTTGGTGAAGTTGAAGAGTACAATGTCGGGGTCCTGGTACCTGACGATGTCGAGGCTGTGTTCGTAGCCGGAGGTGATAAGGCAGTCGTCGGCATCTACGAACTGGATGTATTTGCCCGAACTGAGGGTGATGCCCTTGTTGCGCGCGGCACTTACGCCGCTGTTTTTCTGACGCAGGTAGACGATGTTGTCGCGGTACTCCACGAGTTCGTTGAGCGGGCTATCATCGGAGCCGTCGTCGATGAGCAGTATTTCGCGGTCGTCGCCCGAGAGCGAGAGCGAAAGGATGCTGTCGAGGCATTCGCGGAGCAGGCTGAGCGGCTCGTTATAGTAGGTCACGATAAAGCTCACCAGAGGCATATGAGTGCTTTGTGTATCTTGCATAATCTGTTGATTCCTATTGTTTTATATAATTGCTGTTTGATATTGTCTTTAAAACTATCGGCCTTAGTGGTAGGCAAATTGTCGGGCAGCAAAATCCGACGAGTAAACCGGAAAACGTCGAGCTGGATGTTGAGCAGGTAGCTGAGCGGCGCAGGGTAGGGACTGCTGAGATGAGCCTCGAGGAGTGAAGTCAGTTCGTCGCCCTTTGCTTGTGCCGTTATTCCCGATGGGTTTCTGCGGTAGTGGTAGAGTCCGCTGCCGGTGGTGGCAATCACCGATGCTTGCTGAAGGATGCGGGGAATGGTCCACACGTCTTCGAAGACTTTGCCTTCGGGGAAGCTGACTTCGCGGAAGAGTGAGGCGCGATAGACTTTATTCCAGGCATAGGTATGGGTGTAGGCTTGGGTGGCGGTCCAGTAGTCGGCGGGATTCATGTAGCGGTTGTCGGCCAGCTGGAGGCGCGTTTCCTGCTTGATGTCGACGGGATATTCCAATAGGTCAATGTCGGGATTGGTGCTGAGCATTTCCATCAGTGGGCGCAGAGTGTTGTCGTCGAGCCAGTCGTCGCTGTCAACGAAAGTGATGTACTCACCTTTTGCGGCGGCAATTCCTGTGTTGCGGGCGGCACTCAGTCCCCCGTTGGGTTGGTGGATAACGCGTATCCCGGGATGTTTTTCCTGAAGGCTATCGCACATCTGAGGGCATTTATCAGGCGAAGAATCATCAACGAGGATGATTTCCATATCCTCGAAATCCTGATGCAGCACGCTTCCTACACATTGCTCCAGCGTCTGCTCAACTTGGTAAACGGGAATGATTACGCTCAGTTTCACGGCACAAAGATACGATTTTATTTATAATAAATACCCGAATTGTGCGTTTTATTTTCAAAATGGAAAATAAAGAGCACCAAAGCAGCTATACCCATATACTGAAATACACCGGATTGTTCGGAGGTATGCAGGGACTGAACATCCTGATAGGCATTGTGCGCACCAAACTGGTGGCGCTCATTCTGGGGCCTGGCGGTATGGGACTGGTGTCTCTTTTCACCTCTACCATTTCGTTCATCTCGTCGGCAACTAACCTGGGGCTGCCCACCAGCTCGGTGAAGACACTTTCGGAAGTGTACGAAGTCGGTAACAGGGAAATGCTGCGGAACAAGGTGAGGCTGGTGCGAACACTTTCGCTGATGGCTGCCGTACTGGGCGTTGTGGTCTGCCTGCTGTTGAGTTCGTCGTTCGATGTGCTGACTTTCTCGTGGGGTTCTCACAAACTGCACTTTGCGCTGCTTGCCCCTATTGTGGGCATGATGGTGCTGATTGGAACCGAGATGGCCATACTTAAGAGCGTGAGGCAGCTGAAGCAGGTGGCCCTGATTTCAACGCTGAACATGGTGGCTGCGCTGATAATCTCAGTTCCTATTTATTATTACTTCGGTCAGCGTGGCATCATTCCAGCCCTGACGCTGATGGTGCTGGTGCAGCTGCTGTTCACGCTGCATTATTCCAGAAAAGTGTTCCCGCTGGAGGTTTCGTTCCGTAATAATGTGTTTAAGGAGGGAAACGAGATGCTGCGGCTAGGGCTTGCCTTCCTTGCATCTGGACTTTTCACGACCGGTGCCGATTTCATCATCCGCTCTTATTTCAGCAAGTATGCCAGTCTGGAAGTGCTGGGTATCTTCAATGCCGGATTCATGCTTACTACGACCTACGCCGGAATGGTGTTCACGGCTATGGAAACCGACTATTTCCCGCGTCTCTCGGGAGTGAACAAGGATGTGGCGGCATGCAACCTGATGATTAACCGCCAGATAGAGGTCACGCTGCTGTTGATTGCGCCGATGCTGCTGGCGTTCATGATTTTCATGCCGTTGGTGGTTCCCATTCTATACACGTCGAAATTCATGCCTTGCGTGCCGATGGCCCAAGTGATAGTGCTGGCACTTTATCTGCGTGCGATGAAGCTTCCCGTGGCCTATTTGACCCTTGCCAAGGCCGACTCGAAAATCTTTCTGGTACTCGAGGCCTACAGCAGCATTCTCATGGTGGCGGCCGTGATACTGGGCTATCACTTCTGGGGACTTGAGGGAGCAGGATGGGGACTGTTCGTGACAGGATTGGTTGACATTATAGTTATCTGGGTTTTTGCGCATTTCCACTATAGGTACGAGGTGTCGCCGATGGTGTTGAAGTATGCGGCCATCCAATTGCCTCTGGCCATAGCTGGCTTTTTCGTGACGCGTTGTCTCGGTAGCGTCAGCTATTGGGTGCTGGGCATGGCGCTCGTGATGGTAAGTCTTGCCATATCGGTTGAGATTCTCCGTAGGAAAACTTCGCTTTGGAAAAAGCTGAAGCAAAATCTTGCCGGACGGTTCAAAAGATAAATAAACTGAAAAATTAGAGGGGAATTGTAGGTGTTTCGCGATATTTTTTCTATTTTTGTAGGCGTGTAATTATGACGTTGATAATTGTTGCCATATTATTAGTTGGTTTTGTCTTGATAGCAACATCAAGCTTTAACCGTATCAACAAGGCCGCCACAGCCATGTTTGCAGGCACTTTCGGCTGGGTGCTCTACATCTGCTATGGAACTGATTTCGTGATGGACCAGCATCCCTCGGAATACATCGAATGGCTTTCGGGGGCCAACGCCACGAGTGTGGCCGTGAAGCAATACATTGCCCAGAACATTTTCCTGAAATACGTGGGGCGAGGCGCTGAAATCGTGCTTTTCCTGCTGGCAACGATGTCGATAGTGGAAATCCTCAACAACAACGGGTGCTTCGACTTCCTCACGCAAACCATGCGTACACGCAACAGCCGGAAACTGCTTTGGATTATGACGATTACGACGTTTGTAATCTCGGCTAATCTTGATAACCTTACCACGACGACCATGATGCTTGTCATTATGCACGACATGGTGCCATCGCGGTCACAGCGGATGATTTATGGATCGGCGATTGTGCTGGCGGCTAATTTTGGCGGAGCGCTGACCGTGATAGGCGACCCCACGGGACTGGTATTGTGGACGAACAGTTGGGTGACGGCCACCACTTTCTCGATGTCGCTGCTGCTGCCTTGTCTGATTGCCTGGGTTATTCCTACATTCTGGCTCTCTCGCTCATTGCCCGAGCATATTGATTCACAATGGCGGACAATGCCCTATAGGGGTGATGATACAAACCTGAAAGTTTGGCAGAGGTTTGTCATGCTCGTGGTGGGTATCGGCGGACTCTGGTTTATCCCCACTTTCCATAACATCACGAAGCTTTCTCCTTTCCTTGGCGCCTTGTGTGTGTTGAGTGTTTTGTGGATTGTTGACGAGCTGATGAACCGCCGCATGATGGACGTTGACAAAATGATTCAGCGACGGGTTCCGCTGGCGCTTCAGTATGGAGTGATTCAGCTGATGCTCTTCATCATGGGCATCATGCTTGCCGTAGCGGTTGTCGACGAGACAGGTGCCATCGGATGGCTTGCCGGTATATGCAACGACCATATCGGGAGTCCCTGGATAATGGGATGCATAGCGGGATGTGTGAGCACGATGCTCGACTCGTTTGCAACCTCGATGTCGTTCATTTCGTTCTTCAGGGACCTTCCCCAGAACGATATTTATTGGATAATCATTGCATTTGCGACGGCAGCCGGCGGCTCGGTGCTCATGATTGGTTCGGTAGCAGGCCTTGCGCTTATGAAGATGGAACGCATCCGCATTGGATGGTATTTCCGGCATGTTGGCTGGATTGTGTGTCTCTCGTCGTTGCTGGGACTAGGCGTGATGTATCTGTTGCATTGATAAACTTCAGAAAATCTAACTATTAAAACCTAATAATCATGGCAAAAATCAAGACTATCGGAATCATGACCTCAGGTGGTGATGCTCCGGGAATGAATGCGGCCATACGTGCCGTGACACGTGCCGGTATCTATAACGGCTATAAAATCAAGGGTATCTATCGCGGATGGGATGGACTCATCAATGGCGAGATAAAGAGTTTTACCACCGAAAACGTGTCGGGAATCATTAATCTTGGAGGAACGATACTGAAGACGGCGCGCTCGAAAGAGTTCATGACTTCGGAAGGTCGTGACAAGGCTTTTGAAAACATGCAGAAGGAGGAAATCGATGCGCTGGTGGTCATCGGTGGTAACGGTTCGCTGACAGGTGCGAGAGTGTTTGCCGAAGAGTATGATGTGCCTATCATCGGACTGCCTGGTACCATCGACAACGACCTATATGGTACGGACTCTACGATAGGATACGACACGACGATGAATACCATCATGGAATGTGTAGACCGCATCCGTGATACTGCCCAAAGCCATGAGCGAATTTTCTTTGTCGAGGTGATGGGGCGCGATGCAGGTTTCCTGGCTCAGAACTCAGCCATCGCCTGCGGAGCTGAGGCCGCCATTATCCCAGAGGATTCTACCGATGTTGACCAGCTGGCGAGATTCATGGAACGCGGCATTCGTAAATCGAAGAAATCATGTATCGTTATTGTGTCGGAGAGTCCTAAGTGTGGTGCTCTCTATTATGCCGATCGTGTAAAGAAGGAATTCCCCGAATTCGATGTACGTGTCTCAATTCTTGGCCATCTTCAGCGTGGCGGCCGTCCCACGGCTCACGACCGTATTTTGGCAAGCCGTTGTGGAGTGGGGGCCATCGAGGCCATCCGTCAGGGGCAGCGCAACGTGATGATTGGCGTCCGTTACAATGAAGTGGTGTATGTTCCGTTTAGCGAGGCCATTCGTTCTGACAAGCCTTTTGACAAAAAGCTGATAAAGGTTCTTGATGAATTGAGCATCTGATTATGAAAAAACATTTCTTTTTATTTTCCTTGTTGCTCTTGGGAGTCCTCTCGATGAAGGCCCAGCGAAGTGACAAGCTGCTAAGACAATGGTCTTTTTCTCGCGACGGACAAAACTGGCAAACGGTTAGAATTCCGCATGACTGGGCTATTAGCGGGCCGTTCGACAAGAAGTGGGACCTTCAGCAGGTGGCCATCAAGGAGAACGGCGAAACGAAGGCTACGGAAAAGAGTGGCCGTTCGGGTGCGCTTCCTTGGATTGGAGACGGTGAGTATAAGACCAGTCTGACTTTTACGGAAGAACAGCTGAAAGGCAGGAGTCATATACTTGTTTTCGATGGAGCAATGGCCGAGCCCCGCGTTTATGTAAATGGGAAGTTCGCGAATGCTTTAGGACTGCCAAAGACCGACGACAGCAGTCCCACTTGGGCATACGGCTATAATGCGTTCCGTGTGGATATTGCACCCATGCTGAAAGCGGGCAGCAACGAAATCGTGGTGAAGTTGAGCAACAAGGAGGAAAGTTCACGCTGGTATCCGGGAGCAGGTTTGTATCGCCCCGTAACGCTGAGCTCCGCTTCGTTAACGCGCATAGATGAATGGTCGGTTTTTGTTCGTACTTCTTCAATAGAAAGGGATGAAGCGGTAATCGACGTGGATTGTGGTTTCCTGTGGAATGAACTTCAAGAAGAGAACCTCTCTGTGGAAATAAGCTTGGTCAACGACAAAGGCTACACCGTGGCTGCTTCCCGTAATGATATAGAGCTGGGTTCAGTCATGCATACTAGGATGCACGTTTCAAAGCCGAACTTGTGGTCACCGGAGACACCTTATTTATATAAGGCAGACATCCGGTTGATGCAGGCAAACCGCATGATTGACCATTATGTTTTTAATACCGGCATCAGAACGGTAAAGGTTAGTAAGGAAGGAGGCTTCCAACTAAATGGAGTGACAAGAAAACTGAAGGGTGTTTGTTTGCACCATGATTTAGGACCGCTTGGAGCAGCAGTCAATAAGGCGGCATTGGCTCGCCAGATTAGGCTGATGAAAGAAATGGGTGCCGATGCAATACGTACTGCTCACAATATGCCTTCTCAGTGGCAGATGGAAATTTGCGACTCTATGGGCATGATGGTGATGGCAGAAAGTTTCGACATGTGGCGCTATCCAAAATGTAAGAACGGCTATGCACGTTTCTTTGACGAATGGTCTGATAGGGACATTGAAAATCTGGTTCGTGTGAACCGTAATCATCCGAGTATCGTGATGTGGAGTATCGGAAACGAGATTCCCGAGCAATGGAGTGAGGAAGGGAGAAAGATTTCGGAACATCTTCAGGAACTGTGTCATCAGTTGGATGAGACTCGCCCTGTTACGCAAGGCATGGATAAGGCCGAGAATGCGCTGAAGAGTGGTTTCGCACAGGTGATGGATGTACCGGGTTTTAATTACCGCGTCTTTAAATATCCCAAGAGTATTGGTCAGTTGCCTAAAGGCTTCTTGCTTGGTTCGGAAACAGCTTCCACTGTTAGTTCCCGTGGCGTGTATAAGTTTCCTGTTGTGGTGACTGACAAGGAACTGTCGCCTGATGGCCAATGTACCAGTTATGATACTCAGTATTGCTCTTGGAGCAATCTGCCAGAATCTGATTTCGCCGCAATGGATGATTTGGATTATACCATTGGTCAGTTTGTGTGGACTGGTTTCGACTATCTCGGCGAACCAACTCCCTATGATGAATATTGGCCATCGCGTAGTAGCTATTTTGGCATCTGCGATTTGGCTGGATTACCCAAAGACCGCTACTATCTCTATCGTTCACAATGGAGGAAGGATGAGCATACCATTCATCTGCTTCCTCATTGGACTTGGCCGTCGCGAAAAGGAAAGGTTACTCCGGTGATGTGTTATACGGATTATGATTCAGCAGAACTCTTTGTTAATGGAGTCAGTCAGGGAAAAGCATTTAAGTCAAAGGATGGTCCTTCTTCTCTTGAGCCTGCCTCGCCCGACTTAAACCGTTATCGCCTGATGTGGCCTGATGTTAAGTATCAACAGGGTGAACTGAAAGTTGTAGTATTCGACAAGGATGGCAAGCCTGCTGGAGAGAAAACTGTCAATACCTCAGGGAAACCTTTTGCCCTTAAACTAGAGGCAGACAGAACTTCCCTGAAGGCTGATGGTGATGACTTGGCGTTTGTTACAGTTAGCATGACCGATGATAAGGGAAACCTTTGTGCTACATCCGATGATGACATCGAGGTGAGCGTAGAAGGGGAGGGCTGTTTTGTGGCAGTTTGTAATGGCGATGCAACGAGTCTTGAACCTTTCACGCAACCAAAGATGAAGTTGTTTGGTGGTCAATTGGTTGTGGCTGTTAGGTCATCAGAGACCCCTGGAACTATTTTTTTACGTGTGAATTGTCCGAAGCGAAAAATAGAAAATGTACTTCAAATAAGTACGCGATAATCGATTCTGTAGAAATGAAACAGGGGATGCTTCAATTAAGAAACATCCCCTGTGCTTTTATTAGAATTGCCACCATTTTTTCTTTGGATGGTCATTCTGATTGAGTTCTCCGAGCCGTTCACGGATGATGTCGGTCAGCGTCATATGGTGGGAAATCATGCGGTAAATCGTTCCCCAGTCGGGAATACCACCAATATTACGATCGTCGATGAACATGTCAACCTTGAGTTTTCTGGAGAAGTGGTTGTTGTTTTCAGTTGTTTCTTCTGGATAGTCGCGGTTGATGGCATAGAATTCCACACCACGTTCTCGACACCAGTTCACGGCATCGTCAAGTAATTTGTCTTCACGAACGCTCCACAGGATAATCTTGTGTCCCTCTTTAATCAGAAGTTTAAGCGTATCCGTGGCAAAAGGGAGTTCCTTGCCAATCTCAGGATATTCGTGGGTTACAATAGTGCCGTCAAAATCAACTGCAATCGTCATTTCTTAATTATTTAAGTTTAATAGAGTCGTCTGCCTTGTTACCGTAGTGACTCTGGCTATAGTTTCCATACTGACCATAGCTGCCGTAAGAACCATAGCGCCCGTAGCCGTAACGACCATAACCATAGCGTCCGTACTTGCCATAGCTGCTGTAACGTCCGTATCTGCCATACTTGCCGTAGCGTCCGTAACCATAGTAGTAGCCGTACTTCTTCTTAGACATGTCAATACCATTGATAACCATCGCCATGTTGGGAAGCTTTTCTTCGTTGGCAAGACCGTTAATGAGCTCGAACGAAGATTTAGCCGTGAAGTCTGCACGACACATATAGATAGTTGCATCGGCAACACGACCTACCTGCAATGTATCGGTAACCAGACCTACAGGTGCCGTATCAACAAGGATGTAATCGTACTTGTCGCGAAGTATTTTGAAGATTACATCCAGCGAAGGACGAGCCATCAACTCGGCAGGGTTGGGAGGAACTGGACCAGCCATCAACAGGTCGAGGTTCTTGTTTACACCCGATGGCAGGATCTGCTCTGCAATGTCGCTCCATTTGGGTTCTTCCAAAGTAAGAAGCGGTGTAATACCATTGTGGTGGTTATTGATTTCGAAAAGCTCAGCAAGACGCGGCTTACGAATATCAAGACCTACGATGATTACTTTCTTGCCGAGGAGTGCGAAGGAAACCGCAAGGTTGGCACAGTTGAATGTCTTACCTTCACCGGATGTGGTCGAGGTAAACATGACGACTTTGTCATTTTCCTTAAGCATGAATTGCAGGTTTGTCCGCATAGATCGGAAGATTTCCTCCATCTGGTTGTTCTTGTTCTCGTGCACCACAATGTCGGCCTTTGTCTTAGCGGTGTCGCTGGCGATGGCAACATCGGCAAGAATCGGCAGAGCTGTAAGTCTCATCACGTCGTCGTGGCCTTCAATACGGTAACGCAGAAGTGAAAGGACAAACATAATCAATGCGGGAAGTAAAAGGCCAATGCCGAGAGCAGTGAGATAAACCATGTTGTTTTTGGGACTCACTTTTCCACCGAAGAGAGGAACCTCAATCATGTTAGCCTTGTTAGCAGTAGCTGAAAGTGAGATTGAGTTTTCTTCACGTTTCTGCAGCAACATCAGATAAAGACCGCTACGAACTTCTTGCTGGCGACCAATCTGCGTAAGAATACGTTCCTGCTCAGGTGTCTTGTTGATTTCGCCTGTATAGCGTCCCAACTGTGAAGATATAGCATTACGCTGAATCTGAGCTGTCTGCATGTTATGCTGATAAGCGTTGGTTAAACTCTGCTGAACGCTATGGTAGAGGTCGTCGATTTCTGCATTCAGTTTCTGTACGGCAGGACTCTGCTCAGAAGCAGAACGTAACAGGCGGTTGCGCTCCAGAACGCGCTGATTGTATTCTGTTACAAGTTGTCCTGTCTGACCATCGTTCAAACCAACGTTCGATGGCATAATCTGACCTTTGTTCGTAGGCTTGTTGATATACTGACGGTATGTATTAATCAACTGAATTTGGGTGTTAGCATCACTAAGCCTCTTCTCGTATTCATCTTGGTTACCTGCTGACTGACCTGCATCAGAACGGAGGTTCACAAGACCATTTCGGCGCTTGTAGCTTTCAAGTTCACTATCTGTTGCATTCAATTCTCCGTTAATCTTTTCCAGACGTTCATTAATGAATGCCTCTGTACGGCGAGCAACATCATTCTTGTCTTCGTTAGCCAAACGGTTATAAACGATAAACATCTGATTCAGGTAATCAACTGCACGAGTTGTGTTCTCGTCATTAATGCTCAGTGTAAGAACATCTGAACCTTCGTTACTACCCACGTTCAGTCTAGCAGCATAGCTCTTACCGACATTCATTGGAGAATTAATAGAAATGTGGATCACCTGTCCATCTTGCATTTTTGATGTAACAGGTGCTGGATTCTTGAAAACGGTAATTGTTCCGGCTTTAGTCTTGATTGTTGCAGGAAATGACTTGATAGTCTGGTCGATACCGTAAGGAGCCGATGAGTTGAGTTCGTCAATGGGAACTCGATAGGAACCTGTAATATGGTAACTACCCTTTTCTTTCTCTAGTTTCATATACACCGGGGTGTTGAGTTTTTCAACGTGAGCCTCATCCATATCAACAAGGATTTCCTGATTCTTGTACAGAATCCGGTCCAGTACACGTCCTTCCAAGGTGTATGTGACATATAATTTCAAGTCACGAACTACTTCTGCTGCAGTAGTCGAAGATTTCAGAATCTGAATTTCATTGGAAAGGCCATAATTCTGAATAATGTCACCAATAGTTAGAGCCTGACTTGCTTTACTACCTTTGCTTTCCCCTCCTTTTACCATAATCTTCGTGTAGGTGTTATACACGGGTTTGGTGTAGCGAAGATACAGGAAAGCTATACCTAATGCGATGATAAGGCTCAACGCAAACCACTGCCAGTTAAGTACCAGCATTCTAAAAATAGACTCAAGACTGAAGAACGACTGTTCTTCTACGAGTGGTTCTTGTTCTTTCTGAACTGTTGTTGTTTCTTCTGCCATTTATTTGTTGAGTTTAATTCGTTAAATTTTACACTACGGATTGGCAATCCACAATAAGCGGTGCAAAGTTAATAATAAAAATTGAGATAAGAAGTTTTTTCTTGATTTTTTCTTGATTTAAAGCTAAATATCAATAAAAAAGAGAAAGATTTCTCTTTCTCTTAGTACACCCGCAGGGGTTCGAACCCTGGACACCCTGATTAAGAGTCAGGTGCTCTACCAACTGAGCTACGGGTGCATTTTTCTCGAATGCGGGTGCAAAGGTACGGCGTTTTTTTGAAACTTCCAAATAAAACCTACTTTTTTTTTTAAAAACTTTAGAATGATGATGTCTTTTGCCTTTGGCAAACCAGTTCTTTCAGCCAGATTAATGGCCATTGGATGTATTATTCTAACAAATCAAAAACGACGGATAACATTTCATCCTAATGCCATCCGTCGTTTATATACTTAATGAAATATGTTGCTTTATTCAGAAAGTCCAATAAAGAATAGGTTGATGGAATCTCCTTTTGTTATTTCATGAGTACCGGCTGCTAAGTCAACAGTTACTACGGCATTGCCGTCAGTCGTGTAATTGGTTCCGTCTACCTTTACTCTTTTTCCTGTTTCGGTTGAAGCAAACACAAGCGTCAGTTTCATTGCTTTTTCAATCGTGAACTTAATACTGGTGCTCGACTCCATCTTCAGGCAGGTGCTATAAGTGGTTCCGTTGACAGTTGCTGTTCCTTTTGATGTGCTGTAATTACCGTTAATAGAGAAGAGGCTGCTTGATGGGGCCTGATTAGAGAAATTGCATTCAACTGCTGTGGAAATGGTTGTCCCCCCGGTTTCACCTCCGGTATTGTCACCTGTATTTCCTCCTTCGCTGCCTCCACCTTGTTCTCCGCTTGAAGAATTTTCATCGCCGAATATGCCGATAAGGGTAGAGGTGTAATTGTCAAGAAGAGATCCAAGTATACTATCGTAGGCAGAGTCAGAATTGTCGTTGCCCACATTGTCATTGAATGTGTAAGTGAAGTCTCCATGGTTGAGACGGCCTGCACCATAGAAACCCGTCACGATAGCGGGAACTTCGTCGGCTGCATCAGGCGTGTAAGCATAGATGAGGCTTGGATTGGTGTCGAAGTTGTTGTAGCTTGTCCCACCTGCCTTTGTGACTTCAGTAGAAGGCACCTGCTCGTCGCGACTTTCGGTCTCATAGGCATCGTATCCTGTGCTGGCGGGATTTTTCTGTGTAAAGTACTTGAAATTGGCAATCGAACGGTCGATATAGTTTCCGTAGGCCTTGATCATACCACCGTTTTCGCCAGAGAAAGTGCCGTCGCCCTGAGCATCAGTGCCCTGCTGTGAAGAGAGAATTGGTTTCTTCGTCTTCAAGAAATAGTTGTTTTCCACGAAAACACTTGCTCCCGTTGTTGCTCCAACACCATACTTGGCCACGTTGTCAAAGAAGTTGTTGTAGACGTGAACAGTCATTGTACGCACACGCGGATGACGAGAATCAGAGTGGTCGAACCAATTGTGATGATAACTGATATAGTTGGGACCGCTCTCACCCTTCATTCCGAACATGTTCGACTTGCCTGTATCCCAATGGCGGCAGTAACTTACGGTCACGTATTTAGAATCGGACTTTACGTCGATGGCACCGTCACCCTTGACGTGGTCACCGCTGCCGTGTTTGCCATAGAACATATCCATATTGTGAATCCAGATGTTGGAGTTGTCAGTATCGAGTGAAATTCCGTCGTCCATGCAGCGCATGATGGCGAAATTACGGAATTCTACGCTCTTCGCATTACGCACGAGGAAACCAAATTCCTTGATTGTGGCATCGTCGCCGATTCCCTCAAAAGTGAAGTTCAACTCGCTGTCGGCATTCCTACCTTTAATCTGCAGACCTTCTTCTGAACTGCTATAAGACCCAATGTCGCTAAGGTTGAGCAGACCTACGAATCGGAATGCAATTGGAGTTGTGTCGTATCCTTTTTGGTAGGCGTCAATAATTGCCTGAATTCCTGTACACGCAGTTTTACCTCCCTTACTGTCCGTGGTTACGCTGGTGCTGATGGTGTTGGCCGTATTCTTTGTCACATAGAACACTTTGGCACCGCTTTTCAGCTGTCCGTTATCATCGTATGCACCTACGCCGCTATAATTGAAATGGGCATAGCCTGCACGGTCGTAGTTCCTTACGCTGATTCCAGAGGCTTCATTGGCATTGTTTTCACTGGGAGTGCCGGCACTACCTAATAAGGGAACCACTTTGAATGCATAATCGCTTCCGGCTAGCAATCCTACAGCATCAGCCCGACCATAGGTGCCATAGTCGCGCACGAGTTGGTCGTCGAGTTTTGTCCACTCATTGTATTGTCCACCTTTTATATATACTATATACGAAGAGGCTTCAGAGAAAGGTGTCCATTTCACGTAGGCAGATTCCATCCAGCCCTTGGCTTCGGTGATGTTCACCTTTCCTTCGACATTGGCATAGTCGCCTTCCGATCCGCTTTCAGCCTTCTTGCTGAACGACAGTCCGGCCACGCTTCCATAGTAGATGTCGGCATCGCCCGATGCAGGCACCACGTTAATCTGATTGGTCTCGTTGTCGATGTCGATGCTGGAGAGCGATTCGGTGTCGTAGTATTTCTTGTCGCCATTGGCCAGCGTCAGCACGGCCTGATTCTTGTTGGTTTTCACGGGGACGGCATTGTTGATGACATCGTTCGACGAAGGTTCGGTAGTGCTGCCTTGGCCACTTCCCGATTCGGTGATGGTGATGGAGTACAGGTTGATGCCGCCTTCCTTGGTCGTGAAGGAAATGCTGCCGTCGTCGGTGACGGTTGCCTCGTTCGTGATTTGCTCATCCTTGTCGTGGGTGGCAAAACCGCTCTTGACCGTCAGGTTCGTAGTGGCTTCCAGGTATCGGTTCGTTCCGCTCTTGTTGCCTATTCTCGAAACGATTCTGATGGTCTGTCCTTTCTTCAGGTTAGGGATGGTGACCGTAATTCCCGAACCGTTGAGTCCGAGGCGTTTGTTGGCGCGGTCGATTCTGATGCCGTCGGCCTTCGTGACCGTGAACAGGATGCCTTTGGCAAAGTCCAGTTCGGCATTGCCAGCCATGAGCGAGGCGTTTTGCAGTGTCTTGGCATTGCCGTAGCGGTCCACTTCGGCGTCCTTCTTCCAGTTGTCCGGGTCGTTAGCCATGGCTGTATAGTCAGCATCATTTACATATCCAAAGTCCCATACTGTATCAGCATTGGCACCGATTGCGCACATTAGTGCAATCAGCGAAAATAATATCTTCTTCATAGCTTACTTCTGAACTTTAATGGTTTTGCTTGCTGTACGTTTAATGTATGTACCACTCGTTGCTGGAACACCGT